>Ga0123334_1004132_pt1 | contig 14998 bp, 30 predicted proteins | sample BiotimSIPDNA_FD_89706 | JGI IMG/M metagenome (GOLD analysis project Ga0123334, IMG submission 89706) | Anaerobic biogas reactor microbial communites from Washington, USA - Biogas_R1 time_0 SIP DNA | ecosystem: Engineered > Bioreactor > Anaerobic > Unclassified | place: Washington, USA... | reverse complement strand
TGCTATGCGTAAAGAGTTGATAAAAATGTATCCGGGGTATACATGGAAACAGCGCGTACTTAACATGCCTGAAAATCAAATCATAGCTGTTTACCAAAGGAAGATAAGGGAGGGAACTAAAAATGATAACAGTGAACGTTAAACTATGTAGAAACTGCATGCAGATACTATTAAAAAAGAATCCCTACATAGACTACAAAGGTAACAGCATTTCACTTAAGGGCATACGTATTAGAACAGTCTCACATACTTATTGTGACCATAATTTCAATGGAGTCACGAAGACAGAAAAAATTGAACTAACGCCGTATTTATGTGATAACTGTCAGCGAGCCTTTTATATCCGCGCTGATGATAGACCTACCTGTCCATCATGTCACTCGGCTCGTATGAGATTATTAGATGATGCTAAAATTGCCCTGCTGGGCTAAATATAGGAGGAAAGTAAATGGGAGCAATAGCAGATTTCAAAATTGGGGAACAAGTACGTGTAAGATTGTTTATGAAGACATGTGATGCCAGGAAAACAAATACCAAACCACCTAGAGACTTTTTAAGTACAATACTCACCGACGGGTGTGATGACCTAGACGGTAAGGTGTGGAACTATGTTAATGTAGGCAACTTACCTGAAACTAAAAAGTGTTATGATGTTGTGGGTACCATAGGTGAATACCAGGGCAAGAAACAGATCAATATAACTGACCTAAAGTTATCAGATAATCAAGATACTACTGCTTTTATAGTAACACTGGGAGTTGAAGCTGATAGCCTATGGGATGCGGTTGCTAATGCAATAGCTGTAATAAAGAACGATATGCTACAGGATATATGTTCCCAGGTGTATGCCACATATAAAGACGTACTACTACAAGCACCATCAGCCAAAGCAGTACACCATGCCGGCGCCGGGGGAAATATTATACATACCATTGAAGTATTTAACCTTGTATCTGCAATATGTGATAATTATGAACCAGCCGTTATTAACAAGCCGTTGGCACAGGCAGGCGCGCTACTGCATGATATAGGAAAGGCCTATGTTTATGAAATAGAAGGTCCTTCAATAGATTATACATATATTGGTCATCTTCATGATCACATAGTAACTGGTATACGTATGCTTGACAGCACAATGCAATGGCCTGAAATGTATAAGGAAACTATTGATCTATTGACACACATTATATCAGCGCATCATGGAAGAATGGAGTATGGTAGCCCAGTAACCCCTAGGTTCTTAGAGGCATATGTAGTTAATATAGCCGACGGGATCTCAGCAACATTTGACTCAATCCTTACAGCTAACGAGAAAGCGCCTGTAGCCGGCAACATCACAGATAAGATATACACAAGTGGCAACGTACCCCATGTGAAGCAGAGCTATATACATAATATAGTTCGCTAACGCGCCTAACTCCTAGTGGATGGTTGAATAACGGAAATAAAGAAACACAGTAAATTTTTCCGATTTAGCTTAAATACCGCATAAAAAATAGTATAATATAATTAGGAGGTGAGCTATGGTTATGATTGTTCAAAAATGTGACTTTTGCGACAGACCTGCCGTCTATGACGGTAAAACCATTATGGGTCCATGGGCTTATATGTGCCAAGATCATTTTAGTACATATGGCGTCAATGTAGCTGGTATGTATAGTGTAATAGCTCAGAACACTACCAGCACAACAAAAGTCTGTGTTGTCTGTGGACAACAAAAGCCTCTTGAAGAATTCTATCAGTATGTAGACAAGAGAGGCGTCAACCGTTATCGCGGAGAGTGCAAGAAATGCAATCTCGAAGCTAAGAAAAGAGCAAGTTTCACTAACAAGAAGTAGTTAAGAGGAGGAGACTGTTATGGCTAACAAAATTGAGTACACAATGACCAAGGAAACAAAAGGGACTTTCGTATTTGCACCGATGAGGGGTGCAGATGATCCAGCTGGACTAGCTACAATCTATCTTAAGAAAGCTTTCTGCCGCTCAATAGGCCTGGATCCGCTCAAAGGCTTTATAATGACGATTGAGCCCAAGAAATAGGGAGGTAGCAAAATGTCAGAGGAGATTATAGACAGAAAATTCGAATATAAATGGGACACTAGCGAAGAGTGGTTACCAATCGAATTCGAAGACATTAAAGCAGGTATGTTCGTACGTATATTCGATGATGGAGAGAGATACGCTACTGAGACGGATAATGTCTGGATGGCTACATCTAAACCATTTAAGGATTTTGTAGGTACATACATGTTCAATGCTGTAGGAGTGGGTATGGAGGAAGCTATATGTCAAAAGAGCTAAAGCGCTGCAAGCAGTGCGGTATACTTAAAGATGTTGAAGAGTTCAGACAGTACACCTATAGCAAGCTAAATTCAACACAGGGTCGCTTCAGTCTATGCAAGGAATGCGAGGCACTTAATACTAGGTATAAAAGACTTGTAGAACAAATCATCCCCAACATTAAGGATTCAATAGCATACTATTCCTCTGTGGCGACTACCAAAGAAGCTATAAAGCTAGCTAATTGGGAAGACGAGGCACGTAAGATTGAAGAACTATATGAGTTATTGGAATCACGTGGTTTGCACACCCCGCTGAGTAAGCTACCTACTGGATCAGTGGAAGAAGCATCATCAATACGGACAGTAGATAAACTGCTGGACTTCTATGCTTCACCGGCGCAGACTGCTGTTAAAGCGACAACTATAAACCCTGCTATACCCACTGAAGCTAAAGTAGATATACCAACTGAATTACAAAAATGGCTTGATGAATCTACTGATGACTGGATAGCTGCAGGTTTACATCCAGAGTATCTACAGGAAACGGTCTATGAATCGTTAAAAGCCAAGTATAGACCACAGATAGGTATAGACCCAGAGAGATTTATCCCAATATATGACGATACCTACAAAACAGTGCTCAATGCTATTCTTCGTAAGTTTGATGATTATGAAGAAGAGGAAGCATCAGAAGCGCAGTTTTCAAGAGACATGGCTGAGGAGGACGATCAATGTATGTAAAAGCAAAGAAGATAGCACCGCAGTGGGTCGGAAAGCAGCGCTTACTGATCAAAGAGGTGCAATCACTAAGCTCCTTATGCGACCGCTGCGCAAAGTACTACTGTACTGAAGCCCGCTACACAGCTAAAACAGATAAGATAGTAGTAGTCAAGTGCTCAGGGTATAGAAAGAGGGACTGTGAGAACTGTAGCAATGGCACACTGATATCAAAGAAGCAGACAATCAATAGTGCCGGGATCCCTGTTGGAAAGCAGTACATACGTTGCAGGCTGCATAAAACTAATGTGGATAAGAAGTCTTGCTGCAATAAGCATATAGGGGTGGTGTAGCATATGGCGCGTAATGTATGGGAAGAACTATACGAGAACAAGATTAAAGCGGAAGAGGAACAGCATAAAGAAGCCGAAGACATGGCGTCTATGGAAGATGTGCTAGACAAGCTAGCCTGCGATATTAGCTACTATAATAAGCAGCTAAAGCGAAACGGTATTGGCCCTATTATGCGTTTTGCACTTCTGCGAGATTTTCAACACGATTTATTAACATAACTGGAGGGATAAGCATGAAAGACGTATCTTATAAACAAGCTATAAATCTACTGGCTAGCCACATTGAGTGTTATACTACCGCACTTGACATGGCCAACTTAAGCAGAGAGGAAATAGATGGTTTGTTTATGGTGAAGCTTGTAATAAATGGGGCTGAGATAAAAATAGACCCAACACCTAAGAATTTCATGCTTATCCAGCAACTTTTACAAGAAGGAAGGGAGTAAGCTATGAAAAAGATAGTATTTAAGGAGACTGTATATGATGTCATTGATGAGACGCCTACACATTATATCTGTCCGCCCCAGCGTATCACAGAGGGTTATCACTATATAACGAAAAGTAAAGCCACTGAATATGTCCCAGAGTTATCAAAACAAGCTAGTGAACTGCGCGAATACTTCAAAGCAGCAATAGAAGCCTATGGGCCAAAAAGGGCCGTTCCCGTTAACATCGAGATACTGAAAGCAAATACTAAGCTAGAGTTTGGTGCAGAAGAATATAAACTATTCTATGCGTTCCTTAATATACTGGAAGGCTATGTATATCCAGACCTGTTGGAGGAGCAGGCAGAACTAATGCTAGAGCATACCAATGCTACTATCGATGATATGCTAGAGCCGTTGCAAGAAAAGGACAGTGATCAGTTTGAGGTTTGCTTGGCTTTTAATGGGAAAGCTGTAATACTGCCGCCTGTAGCAAGCGTCTATAATGGTATTATAAGTATGCTTGAGACCATTATATCTGATGATATATAGAAAGGAAGAGAGGAGGAGACTAATATGCCATATTGTAAAACTACTATAGAACAGGCTATGATAACAGCAGCAGCTATGTGTGGAAGTGGCGGAGCCGGTAGTTCAGATACATATGATCCCCGTTATGATGGTATTAGTGGTTATAAAAATAGCACCACCACCCTAGTAAAGAAAGGAGACGACATGTTAGATATTTTATCTATAGCGAAGGATAGGGATATAGCGTATATACACGAAATGCACGCTGGAGATAGGCTGGACCTATACAGAAGAGACCCGGTAGTAATTGCAGTAGAGGCTAAGCGTAGAGACGAAGCCGGTGAAGGGGCAGCTGATCTGTTGCCATTAGACTATGCCCAGATGCATAGACTAGTAACTGATGAGACGAGACGCAAGGTCTGTGAGATAGATGATCATAAGTGCAGCATTATGTTAGAGACAGATGCCAGATATAAGGACCTTGAAGCAATCCTAGAATTACCCGAGATCGATGTACTGGATGTCCTAGTTAAAGCCCGCATTTTATCAGACGACCATGCAAGTATATTGCCAGCGAGCATGCGCCTCGGGTGGTAGTAGATATTCAGTTCTATAACCACGTATAACCATACTTCCCACATGAGGAGCACAGTGCTATTCCAAATAATAAAATTTGGTTTACATGCTGTGCTCTTTATGATATGATTATAATAAGTGGAAGGAGGCCCACGGCGGGCTGACGGTCACACACTATTAAAGGAGGAAATGAATATGGCTATGCACATCGATCGATTGATCAAAGCAGTGGAGACTGCAGCAGAGACAGATCTAAGTTATCAAGGTGAACTTGATGAGCTGCTGGAACTCAAATCAAGAATGGTGAAAGGTATTATTGGTTATGACGAGTGGGATCTAGAGGTTGTGGCTATATCTACAGGCAGCTTCATAGACATAATGAACCAGGCCACATACGATATCTACGGCAAGACCTACAAAGGAATCGACGGCTACGCACCACAGACATCAAAGCTGTCTATCAAAGATGCCTACTTCAGACACATACGTAGCTGGTACCCGGGTATGACGGACTCAAGCATAGAAATGGCCTGGGAAGTTATATCAGATCTGTGGGGCGAAAATGAGAGCAATGGGTACAATATGCCTGATGGCTCGTACAATAAGTTCGAGGGTCTAGACAAAGAAGATCTTGAGAACATGTGCAGGTACCTACACTACTCTGTAAAGATGTATAGGTGACCACAATGCTGAGACTGAATTGGATGCTAACAAAGCGCGGGTTCATACAGATCGCACACACGGGTTACAGGGACATCTGGGCCCGTGGCGACCAAGTAATCACCCGTCTAAGAATAACTGGACGAACAGTAGTTAGAACAGAAAACATACCTAATATGTGTGAGCTGTATGACCTACCGGAAGACAGCAAAGCACTAGTAGACTTAATCAAAAAGCACTTGTAGAAAGGGGTTAGACATGGCCAATACAAAAGACTTAAAGCTTGCATTCTGTGAAGACTGGTTCATCTATGCAAGAGACAAGGATGGTAATCTCTACAGTGTATGTACTGAGATATGGCCAGAATGGGAGAGTATCCCAGAAGCAGACCAACAGAGGCCCACAGCGGTTGAGGATTATATGTTACCAGTAGCCAGGGCTCGCTGGAACAAGCTTGATTGGAGACTAGAGCAGCTATCAGTAGACACCTTCTGCAGAATCTTCAAAGATGTAATGAACGAAGACCCAAAGCTAGGCAGAGAAGCATTCAAGCAATATCCTCACAGACAACAGTCATTGTTCATAGAGCAGTTCGCTGATGCCTACCTGTATATCAGGTCTATACTTGGCATTGGTGATTATTTGCGACCTACTATGTTGTTCTCGTATCCTACCAAGAAGGAGGTCAAATCATAATGATTGAAGTTGCAGACAAATGCCCACGTTGCGGTACAAGGCTGAAGATTCAAGCAGATCCTGCGCTCAGAGGCCCAGACAGAGAGCTCTACCTGGGCGCGGAGCCTGATGACCTACACTGTCCTACGTGCGGTGCAACACTGTCGCTGAAGGCTAAACTCAATGTTCAAGTACTGGCAGACAGCTGGATCAGTCCCGGCACCCTTGTCACCTACGAGCAAGAGCAGGCACGCATCATAGCCGCCAAGCGCAATAAGTTAGTAGTCGATCTTGACCACTTCCGTAGCAGTGACCCGGCGACCCAGCGGCAGATCATCAAAGACAACGCCATATTAGAGCAACAGCTTGACGAAGAGGCCTACGCCACCGCGCGCATGCAAGCCCAAAAGATCCAAAAGGCCCTGGCCGACAGAGACAGTGAAGTCCAGTGGATAGACCTAGTTATCAACGATGTGACCTACCCACTGAACATAATGCATCCAGAAGTGTCAGAAGTAGTCCTACAGACCTTAGAGCTACTAACCCAACTACCGTTAGACTTTGAGGAGGATGATTGATCATGAGTAATACAAGCACTAGACCATCCGCTATAGTTAAAGCTGATCCAACTATGTATATACATGAACTAGATGAGGTCAGCTACCTACGTATTAGTACAGCCCTGGCGCATGTACTATCTCAGGCGTATGAAGGTAGAGAGCTAGCTGAGTTGTATTCAGAAGGCATGAGCGGAAGAGTCTGTGACCTAGAAGATACAATCACTATCAAGTACATCAGACTAGAAGACGAGGAGGATTAACTACATGCATATTAACGACATCATAGTTGAAGAGCTGAATGCTTTGAGACAACAGGCAACTACCAAGCAGCAACAGGTAGATAAACTTATGATATTTGAGCAAGCTATAAGACGCAAGGCTTTAGCCCTTGTGAATAATGACGACTGTTTCGTTATATACTCAGCTTCACTAGCTACTCGCCTTGAGATATCTACAGAAGAATTGTCCAAGATTCTTGAAATACTCAAGGTTATGCGGGGCACCGCAGCTACTCAAGCACATGAAGCCTTCACAGCATTTGACGTGTGGGACACTTATAATACCTACCAGAATGCACAGGCTGTATTACAGAAAGAAGATAAGTAGTATGGCTATTACAAGACACGGAAAATTCTTGGAGGGTCCACCTCCTCGCCCAGGCAAACCTAAGAGGCAGTCGTTGTTTGAGTATTACTTCCACTATCTACCGACGTATTTGTGGTGTAGTGGCAATCCCTATGCTCGCGCGAAGTTTAAGAACCATGAAGGTATGAAGGCATTTCGCAAGATCAACTGGATGCTCTACATTGGATTCGTTATTGTTATATTATTGATGGCAGCTTACAATAATAGTTGCATATAGAAAGGAGTGATCTACATGTTGCACCCTCTACAACCATTACCGTTTGTTAATGATGATGACTTCGATGCTGACATGGCACTTGAGTTCAAAGGCGCGCGGTTCATTGATTATGAGACCCCGACGGACTTCAATCTACTAGCATTATTCGAAAATGGTGAAGATGGCTATACATTCTATGAGCCTGATCTCACCATTGGGGATGAAGCAGCCGCTCTTGCGTACTTCATGGCCTTGATTGATGACATTAACCCGTACAATATCAATGACATTGACCTCAGCGACGAGGCAACTACCAGATATATCGTGCTTTCGCACCCGGAGTTTGAGTTCAACTTGACTCTCACGGCTGAAGCTTTCCCATATGGTACGCCGCAACGCTGGTTCATTTGGACTTCCATGTCTGATAAGTAGCGAATCATCTACCCAGTGTCTACTATCCATCTACTATCCATCTTAATACCCGTCCATTCTATACACCAGGCACCCATTGCTGGTGTATTTTTGTTAACTATTTATCAATGTGACTTTCCAATCTTATGATCCCTCGTGCCGGCGATCTACAAGTGTATTTGTTTCATGCCTTCATGCCGGCGGCCCGGCGTCGCGGTGTGATTTTCTTTCCTTCGATTCAAAATCGTATCCGTCGACGTGTTTTTAACCTGTAAGAATCTGTAAGAAATCTGTAAGATCTGTAAGATCTGTAAGATCTGTAAGGTTAAAAAAATCTATGAGATTTTGAAAAAAAATGGAAAAAGTTCCGTTCCTATGAGATTTGCTCAAAGTGACTATAGGGGTATTTCGATCTATATCATATTCACTGATTGGCTATTTTTACTTATTGTTAAATAATAAATAATATATAATCTATAATAAGATAAATAGTTCTTATAAGAAAGTAAGTTGTCTTGTAGGAAGGCTCACCGGCAGGACTGCTCGAAAACTTCTCAGATTTCTTTCAACCCCCTATATATTAAAAAAATCTTACAGATCTTACAGATCTTACAGATCTTACAGATTCTTACAGGTTCTTACAGGTTAAAAATTCGCTAGCGGATTTCGGGCAAATCTTATTTTAGTTTCGCCCACGCGCGGCTGTTCCGCAGCAGCTAGGCCAACATGTGGCGAAGCTAAAACTGGACTAGCCAACATACAGCTGTTCCATAACTAGTTTCGCCCGAAGTGGCTTGTTCCAGTTGAAATTGGGAATGGAACAAAAAACGGGCTCAAATTCGCCCATTCGTGGCAGGCCCGGGCTGACGGCCCCACTCACTACAGGTCACATCAGCCATAGCCTCCTCTAGGTAGCCGCGGCGCCGGCCCTCTTTAACACCCTGACAATCAAGGCAAATAAAAAAGACCCACATTTCTGTGAGTCTTTTAAGCAGTCAGTAGTGCTTACCAGTAGTCTTCGTCAGTGTCTTCGTAGACCCCTAGCCCGCAGTTGTCTCGGCAGAAGTACATTCCATAGCCCTCGCCAAATGGACACTCACCGCCCAGGTCACACGGGTACAATCGACCTGTAGTCTGTTGCCGGAGCGCCGCGGCGCTGGTTACCGACGATATCTCTTCATATTTAGATTGACTCCTTGGTATAGGCATTGTAGTTACCTCCGTCTTTCATTCAGTTCATAGGGATCGGTTGTGTACAGGTCGCAGCGAACACATACATAGACTGGACCATCACACGCTGTAAAGATAAGGTCGTCTATAACCCACTCATGATCGCAAGCTGCTTGCTCTTCTTCCAGCTGATTGTCTGGATTTGCCGCGGCGCTGGGTCGCAGGCATGGCCCGTCACACATACTACATGTAGTTTCATCCAGCGGCGGACCGTAGCCACATGCTGGTTCCAGCGAACTACATACCTTTACTTTTGGTCTACCTTTTATCGTTAACATAACCATTCCTCCTCTTCATCTGATCTCATCGTACCGGCTTTTATCCGGGCACTAATCTCATCGTACGTCATGTCATTTCCTCCGTCTTTATCTGATCGCTTAAGTCCCGCGTCGCGGCGACCTATCAGCTCGGTAGATTTTTCCAGACAAATAAAAAACCGGCCGAAGCCGGTGGAAAACTGACCTGCTTAGAGCAGGCCAGCTTTCTTGTATTTGTCCAGCTCTTCAGCACTGAGCGTGTGCTGGACTAACTGGAGCGCTTCTCTGATTGCAGACACATCAGCCGACTTGACTGCAGTCTTGGCCGCAATCTTGGGTCGAAAGCTTGACAATCTGGCAATCTCAGCTTCGACAGCTTCAAGCTCGATTCGGTCGGCTTCCACAAACTCTGCGGTCTTGTTCAGCCGACATTTTTTAGACTGGAGGCTCTTGATCTTGCGCTTGACTGCGTCCAGATCCTGCTCATCAACTACCGATTCGGTAGTTCCTCCGGCATACGGCTTGCCCCAAGCCTCACGGACAAGCAACTCGGCATACATCGTAGCGATGTACTGCTGACAGACTGTTACGCTGGATCTTGGGCCCTTGCGCAAGGTCTTCGACCTGTCACTTCTTCTGGACTCGAGCAGCTTGCTCAACTCATCTTCCGACGCACTTCCAAGAAACTGGGCGTCAGCCTTGATCGTCTCCTGATCGATGAACCTGTTGATCAGCTGGATCAGATCTTCAGCTTTCCCGGAGTCAATCCAGGCAATCAGCTGGCTTTTATCGTCGGCCTCAGCCTGTCCGATGCCTCGCATGATTTCGATTGCACGAGCTTTGCTCGAGTCAATCAATCTGTTGGTGTGTTGGAGCTTGCGGCTCTCAACCGGTGTGGATTCCGCGGCTTGCACGAAATCGAATTCGTTCGTCTTCTTCATTGTGTATACCACCTTTCTGATTGGCATGGTCGCAGTGCCCCGATTGGGCATACTGCCCTTGCTCAATTATATCATACTATATCACTGACGGTAAGTAAACCTTTTTTATAAATTCGGAACGGCGTTGTGCCGCGCGGATTTTAGCATCGTTTTTAATGCAGCGTTCCGGTTTTTCTTTTTGGTTATGGCTCTGCGCTTAAGGCACGGTTTCCGAGCCGATCTGAACGGAACCGTGCCGCGGATAAGAAAAAAGGAAGAGTATTTCTACTCTTCCTTTCTCTTTTAGTCGTGCTTGTTTATACTTCACAGATGAACAAATCTGTATCGCCATCGCTTAGTATATTAACTATTGGGTATATTTCTCCGGTCTTAATATCTTCTAGATATGCATCCTCATTTTCATGGCTATAGTGTTTGAACTGCATTTTACGTCCGCCATGCATTGTTATTACTCCAGTGTATCTATCCTCATCTAATACCTCAAAGTAGTATCTCATTTTATTATCCTTTCTGAGTGAGCTCTGTAATCCATATTAGGTGTCACTTTAACCTCACTCTTTTAACCAAAGAGCTATTTGATCAGCTTCAGCAGTTCTTCAACCTCTTCAGCTGACAAGGTAGTCTTGCTACCTTTATTCAGCTTACTAAGGAGATTTTCTGAGAGCTGGGCTTTCACATTGGCATTAGCCATTGCAGCCTTAGCAGCAGACCTCAGTTTTGAGATATACTGCAGCCTATCAAGGTATTCTTCCATAGTCATTACCTTCACAATGTCTTCAGGATTCGTGGACTTCTTAGACATCATGTTCTGGTAGATGCTATCGAGCATTTTGAAGTCATCTTTCTTTATAGCATTCATCTCTTCTTTGGTCAGCATCCAGCGTGATTTTGCTCTTACGGACTCGGGTAAGCCAGATACCACCGGTCTTATGCTTTCTGCGAGTTTACCAGTGTATTCCCACATTATCTCATACCGTTTCCAGTCATCTTTGTTCTCAGCTGGCACATAGGTTGCTTTCTTCATGTTAGTCTGCTGAGATGAAAGATTCTTTCTTATGGCATTGATTACCACTCTGGTATCACCACCGTGCATGGTATCAGCACAAGCCTTTATCATAGCATCTAGCGTACCATCGGCAATAGCTTCTTGAAGCTTCTCCAAAGTATAGAATCTATACTTGAGTGCTGCCCATCTAAGCTCTTCGGTTATTCTTACTTTCTTAACGTCCATTTTTAATCCTCTCTTCTTTCCGTGCTTTTGCACTAATCTTCGGTAGTTTTAACTTATTTTATCTTCAGTAATAACGGCCGGTTTAAGTCAGCTACCACCTCCTTTCATATGAGGACTATCTTCTGGTTTTAAGCCAGAGAATAACCTTTTGTATTTAGTTTCCAAGGTTCAGTTGTCAACTTTTACATTGACAACTTAATACTGCCCAGCATCATTCATTTAGTTATAACTTATTTCAACATCTCCTCTAAGTTTTCTACTTTAGGACTCACTTCCTATTGATGGATATAGATTCTCTTCACACAAATGCTCTATAAAGCAATGTAGTGCAGCAAACTGTGGTCCTCCAAGCGTGAACTCATGAGCATGACCACCAACTATTATAGTTATATGGTCATAGCACTCTGTATCGTCTTCTTCTAGTCTGTCTAGCATATATTCAATAGCCTTCTCAGTGTGCTCATAAAGTTTCTTGAGAGCGAGCTCCTCATCATAGTCAGGGCTAGCCAGGTTAATATATGTCTTTCTCATTTGCTTAATCCTTTCTACGCTGGGCAGTATTAAGTTGTCAATGTTCTGTTGTGATTCTTACATTGACAACTTAATACTGCCCAGCGGTAACTACTTAACTATAGCTTAACGGACTTTCATTTTTCAGTAGGTAGATCTTCTAGCCTCGTCAGTATCTCTATACCTATGAAGGAGTCGTTTTGATCTAACAAAATAAACACATAGTAGCCGAAGTTATCGTCACCACCTAGTTCATCTATGATAAACTTTATTATCTCATTTTTTGTGAGCTTTCCTCCAGCTGGATGGCTTTTGTATTTAATGTCCATGTTTAATCCTTTCTACGCTGGGCAGTATTAAGTTGTCAATGTGCTTTTACCTTGAAAGCATAATAGAGACCAGGACTTTAACTAATTAGAGTATACTAGCTGAGTTATAGGGAAGTAGCCTGTAGATAGATATTTATTTTATCCAGTAGATATCTGGCTTCAACTATACCTTTTACTGAGTTACCTCTTTTACTATCAATCTTCATACGATCAATGTCACCGCAGGATATTATATACTGCTCAATGGCGTATTCTACTGCATTTTTCATAGCAAACAATTCTTTAGTAGTAAACATGTTTAATCCTTTCGCCTGGTCTCTATTATGCTTTCAAGGTTCAGTTGTCAACTTTTACCTTGACAACTTAATACTGCCCAGTGTTTTACTACCTAACTATAACTTACATTTAATACTAGCTATTTATCGTCAGTGATTTAACTACCTAAATAAAGTAACTCCTAAGTGAAATAGCTTTGTGGTATTCATTCTCATCTGCACAAGCTTCCTGGGTAAACTGAACATAGCTGTTTGTTAGAACATATAGCGCATTTCTAAACTCGTCTGATTTAAGCGATAGTTCAACCGTATTAGACCAGCTTGTAGTACAGCAGCTAAGCAGGTCCAGTATTACTTCTGCATACTTATTGGCAATAGCTTTCTGTTTTCTACTGAGCGCTACCTTCCTAAATACATGTACTATCTTTAATAGCTCCACATATTCAATAGTATTCATCTTAATATCCATAGTCTAGCCCTTTCCACACTGGGCAGTATTAAGTTGTCAAGGTGCTGTTGTCATTTTTACCTTGGTAATTTAATAAGCGCTGCTGGATTTATTTACATAGTTTTAACGGTTAAGCTACTTTAACCTATAGCTTAAAGTAGTTGTGACTAAACTCACAAGGACTAGTAAGCCCCATATCTTGGCCACAAATACCACACTTTTCGCATGCCGTAGGTCTAGCTGGTTCTATAACCTGCATACATTCTTCATTATAAGGGCAGTAACCAGTATCATCACACGGTAGATTACCGGTAAAGCTATCTGGTGTTGCAGGACACCCATTATCTTCTGAATGAGCCTGTTTTTCTACAGCTCTACCTATTAACTGTTTTATCGTGTTGATAAGCCCTCTATCAAACCACGGTAATTCAGCTATTAAGGCATAATCTATATCATTTCTGATACAGAGACGTACGACTGAACCATAGATGCAAATCACCTGTTCGGCAAAACTGGCATCAGCGAAACAGTCCTCTAGAATAGAAACAGACTGATAGTAGCATCTATTCAGAGCATAAAGCATACACTGTAGTGCTACAAAAACATCAGCTCTATTATCCATAGTTGATCCCTTCTACCAGCAGCGCTTATTAAATTACCAAGGTACATTTTACTACGAACAGTTCAATAGCTGGCATCACCTCCTTTCAATAGACTTCTGTGGTAATAACTTTTACCTCTTAGTACCACATGCTTCTTGGATGAAACAGTTCACCAAGAATACCTGTTAACCACAGTGCAATAAGTACACCGATCACAGTCGTGAGTACTATACTTTTGATAAGGTAAAGTTTATCCTTCATTTCTTCACCTCCTTTCTAGTAATATGAGCAGTTTAATGACTTGCTCAGGTCAACCACCTAGCTCTCTATCACCTCCCAGCTTATACCTGCTATTGCTAGAAGCCTTTTTGCTTCTATTATATAGGGTGCATCTGGCCTATCTTCACCTACTACTATGTGTTCTACACCTTCTTGGATTAACTTCTTAGCACAGCCATCACATGGAAACAATGTAACATACACTGTTTTACCCTGTAGTTGCCCACCTATTTTAGTACATAGGTCAGCTTCAGCATGTACCATAGTTGCATAGAATAAAGCCGTTCTAGCTGCTATATCTTCTTCAGGAAGCTCGTATTCCAAATGGTTTACACCCCATTTTAGGATGCCATCAATGTAGCAACCAGCTGCTACTTTGGTACGACGATCCCCAGAGTGCTCAGAAGCAATTTCCTTAAGCAGAGCTAACACAAACTTTTTATTAAGCAATCTTTTCATCTCCCTTCATGTTATAGTACTTTAACGTATAATCTATTTTAACTGTTTAATAACAGATTATTTTTAATATGCATACGTTCAAATATTGTATCGTGGGTGTCGTGTGCATATGAGCTATATTGGCTCCGGAACGCCCACTCTAGGCCTCCAAACATCCAAACTTTTCCGCATAAAAACAAACCACGTTCAAAGATTGCACGGGCGCTGGACTATACGATAGTCAACATCACAAAAATAAAAATTAAAAGTTTTGTAGATACTAGTACAAAAGGATCGCGGAATACGTATAATATAATGAGGTGACTGTTATGTGTGATATAAGCAATACAAGTATTGTAGAAAAACCGAATAAACAGTTCGGTGGATACAACCAGAACGATGTAGATCGTATATTGGCCGAAGCTAC
>Ga0123334_1004130_pt1 | contig 15005 bp, 8 predicted proteins | sample BiotimSIPDNA_FD_89706 | JGI IMG/M metagenome (GOLD analysis project Ga0123334, IMG submission 89706) | Anaerobic biogas reactor microbial communites from Washington, USA - Biogas_R1 time_0 SIP DNA | ecosystem: Engineered > Bioreactor > Anaerobic > Unclassified | place: Washington, USA | collected... | reverse complement strand
TGCGCCGCGCGCACGAAACCATCAATCAACCTAAGCGATGCAGTATAATCCACCGGGAAATACACCGCCCGGTATCCGGCGCGAAGCGCTGCCTGCGCCCATTTCTCCGGGCTGCTGAATTTGCCAAACAATGCACCGCCTAACCGCATAGTTTTGCCCCTTTCTGTTGGTCTTACTGCTTGGGCTGGATAATTGCCAGCCGCCCGTCCTCAAAGATGCCCGGATAAGCGAACATCCTCTTTGTTCCCCGCAGCATACAGGTTACATACCGTGATGTAATGCTGATGATTTCGCCTTCGCCAAGCGTTGTATGGCGCACTTTTGCACCCACAACAGCCCCTGGAAAATCATAGGTTGCGGCAGGCGGAGAATCATCAATCGTTGGAGGAACAGGCACCGCCTTTGGTACGGAAGCGGTTACCTCATCCATCTCCTCCATCTCGTCCGTGTCATCGTCTTCACCGTCCCTGGCTTTTGTGGGGGCAGCAGGTTCGGGTTTATCATCGTCGCTGCGGGCGGGCGGCTCAATGGATGCCTGTTGCTGCTGGCTCAGCAGGTCATAGTCTGCCCGTGTCAGCGTGGTGCTGAACAGGCCGACGGATTCACCTTCATGCATGTTGACCCCGGCATAGGACAGGCTGGATTCCTCATAGCGGCGGAACTTATAGATGGCTTCGTTCATCAACGATTCATTGAATACGCCCAAAGATACCAGCTTGTCAAAATCCTGCACCGTCAACCCCGTTACCTTTGTAAACAACGATGGCTCAAGCTGGGTGATTACATCGGTCAGCCTCTGCTCTCGATAGTCTGTCAGGTACATAAAGATGGGAATCCGGGTAGCAAACTTGATCAGTTTTTCCTGAATTTGTTTGCGCTTGCTCTTATATTCCTTCTCGGCCTCCGAAAGCTCCCTCTTTTCCTTTTTGCTAAGCTCCCTGCCGGACTTCTTTGCCTTTTTGACATCCTCCGATTTGTTGATGATGGTTTCAATGTCCTGGTTCAGGGCGCGGAACCCCTCAATTTTCATCAGCGCTTCCATGGCTTCCGGGCTGGCCAGCAGCCGCGAAAGGGTGTCATTGTCCACGTTGACCAGCAGGGCGCTTTGCCAGCGGCGGGCAAGCAGGGTGGCGCTGGTGCCTGCGGTGGTAAAGTCCAGCAGGTTGGTGGCGTTGATGGCGGTCATGGTACTGCCGTCATACGCCAACACAGGCAGGAAATTCAAGAACTCTCCTACCTTCACTTCTGGGTTCACAGGCTCCGGGTTCAGGCGGCAGCTGTAATCGGCCACCTGATGCAGCGCCCGGTCTAAGGCAAAGTCAAACAGGTAGCATTCCTTTTTGATGATTTCCTCCGTGCCGTCTTCCAGCTTAGCCGTCCAGGGGCTTTGCACCCGGAAGGCCGTTTGGAAATAGGTTTCAGGGCTTTTCAGATTGCGCAGCATGAATACCCCTGTCCAGGGCCTTACCGTTACCCCGGTGGTCAGCTTGCCGCAGGAAAGCGTGATGGTCTTGCTGTTGAGCGGGTCGTGCATGGAGGGCATAATCTTTTCCAGCGCTGCCAAACCGATGCCTGCCTGTGGCCCTGCGGCCACATTGACGGTGTAATCATGGTAGAACACATTCTGCCGGGCTTTTAAAAGGTTTGCCATGGCATTGCAGCTGGCCACGTTGGGCAGCAGCCACAGGGTATGCGCCAAAACGCCCAGCAGGTTTGCGTCGGAATAGGGCATCGGCGGCTTTTCCGCGCCTAATTTCAGGTCTTCTTCGGCGGTGGGCAGATAGGCACCCCGGATAAGGTTCAGCCATTTCTGCACATCGTCCATGCGCTTGAAGCGGGCATCCTTTCCTGTGCCCTCGGCGGCAAAAAACTCATTGAGGTCAAACTCATTATATTCCCCCCGGGACGCAATGCCCCGAATGCTGTCCGGGATGCGGTATACCATCATCACCATGCGCGGCAGGGCAGCATAAGGGTTGGGGGGCGGTTCCACCCAGTCCCGCTTGCTTTGCTGCTCATCGGCATAGGTCCAGCTATAAATCTGCTCCTCAATAAATTCGCCGCTGTTCAGCGCACGGAAAGGCGTGCCGGACAGGAAAAGGTAATGGTCGGTTGTGATGGGCAGGAAGCTTTCATCATAGGCGTTGCCGCGCTGATAGGTTTCCAAATCCTCATCCACATTCTTTTCTTCATCATCCGGTTCAAACAAGCCCCTGGCGTTTTCTTTCCAGGCACCAAAGTGATATTCGTCAAACACCACCATGTCCCAGTTGGTGATATGCACCCATTCATTGTTGGCCTTGATGCCGCCCGTGGCCCGGTCTACCCCCAAATAATCCTGAAAGGAACCAAAGCACACAAACGGTCGGTTTTGGTCAAGCTGCTCATACGGCATGTCATCTGGATGGCGGCTGGTAAATTGCCACCCCTCAAAATCAAGGTGCGTCATCAGGTCTTCGCGCCAGGCGCTTTGCACGGCGGGCTTGAAGGTAAGCACCAGCACCTTGGTAAAGCCCATCCGCTTGGCAAGCTGATAGGTGGCGAACGTTTTGCCAAAGCGCATCTTGGCATTCCACAAAAATTTGGGGGTGCGGTGCTCGCCCTTTTCCCTGTTTTCTTCGGCAATGCGCTTGAAATATTCCATGGTGCGCTGCACGGCGGCTTTTTGCTCCGGGCGCATGCAAAAATCACGGGTGCGGTTTTCCACGTTGTCCGTGCGGTTCATCACGGCCAGATAGGCGGCCTCCACATCCTGCTTGGTGCAGGTAAACCACTCGCCCTCCCGGACAAAACCGCGTTTTTCTAAGTGTTCATGCACGGCGGTGTCCAAAAAGATGTCACCCTCCGGGCGCATGGCTGTGCCCTGAAACACAATGGTATAGGGCTTTGGGGACGGCATTTTTACCGGATACTGCTGCCGCACCCGCTGCTCCACATTGATGCCCGTGTAGCCGATTTTCAGCTTGCCCGGATAACCCCTGTCACTGTAGGCATAAATCATGGGGCGGGTGGCGGTGCGGGTGGGGAAAAAGGTTTCAGACATGGCGTCCTCCGTTTGTGGATAATGCTTAGTCCATGGGACGAATCATGCTTTCAATAAAGGCGATTTCCTCATCTGTAAGACCATACTTGGCATAGAGTTCTTCATCAGTCCAAGGTTTGGAAAAGTCTTGTATAGGTACAAGACGATAAGTATTTCTTGTAATATGGTGCGAAAACATGAACTGAGATACAAGGAATCTGAAGAATTTGGTTTTCATGTATGTGACTAAATTTTCAGCATTGATTTTTGTATCGTAAGCACCAATCACCAAATATGTTTCTGTACAAATATAGCCTGGCGGTAGAATATCAATCCTTGAAAAGATTCTTCGCATTCCTTCTTTGTCAGGATTGCCTGCATGGTCATAACCAACATACGAAGTAATCACTTTATAAGCGTCAATCATTTCTTGCCCAGACGTAATAAGATGGCTAGGATCGGGGCCTTCTCCTTTTTGCCAACGCAAAACAAGGTTGCCAGATTTAGTGGGCCGCGCTGTTGTCGCAAGACCAAACGGTTTACGTGCTGTAACTTGAGTATCCATCGTTCTTTCTGCTTTTGCCGTTACCTTATGAATAATTTCGATTGAGCGACCATCTCTAATTAAAACGTCAAACTCGTTCAATTTGCGAACCGAAGAGTATTTTTCACCATTTTTTATATTGTCAATACGACATAAACCGGGGTTTTCTCTGTCCCATAGAAAATAGCAAATACCTCCCGCAATATCTACACCAGGGAAACATTCGGTAGCATTTTCGTAGTCAACAAGCTGGCGAAATCTACTATCATTCAGGGTCTGTTCTCTGAACTTATCGAGTCCTTTACCACCAGCAAACCACCTTGAAGGTATAATCATCGTCAGATAACGAGGATTCAACTTCTTTGCTTGCTCAACAAAGTGATGATATATCGGCTGTGCGCTAACACCATGACCACCATCACTAATCTGATATGGTGGATTACCAATTATCACATCAAATCTCATATTAAAAATCTCCTCCGGTTTGCTGGTGTGAATGAATTCATAAGCATGTTGTTCCAACCCCTTGTCCCGGTCATATTGGGCTTTGCTGGCACCACAGAAACCGCACCTGTTGCCTTGCCAGTAATGCTCCATGTTTTTGAAGCGGATATTGCCCTCCACATCGTCAAACGGGGCAATGGAATAGATGGTGTTGGCATATTTGCTGCAATAAAGGCTCCTGCGGGAAAGCAGGCTGGTCATTTCGGTAATGGCGATGCCAAAGAGTTGCCTGGTAAAGATATGTTTGCGGCGCTCGTCCTCATCGGGGATGGCATCCTTTAGGCCCATCAAAAGCCTCTTTGCAATTTCACGGAGGAACACGCCGGTTTTGCAGGCGGGGTCAAGGAAAGTGGTGTCCGGGCTTTGGAACAGGTGCGGAGGCAGCATGTCCAGCATGTTGTTGACCACCTCGGGCGGTGTAAACACCTCATCATTGGACAGGTTGGCCAGGCAGTTGAGGACATCGGGGTTGTATACTTGTTCAAACAGCAGGCTCATACTTGTACACCTCCCAGAAGTTGATGGGCGGATATTCCCGAATGGGCTTGGGGATAAAGGTTTTGGTGGCCTGGTCATACTCCAAGTCGTGCATAAAGAGGCTCACCTGCTCCTCCTGGATTTCTAACAGATGGGCCAGGGTATAATCCTGCCGTTTGACCTGATGGCTGTTGACCAAGTCCCACTGGGCAAAGACAATCGGTTCACCCTGGTTGGTGCGCAGGGTTAAGGCATCGCCGCAGACAATGTTACAATCCAGCAGATAGCGGGCGCTGCGCTCCACATCCTGATTGGTTTCCTTACACACCCGCTGATACTCCTCCATAAAGCGGTCAAAAAGGCGTTCCCGGCATTCGATGGCATTATCCAGCAGGATTTCTACGCCATACATGGAGGATAGCGCAAGCAGCGCATACCGCTCCCACTGGTCATTGCTGCGGTGTTTGTTGGGGGCATAGCGCTTGGTTACAACGGCTAATTTGCGGTTCAAAATCTCAATCAAAAAGTTTCCATTGCCGCAGGCAGGCTCCAGGAAGCGGCTTTCAATGCGCTCGGTTTCGTGCTTGACCAGGTCCAGCATGGCATTGACTTCACGGGGGTTGGTATATACCTCCCCATGGTCTTGCACACGTTTTTTAGATTTGATTTGGTTTTCGGTTTCCATGATGCCTCTTTCTGTTTGTCCATTGGATAGCCACCTGCATATAGGTTCATTAAAAAGCAGGTGCGCTTTCCGCTGCACCTACTTTATCACAAATGTACCTGCAGCACAGCAACGCACCTGATTTTTTGTGGGCTGCGGGTGCGCTAAGCGTCCGTCACATCCCCAGCAGCAGCTTGGCAGCCGTAAAGTAAATAATCAGGCCCAGCGCGTCCACCACGGTGGTGATCAGCGGGGCGGCCATCAGCGCGGGATCCATGCGCAGCTTGTCGGCCAGCAGCGGCAGCAGCCCGCCCAACAGCTTGCTGAGCACCACAATGGCGGACAGCGCTGTGACCACGGTCAGGGCTATCATCAGGCTGCCGCCCTGCATGGTCATCACGCGGCCAAAGGTCAAAAGCCCCACACCCACGCTGACGATCAGGCTGACGCCCAGCTCCTTTAGCAGCACCTTGCCGGCATCGCGCACGGTGATATCGCCCATGGCTAAGCCGCGGATGATCAGCGTGCTGGACTGCGAGCCGGCGTTGCCGCCGGTGTCGGTCAGCATGGGGATAAAGGTGACCAGCAGCGGCACGGCCATGAACACCTGCTCAAACCCGCCCAGAATGGCGCCGTTGATCATGCCCGAAATGAGCAGCAGCAACAGCCAGGGCAGCCGGTTGCGCGCATGGCGGGGAATGGTGGTATCCATATACGTGGCCTCGCTGGGCTGCATGGCGGCCATCAGCTCCACGTCTTGGGTGGCCTGCCGGTCAGCCAGGTCCAGCACGTCCTCCAGCGTCACCACGCCCACCAGGCGGTTCTCGGTGTCCACCACGGGCATGGCGTATAAATTGTAGTGACGGAACAGCGCGATGACTTCATCGGTGCTCTGGTCGGTGTGCACCTGCTGGGTGGGCTTGCCCAGCAGGCTTTGCAGCGGCTGGTCATCCTGCGCGGTCAGCAGATCGTACAGGTTGATATCGCCCAGCAAATGGCGCTGGCGGTCGGTGATGTACAGCACGTGATCCATGGCCAGCTTGCGCGGGGCGCTGCGGATGGCGGCAAGGGCCTCGCCCACCGTGCTGTCATCCGCAAAGCGCATCAGCTCCGTCGTCATGACCGAGCCGGCGGAATCCTCCTTGTACTGCAAAAAGCGATTAAGCTGCGCGCGCATGTCCGGCGTGCTGCTTTGCAATATGCGCTTGACGGCGTTGGCGGGCAGCTCCTCCAGAAAGTCCACCGCCTCGTCCACATACAGCGCCTCTAACAGCGCCGCCGTTTCCCTGTCCGAAAACGACTGGATCAGCGCCTGCTGCGCCGGTGCGCCCAGCAGCGCAAAGGCCTCGGCAGCCTCGTCCTTGGGCAGCAGGCGGAACAGCAGCGCCGCATCCCCGGCGTCCAGTTCCTGCAGCAGCTCCGATATATCCGCAGGGTGCACATCCTGCAGGATATTGCGCAGCGCTTTATAATCGCGCACGGCCAATGCCTGGCGCGTGAGCTCCAGGCGGGTATTCATTTTTACGTTGTTCATGTCCATCCTCCCCCTTTTTACACAAGTGCATGCAGGGGCCGCGGGCGCGGCGGATGGCTCCTTATGTTAAGCGGAAGCCCCGCGCGGCCCAAGGCGGCGTACCTGGCGTGATCGATCCCCGTCCACAGCGGAACTCCTTTCCTTTGTTTTATGCAACCCATTTGATAATAACCTTTCCGGCAGGGTCTTGGCAAGCCCGCGCATTTTTTTGCACATTTTTTTCGTTTGTTTTGGCTGGTAAATCGTCACAACCGGGTGTATACTATCGTGGGATCAGTTCGATAGTTCTAAAAGGAGGAATGGACATGGACACCAACACCACCGCCGAGGTAGCGGCGGCAACGGCGAGCAACATTTCGCAAGCCGGCATCATCATCATCTTTATCCTGTGTGCGCTGACCATCATCGGGGCGTTCGTCTACGCGGCCTGGCTGGCCAAATGGGTGCGTGCGCAGAAGAACGAAAACAAAGAGATTGAGCGCATTGCCGGCCTCATCCGCAGCGGCGCCGATGCGTTTATGCGCAAGGAATACCTGATCTTAGCCGTGTTTGCCGGTGTGGTGGCGGTGCTTATTTTCCTGTTCCTTCCGGGCCCGGTCTGGAAACAAGCCAACATTAACTCCAACCTGACCATGGCGCTGTGCTATATTGCCGGTACTGTTTTCTCCGCCATCGCGGGCAAAATTGGTATCTATGTGGCCTCATTGGCCAACGCGCGCACCGCGGAAGCGGCCACGCACGGCATTGCCCCGGCTTTCCGCATCGGTTTCCGCGGCGGCTCGGTCATGGGCCTGCTGGTGGTGGGTGCCTGCCTGCTGGGCGTGATGGCCGTTATGCTGCTGGTGGGCGATGCCAGCGCGCTGCTGGGCTTCTCCTTTGGTGCAAGCTCGCTGGCGCTGTTTGCCAAGGCCGGCGGCGGCATTTTCACCAAGACGGCGGACGTCAGCGCTGACCTGGCCGGCAAGGTGGAAATGGGCATCCCGGAGGATGACCCGCGCAACCCCGCCGTTATCGCTGACAACGTGGGCGACAACGTAGGCGACGTGGCCGGCATGGGCGCCGACCTGTTCGACTCCAACGTGGCCTCCATGGCGGCAGCCATCGTAATGGGCGCAGCGCTGGACGGCGGCACAGGCGCCAACGTCATGATGGTGTTCTGCTATGCCGCGCTGGGCCTGCTGGCCTCACTGGTAGGCATCGCCACCGCCAAGGTTTCCGACAACGGCACGCCCACAGGCGCGCTGAACAGCTCCACCTATGTGACCACCGGCGTTTTTCTGGTGCTGACCGCACTGGCCACGCTGATTTTCCCCTGCTTCCAGTGGCGCATCTGGGGCGCCTCGGCCGTAGGTCTGATGGTGGGTGTTATCATCGGCCTGGCCACCAACTACTTCACCGATGACAACAAACCCATCGTGCCCAAGGTGGCGCATGCTTCCAAAACAGGCCCCGCGTTTACCATCCTGTCCGGCGTATCCTATGGCTTCCTGTCCGTAGTGCCGGCCATGGTGGGTATCGCGTTCTCGGCGCTGATTGCCTATAAGCTGTGCGAGCCGCTGGGCGATGGCTATGCCATGTACGGCATCTCGATGGCGGCGGTAGGTATGCTGTCCATCGTGGGCACCATCATCTCCTCGGACGCCTTTGGCCCCATCGTGGACAATGCCCGCGGCCTGGCCGAAATGGGCGGCCTGGGCGAAGAGACCATCCGCAATGCCGACGCGCTGGACAGCGCGGGCAACACCGTCAAGGCCGTGACCAAGGGCTTTGCCATCGGCGCTGCCGGCCTGACCGTTATCTCCCTGCTGGGCGCGTTCATGAGCGAGGTCAACATGGCCCTGACCGAAATGGGCCGCTTGGGCGAGCTGCTAACCGGGTTTAACCTGATTGACCCCACTGTGTTCTTTGGCGTTCTGGTGGGCGGTTCCATTCCTGCTGTGTTCTCGGCCATGCTGATTCTGGGCGTTGACAAAAACGCGCAGCGCATGATCGCTGAAATCCACCGCCAGTGGAACGAAATCAAAGGCCTGCGCGAAGGCGTGGAAGGCGTTGAACCCGACTACAACAAGTGCATTGACATCGCCACCGAAGGCGCGCTCAAAGAGCTTATCCCCGCGGGCGCTGTAGCCATCCTGGCCACCATCGTGGTGGGCATGGTGGGTGGCGTGAACGCCGTGGGCGGCTATCTGCTGGGCAACATCGTCACCGGCCTGCTGCTGGCGCTGTTCATGTCCAATGCCGGCGGCCTGTGGGACAATGCCAAGAAGTATATCGAAGCCGGTAACGAAGGCGGCAAGGGCTCGGATGCCCACAAGGCAGCCGTCATCGGCGACACCGTCGGCGATCCTTTCAAGGACACAGCCGGCCCCTCCATCAACACGCAGATCACCGTGGTCTCCCTGGTTGCGTCCCTGATGGCTACGATCTTCCTGAATTTCTCGATTTTCTAAGATTACTTTGTAAGGTCTTATATTTGCCCCCTGCAGATAACAATCCCGTTTGCAGGGGGTTTTTGTTCGCACATCCGGCGGAGCGATGCTATACTAACCCCATCCGGAAAGGCGGTGTGAGGATGAAAAAACTATGTGCGGGGCTGCTGGTGCTGATGCAGCTGGCATTATTGCCCCTGGCCATGGCGCAGGAGGTTGTTTCCATCTCCACACCGCAGCAGCTGCTGGACATCCGGCAACATCCGGGCGGACATTACCGCCTGGCCGGGCACATCGACATGGAGGGCGTGCCGTGGCTGCCCATCCCCTTTTCGGGCACGCTGGACGGCGCGGGGTACAGCATCTATAACCTGCGGGTATCGCAGCTCGGCGAGGATACTGCCGTCACCGTGGACGGCAACGATAAGGAATATGACACCCGTTTTGCCGGGCTGTTCTCGGTGCTGCGGGGCGCAGACATCCGCAATCTGGACTTGAAAAACGTGCAGGTGGATATCGACACGCAGGACAACTGCTTTGCAGCGGGGCTGGCCGGGTTTGCCGAGGATACGCGGCTGAGCAATATCACGGTATCCGGCCGCATCCACCTGAAGCAAAGCAATGTAATGACCGGCGTGGGCGGGCTGGTGGGCTTTGGCATGGCGGAGGTAAAGGACTGCACCACGCAGGCTGAGCTGGTGTTTGTGGATACCAACCCCGACATACGCTGTGAGCAGTTCATGGGCGGCATTTTAGCCTGCGGCTATGGCGATGTGGTAAATAGCTCCGTGCGTATCCGGGCGTATGCCTCGGTGCACGGCTATGTGCACATCGGCGGGCTGGTGGGCATGTACCATGTACACCGGGAGCAGGATCAGCAGCGCAGGGGACTCATTGAAGGATGCCGTGTGCATGCGGCCATCGATTTTTTTGAAAAGAATACCGACCGGCGCGCGTACTGCTATGCCTTTACCGGCGAGAAGCTGAACAAGCTGGTCAAAATCAAAAACAACAAGGTGCTGCGCTTCCGCGATAAGGAGCACAAGCGCTACGACAAACCACTGCTGCCTGAAAAGGATGAAAACCCCGTGTACACGGCCGTCCTTACCCCGCCCACGGCGACCGAATGGGGCTTTACCACCTACACCTGCGATCAATGCAACTATTCCTACACCAACCACTATAAAGCGCCCGGCCTGTAATAGCCGGGCGCGTGGGATTTCAGGGGATATTTACCTGCGGTTACGGCCGCGTCCGTTGGGCTGTTGACGCTGCTGCCGTTGGGTGCTGAGATTATCGCTCACGCCGTCCTTGTTGCCATCCTGGTAGTTGCGGCCCTGCACGGTGTTGCGCCCAGGGGCTTGGCCTGCTGCGTTGCGTCCGGGCTGCTGCTGACGGCCACGGCCACCCTGCGCCTGCTGCATGCGGGCACGCTTGGCGTGCAGCCGGTTGCGCAGGTTGTTCTGGCCCTGTTGGTCGGTGCCTAAGTGATCGCAGACTCCGTCCTTGTTTTCATCGACAAATCCGGGGGCATTGGGATTGGTGCCCTGCTGCTGGCCGCAGACATCGCAGATACCATCGTTGTTTTCATCCACAAAGCCGGGGGCAGGGGTCTCGGTCGGGGTGGAGGAAGTCGGGGGATTCCGGCGCCAGCGGCGACCCACAGCGGGGAGTTCGTTGGGGGCCTGCGCATCGGTTTCACCGGCAAGCCCCAGCACCGGCAGCGCCAGCATAAGCGCCAGGGACAGGACAATCAGTTTCTTTTTCATGGTCGTACACTCCTTGTGCGTGATTCAGCAATCCCTTGCTGTGCCTTCATTATCGGCGGCAGGTGTGTCAAATGTGTGTTTTTAGCGGGGAGAAAGATGCACATTTACGCCACCCACGGCCTGCGCCACAGCACGGGTGCCCAAGTAGACCGCGCTGCCATGGGCTTGGGCTTGCTGGTCAGCCAGCGTGACGGTTACGGCAATGTCCTGTGCGCCGCGGCGCAGCGCTTCGGCGTGCGCAGCCTCCTGCGCGTCCGCCATCGCAAAGGCCTGAGCCTCGGCCTTGTCTTTGAAGTCCCGCGTCCGGCTGTGGCCGTATACGCGGAAGGAATTGGGGTTTTCGATGTCCAGGATGGGGCGGATATCCACATGCTGCGTGGCCACCACCTGGCCCACCACCGCGCCCAATGCATTGGCTACCTCATGGTGTTCAGGAATTTCCGCATGCGTGCCCAGCAAACGCGCAACCTCCGGCAAAAACACCGCGGTGGGCGCGCCCACGCCGGTCAGCACAAAGCGGGTGGTGAACCGAAGCGACAGCGGCCCCGTTTGTCCATCGCGGGCCTGCTCATAGCACTGGTGGATGAGCCGCTCGGTTTCAGCGCCCAGGCTGTTGCGCCGGTAATGCTCATCCTGGTGCATCAACAGCGCAGCCACGATGTTGACATACAGCCGGCGCTTGATTTCGTCATACACCTGATTGCACAAATCCTGAACGGATATAGACAGATTGTGCGCCACAAACTGCGCGGCCAGCGTTGCGGCTTCTACCGAGAAGCCGGTAAAGTCGCCGCGCACATGCATGATGTCGGTGGGTGTCAGGCCAGCCACCGCAATGACTCCGTCGTGCACCAAGCGGGATACGTTCAGGTTGTATACATCCTGCCCCGGCACCACCTGCGCCAACTGTCCATGCGACAGCGGCCCCTGGCGCAGCGCTTCACAAAAGGCCCGCTCCTCCTTGCTATAGCGCGCGGTATCTGCCGCCTCGCGCACCAGCACATAGTGCTCGTGCAGATACGTTGTGTGTTGGATTTCCTTGTTGACCAACGCGCGCAGGTTGTCCAGCACCTGGGGATGCTGTACCGCCAACGCGCACAGCGGCATCACGCGGTAGGTTTCCAGCTGCATTTGGCCGTTGTGATAGTGCACGCAGGTGTCGCCGCCCAATCCGAACGTGCGCACAAACAGGCCGCTGACAAAGGTTTTCCATTTGCCCACGCGCACGCCGTCAACGGCCTGTACGGGCAGGTTGTTTTCTACCAATGCAATGTCGGTGGTGGTGCCGCCCATGTCCACCACCACGCAGTTGGGCTGCCGGGTTAGCTGCGCAGAGCCCAGCACGCTGGCGGCCGGGCCGGACAGCAGCGTTTCCACCGGCCTTATGTGCGCAAACGCCTCGCTCATCAGCCCGCCATCGCTGCGCACGATGACCACGGTAGCCAGGATGCCCCGCGCGGCCAGCGCCGTGCGGATGGCAGATAAAAATTCACGGATGACCGGCACCAGCCGGGCGTTGAGCAGCGTGCTGGCCGCGCGCTGCAGGCTGTTCAATTCCTGAAACAGCTCGTGCCCGCATACCACGGGCAGGTCAAACCGTTTTTCAAACAGCTCCCGCGCGCGTTTTTCGCGCACCGCGCTGTTGTGCACGGCGTCAATATCCACAATACCCACGCCGTCCAGGTCATCAAAGCCTTCGTTCAGGCCGTTGTTCAATGCCTGCTCGTTCAGCAGCGTGCGCTGCCCGGCGACGCCCTCCACCAGCAGGATATCCTCCACCGGCGGCAGGCCATACTCCTGCCCGTAAGCGGCGATGACCTTGCGCCGCGCGCCGATGAATATCAACTTGGCGCGTCCGCCGCGATCCTCCACACAGGCGTTGGTGGCCAGCGTGGTGGACAGCGCAATGACACGCGCCTGCCGGACCAACGCCTGTGGCAGCATATCCAGCGCGGCCAGTATGCCGCGCGTCAGGTCATCCCGCGTGGTCAGCGCCTTGGCGGTGCCCAAGATGCTCTCCGTATCAAAATCATACAGCACGGCATCCGTGTATGTGCCGCCGGTATCCAAACCTATGCCGATGTTCATGTGCGCACCATCCTGTAACATATTTCGTTTGATTATACGAGGCTTTTGGTGCGGTTACCAGTGTATTTTGAATTGACATCCCTGCCACGCCCGCCTACAATCCGGGCAGTTACATTCCAGCAAGTTTCTGGAAAAAAGGAGGCAAACGTGGTTATCACGATTCCCTGCACCAAAGATTTTGAGCGCATACTGCACGATGCGGTCAGCAGCCTGGACGGCCAGAGCGTTCATATCCGCTTTGACAGCGGACGGTATTTTTTTACACAGCCTGTTCGCCTGGGCAAGCAGGCGCAGAACATTACTTTCAGCGGCAACCCGGACACGCGCCTGATCGGCGGCGTGCTGCTGGCAGACTGGTATCCCCTGGAGGGGCAGCCCGAGGCAGGGCGCTTTGACCCATCCGCGGTGCCGCATCTGGTGGTATGCGATCTGCAACAAGCCGGCGTTGCCGACCTGGGCGGGTATCTGTCGCGCGGGTTCGGCCGCTATGCGCAGACCGGCCACGCTGAATTATTTGCCGATGGTGCACCCATGACGCTGTCCCAATATCCCAAGGGTGAAGCTTTCCTGCGTATTGACAGCGTGGGCGACACCACCGAGGATGAATGGGGCGAGCACGACGGCGTGTTGGAACAGGGGTTTGTTATCAACGATGCCCGCGTGCGCAGTTGGCTCAGCGCACCGGATATCCAGGCTATGGGCTACTGGAAGTATGACTGGGCCTCCAGCGTGGAAACGGTGGCGTCCATCAACTCCGACACCGGCCACATCATGACCCAACCGCCATATGGCAACTATGGCTTCCGCAAGGGCCAGCGCGTGCGCTTCTATCACATCACCCAGGAAGTGCTTGCACCCGGTGATTATTATATCGACTATCAGGCGCGCAAGGCTTATATGTACCCCCTGCCTGGTGCCAAAGAAATCATCCTGTCCACAATGACCGAACCGCTGTTTGACCTTGATCACAGCCAGCATATCACCATCCGGGATTTGTCTTTGGAAGCGCTGCGGGGAAGCGCAATATCGGGCTATCATGCGCTGCACCTGACGGTTGATAATTGCACCATTAAAAACGTGGGCAACTACGCCCTGGACCTGTGCCAGTGCAACCATGCGCGCATTGTCAACAACACCATCCATGATTGCGGCGACTGCGGCGTCTTGGCCATGGCAGGCAACCGCATCACGCTGGAAAGCAGCGATACGCTTATCCACAACAATCACATTCACCATTTTGCCAAGTGGGGCTTGTGCTATGTGACGGCCGTGCGCGTGATCGGCGTGGGCTTTCAAATCACGCACAACCTCATTCACGATTGCCCGCACACTGCCATCCTGTATGATGGCAACGAGATGACCATCGAATATAACGAGATCTACAATGCCGTGCTGGAAACCGGCGATGCCGGGGCCATCTACTCCGGGCGCGACTTTACCTGCCGCGGCAACAGCGTATCACACAACTTTATCCACCATCTGGGCGGCGTAGGCTTTGGCGCGATGGGCATTTACAACGATGATTGTTTGTCCGGCACCAAAATGCACGGCAACTATTTCCTAGAGCTCACCCGTGCCTGCATGCTGGGCGGTGGCCGGGATTTTAGCGTCCAAGGCAATGTGTTTGTCAAGTGTGACCCCGCCATCAGCTTCGATAGCCGCGGCGCTGCATTGCATCCCCGGTGGATTTCGGGCATCAACGCTTCCCTGCGCCCAATTTTTTACAGCATACGGCGCTTCAGCGCCCATCATTGGCCCACGCAGCGGTATGCCCAGGAAGTGGAATCCTACAAGGATGAAGTAACCAGCGCCACGCAGGAGCCGTATCGCTCGCGATATCCGGATTTGCTGTACATCGACAACGCCTACCGCACGCAGCCCTTTGGGCGAGTCAAAATTCCGGCATCAGCCGATGTGGCGTACAACGTATTCTGCTCCAAACTGCGCTTCCGCTACCATGAGGACGAGGCCACC
>Ga0123334_1004125_pt1 | contig 15021 bp, 11 predicted proteins | sample BiotimSIPDNA_FD_89706 | JGI IMG/M metagenome (GOLD analysis project Ga0123334, IMG submission 89706) | Anaerobic biogas reactor microbial communites from Washington, USA - Biogas_R1 time_0 SIP DNA | ecosystem: Engineered > Bioreactor > Anaerobic > Unclassified | place: Washington, USA... | reverse complement strand
TGTACGTCCTCGCCGTATTGGGCTTTGAGGGCGTGGCTTATCAGTTCCTGACGTTTGCAGGATTGGTGGATTTCGTCCGGGTCAAAAAATTGCTCGCCAAAGCTTTCTTCAAGCATGGGTTTATAGTGCCAGGTGAGAATATTGGCTAAGAGGATAGCGCCTGCGAAACGGTCAGCATCTACGGACCAAATGCCGTTTTTGACCGTCTTGTGCGCGTAGCCCGCAGAACCCGCGGGGAGTTTTTTAGGCTGCACGAAACCTGGCGCGTAAAGTTCCTCGAGGTCAATCAGAAATGGTTGGAAGCGCTTATTACTGCCATTGAGGCTTCTTAGACCGACAAGGTCGACGATCAGGTTAGGTCCGGAAAGGTCACAGTGCGCGATGCCTTTTTCTTCCATGTTGACCATGGTTTGCAGGAAGCCATCAGCCAGTGCCAGACACTGATTCTTGTTGAGAACTTCTTTGTTCATAATCAGCTCTTGCCAGGTCGTGCCTTCAACCCAAGGCATGATGACGGCATATTGCAGGGATTTGAGCTGATTGCGCAAATCCGGGTACTGGATGGGCGAAAGCACGATGCGCTTGCAGGCAATCATGCCGGGCAGCATAGCGTACTTGCTGAGTTTTTCAGCTTGGACACGGGTATCATCGGTACGGTAAATGGCGTTGAAGACCTTGAGCGCGCGGAATTCATTGCGGGTGGTTGAGAGCTGGTAAACTGTGGCGCGTCTGCCAGCTTGGCCGTAAGGCATACCCTTAGCGGCTGGATGTTCGGTAATGGTGTAGGTCTCGGGACCTATTTTGAGTTTGTCGTTGACTTTCGGGCTAAATACCATGGTTTGTCCTTATCTTTTTCTGTCGAAAAAGGTGTTGTGTTTACGGGAGTAGATCAGAGATTTCATTTTTTAATGATCAACGTTGTTTTGGTTTGGAGTGGGAGGATCTGGGGTGCTAGGGGATGGGGTGACAGGTGTATCTGAAGGCACAACTGTTTGTTCTGTGGGAGTAACAGGTGTATCTGAAGGCACAACCGTTTGTTCTGTGGGAGTAACAGGTGTGTCTGAAGGTACAACCGTTTGTTCTGTGGGGGTAACAGGTGTATCTGAAGGCACAACTGTCGGTTTTGTGGGAGTAACAGGTGTGCTTGTTGGTAAAGAATTGTAAAATTTAATAAGTGTCTCCCCTAAAGATTCCTTTGACACTTTATCCAATACTTCAAAAAGGACGTATTGGTTTAATGGTTGGCTGGGACCCTCGCAAGTAAAACTAAATGGATCATCAAGTTGTTTACATCTATATTCAGCATTGTTTATTCTTATTAACAGTCGATTTAGTTCAATTTCTCTTGTTGTCCCGAAAGTCATGAGCCATTTTTCGCCTTGTGGTTTCCATTTATAGAAGCAAATGTCGTATCCACTAATAAATTCGCATTTTACATCAAGTTTCATCGGATACAGCGTATTTGTAGGCACCAAGGTTAGAGTAGGCGTTTTAGTCGTAGTTGGAGTGGTCGTATCTGTAGGATTTTGTGTTGGAGAAGGCGTATCTGTTGGTGTCGTTGTAAGACTTGGAACAGGTGTATTGCTGGGCTTGTGGATTCGTGTTTGGGTTTTTGCTAAAAAGGCTTTATTCTCACTCATTTTCTTGAGTCCAAAAGCCGTGCCCGTCAAAAGGAACAACAATACCAGTGGAATCGTAATCCATAGAAGCATTAGATTTTTCTTCGGGGCTTCTTCTTGTTCTTTTATAATCCACCCTGCAGGGATACCTTGATTTTCTGTTTTTCCCTTAGTGTCCTGACGTTTATGGGTTTGATTGGAAGAACGTTGTGTGGTGGTTCTTGTTTTTTGTGTGCTGATCGTTCTGGAAGTAGTATGCTCTTGGGCAGTTTGTTGATTATCTGCCACAGGATAAGTGTCTTTTGTGCTGTGACCCTCTGTGGACGCTTGATCATGAAACAAAGACGGCGTTTTAATTACTGTTGGCCCGACGGCGCGCATTTCAGCTTTGGGCGGGATTTCCCAGCCTGACGCGCCAACATAATTGCCAAGTTCAAGTATTTTGCTCCATTGTGTCAGGTCTTTGGCATCACTGCTGGCGCGGACGGAAAAACGCAGGTTATCTTTGGGCAGTTCATCCGCTTTAAAAGTGTGGGATGTACTTTGTGTATCCGTTATTTGCTGCCCCTGGCTGGAAAGAGTCGCGATTTGATAACTATTGAAGCCTTTGATGGGCTTCCACTCAATTTTGACAATGCCACTGCCAGAATCAAACTGATGGCTTAAATCTTCGGGTCCCGTTGTTTGATTCGTCTCCCAGCCGATATCGGGCTTCCATGCGAGTTCAAAAATGGTGACATCGTCACTCTGGGGCATCTGGCTGGTTTGGAGAATCAAAGCTTCTAACTTTTCATGCGAAACAGGATTGATTTGCATCTCTCTGTCGAGAATTGACAGACCGTCTGAATAGGCGACCAGGCGGGTGATGTTGGGGTCATGAATGATTTTGGTGTGTAGTTTTCCCACCATTCCTATCGATGTTGACCAACGTTCCGCGGTTTGAAACGTTTCATCGCCTAAAACTTCACGGGAAATTTCCTGCAGATCTCTCCAAATCCTCAGGCGTTCATCGCCCATCCATGCCAATGCCAATTTTCGTTTGGTGATATCAATGAAACCGGTCGTAAAGGTGGCCTGGCTACCCATTTGCCGCTTTTGTTCAAGCACGCTCACCAACATCCCAGGCAAAGAGGCTGGCATCTGAAAAGCATTGACCATAGGCGTGGCGATATATGCCATGTTATTGAGTTCGGTTTCGAGGCTGGTTTGGAAAATAAGGCTGCCGTCCAAATAGCGTTCGCCAAATTCCATCATGTGACTCAGGAGATGATCACCAATGATCTGGGATGCCAACTCACCAAAAAAGGATTGGCTGACGCCATCAGCGATGACAAAACCGAGATAGTTTTCGTCATAGCGGATGGTTAGATAGTCTTGCCCTTTGCTGTTGCTGCGCTGTGATTCAGCCGCACGGTCGTTGGCGTAGCGAAAAGCGTATTTCTCCAATTGCACAACGCGAATGGGGCATCGCGTTGATTGGTCTATAGTAATTTTTGTAGACATTTTTATTGAGCCACAGGTGTGGACATGGACATCACGAAGCCCATTTGAACAAGTTCGGGGCTCATGCCTGGCAACATCATGTAGGCATTTGGCTGGATGGCGTATCCATTTTCAGACATCATCACGCGATAGCCTTCCGGCAGGCGTGATGACATGGAACGCAATTTCTGGGCGTACTTGCCATTGAGTTGGGTTCTATCATCTACACCACCCCAAACGCTCGGATCTGGCACCGCATACGGGAGAATGTTGTCGGAAATGAAAATGTTCTCGACCAGGACATTACCGTCATTGTTGCCCATGGCTTTGATGCGTTCCACGATGGGTTGTGGATCGGCTCCTGTGAATTCGCCATCAGTCATGTGACAAACGAGGGGCGCCGGGCAGTTTTGCATGTGTGGCAGCTCACGGTGCAATAAGGCTTCAATTTCCTGGAAGACCAAGTCAGTAGCTGTAGTGCGCATGACTGAAAGTACCGGTACACCCAAGGCGGCGACCTGGTCGATGGTCATGATTCCACCAAGAATGTCGTAAACCTGATCGCTGTAGGCATACATGGCGATGCGGTAACGAGGTGAAATTTGAGCCCCTTTGGTGCAGCGGAAGACCATTTGTTGTAGGGTTGCTGAAAGGGCGTCCATAACGACCTCAATGCGGGGACGTCCGTTGAGTTTGAGCGACATTGAACCGCTTACGTCAAGGGCGTAAATAATGAGTGCGGGGGTTTGACTGGTTGCTAAGATGCTGTATGACATTTTTTCTCCTAAGGTTTTTTATTAAACGCTCTGGTTAGAGCAAGGATAGAACCGATGGCCAATGAAAAATAGCCAAACGCTGGATTTGTTTGAATGATTTCACTGAGTTTGAATGAGGTTATACCAAAGTAAGCGCCTATTTCACCCATGTCAATTTTAAGTGTCTTTAGATAGATTAATCCGCCAATAAGCATGATTAACAATAACGTGCCACCGAAACTAACTAATGTGGTAGAAAAACGAGAGTTCGGACTAAAGAGTTTAATGCCTACAAAGATGGCCAATAACAGGGCATTAAGAGACATTCCGACACCGATAAGCTGTAAGGTGGAGATTGACTTTTTTAAGACTTGATTTGATGGATCCAGATATTCAATTCGGGTGTTTTTTATCACACTGTAATATTGATTGAGTTCATTATCGAGATATTCCTGCATGGTACTGCCAATCATTTTTGCGGCGTTTATTTTGGGTGGCTTGCCGGTCATCATAGAGATTGGACTGTATGTCATGCTAATGTCTTTGAATTCGGACAAGCCTGAAAAACCAAAACTGTCCATGAACATCCCCAACAGACCTTCTGGATTTATTTTGAAGCTCAATACGGGCGTGAAGATGCCAATAAGCAAGGTTACTATTGCGACAATACTGATGATGAGAGGTAGTTTGTTGGATGGCTTTTGGGGATAGTGATTATTTTGTTGCTGATATGGAACCGGTTGGGGTGGTTGATAGGGCGGAGGTGTGGGTCTGGCAGGTATACCTTGACCTGGCTGATACGGTTGTGGGGCTGAACCTGGGATGGGACTGTGTTGGGGCGGAAGTTGTGGTGTTTGGGTGGTTTGAGGGCTTTGTATCTCGCGCAGAGGTTTTGGGGCGCTGCCATCCAAAGGCGTGAAACCAAGCAGTACCTGATCAGTGCCATGGGTGCTTTGTGTACTCCGGCGCAATGATTCTTGTGTATAAGATGATTGTTGCTGGGTTTGGTCGTGTTGAACCAGAAGTGTTTTGCCACAATACTGACAAAACTTATTGTTATCATTGTTGTAAGAGTTGCAGTGGCTGCAAATCATAGGTCACCTTCTTCCTCTAAACCCTTTTAATTACTCGGTAGACACGATATGGTGTTGGGAATTGTACTATGAAAAGACAGAAAAACACGAAATTCATTAAACGAAAAGTCAGAAAGACCATTTGTCTTTCACAGTGCTATGTAAAGCAGCGTTAATAATTCTCATGCTCTGCTCTGCCTTGACGGTTGAAGGGTACTATCCTATAATCCTGACTTGGATTAATGTTATTAATCAGATGAATACCAATGAGCAAAGAAAAAGCGTCCTTACTCAATTATCTGGCAGAAGCCTCTAAAAATAATCAAGATATTCCCAGTATCGCAGAATTAAGTCAGATTTTAGGTGTCAGTATTGCCAGTGTGCGGGAACAATTGGAAGTAGCCCGTAAGTTGGGTTTTGTGGATGTAAAGCCACGAACGGGAATCCAAAGAAGACCTTTTTCGCTGGTGCCACTCATTCGTTTAGGTATGAATTATGGCATCCAATCTGAAGCACATTTGCTAAATGATTACAGTGAGTTGAGGCGGCATCTTGAGCTCAGCTATTGGGACAAAGCTTTTAGTGTTCTCAAAAATGATCAGATGGATTATATGCAATTTTTGGTTGATATCGCGTTTCGAAAATTACAAAGAAAACCAGCTATAATACCTACTGAAGAAAAAAGTGAATTCCATCTAACCCTTTACCGTCCTCTTGGAAACCAGGTGCTGATTAGCATTTTGGAAGCCGCATGGGATTTGGAAGAGGCTAATGGTGGGAAAATTCACGAAGATCTCGACGATATGCTGTCCAGCTGGAGTGTACGACAAGTTATTGTGGACGCATTACGCGAGAGAGATAAAACAAAAGGAAAAAATGCTCTTGAAAGCTTGTTGCTTTTAGCGAACAAGCCAAAGGAAGCTGAAATTATTACAAGATTCGAATGAAGGAGATAACCAGGAATGGCAGTGACTGAACTTCAATCTAAATCGAACCTGGCGCCGGTCATCAATGATTTTTGTATGACTGTTTGTACCGTCAATGGTTCGGGCAGCGCGACAGCAAATAATATTATTTACCGCGCGTTGTTCCAAATGGGAATTCCTGTTTCAGGAAAGAACATATTCCCATCCAATATTATGGGTATGGCGACATGGTTCGTCATTCGTGTGAACGATGAAGGTTATACTGGCCGTGTCCCGTATGATGACATCGTTGTGGCGATGAACCCAAGTACTTTGCTCTACGAAACATCGTTCTTGCCTGAAGGTGGGGTCATTTTTTATGCAGACCACATCATGATTCCCGAAGGTCATCGTAAGGACCTCATCTATTATCCAATGCCTATCAAGGAACTGATGAAATCGGTTGATGTGCCACGAAACCTTGTGGCTTACATGGAGAATATGCTCTATGTTGGTATTGTCTCGCAGGTTTTAGGCGTTGAATTAGCTGAGTTGCGGCGCGCGGTAGATCACCAATTTGCAAAGCGTGTCGCGATTGCGGAATCGAACTTTGATATCATCAAGATTGGATATGACTGGGCACAAGCGAATGTTGAAAAACGTGACCGCTTTGTTGTGGAACGCCGACCGGACAAGGGAAATCTTATTATGACTGATGGGAATACCGCGGCTGGAATTGGAACATTGTTTGGTGGTTTGCAGTTTTGTTCCTGGTATCCCATTACACCTGCCACAAGCATGGTTGAAGCAGCGATTGCCAAAGTTGGTGAGTTACGCAAAGATCCAGTAACCGGAAAGACCACCTGTGTCATTCTGCAGGTTGAAGATGAATTGGCTGCCGCGGGCGCCGCGTTAGGCGCGGGATGGGCAGGACTGAGGTCCATGACTTCTACTTCTGGCCCAGGTGTTTGTTTGATGGCGGAAAACATTGGCTTGGCTTATTTTACTGAAACGCCTTTGGTGATCTGGAATGTGCAACGTGTGGGTCCCAGCACAGGTTTGCCCACGCGAACCGCGCAAGGCGATTTGTCCTTTATGTATAACATTGGGCATGGTGATGTCAACCATATCATTTTACTGCCTGGTACTGTGAACGAATGTTTTGAGTTTGCCTGGAAATCACTCGATCTGGCTGAACGTTACCAAACACCCATCTTCGTGCTCAGTGATCTTGACCTGGGAATGAACACCTGGGTGACAGAGAAATTTGAATATCCAAATACCCCTATTGACCGAGGCAAGTTGATTTGGGAAGAGGAACTCGAAAAGTTTGAAGACTGGGGCCGTTATATGGATATCGATGGCGATGGCATCCCATACCGCACTGTTATGGGTAATAAGAGCCCGAGATCAGCTTACTTTACCCGTGGTACGGGTCATGATGTTTATGGCAACTACAATGAGGATCCCAAAAACTGGTCTGATATGCTCCATCGCATTGAAAAGAAGCTCAAAGGCGCGATTGAGAAACTCCCCAAACCTGTTGTCATCAAGGGCAATAATGCCAAAATCGGCATTATTGGTATGGGTTCCACAGACGATGCCATCAAGGAAGCTCAGGCTGTTCTGGCGAAGAAAGGTATCGAAACAGATTACATGCGCATTCGTGCTCTGCCAAGCTCAAGTGAGGTAAATGACTTCATCAATGAGCATGAACGCAACTATGTTTTAGAACTGAACCGTGATGGTCAACTTAAAGAAATATTGATGTTGGAACATTCAGACCTTTCCGAAAAACTCATCTCGTTGACAGATATCGGTGGTTTACCGATGACTGCAGTTTGGGCTGTGGAAAATATTTTGGCTGCGGAGGAAAAATATGCCTAGCACTGTTGAAAAGAAAGTTGAACGCAATCTTGTTGGCTTAACCCCAGGTGATTATGCGGGTAAGAAATCGACACTTTGTCCTGGTTGTGGACATAACGCGATTTCAAATGTTATTCAAGCTGCTGTGTACGAGCTTGGTTTGGCCCCAGAGCAAGTTGTGAAAATCAGTGGTATTGGTTGCTCGAGCAAGAGCCCGAACTACTTTTTGAACCGCTCGTTTGGTTTCAACGGTTTGCATGGTCGTATGCCTACTTTGGTTACCGGAGCTTGCTTTGCTGACCATAAAATTGAAATCCTGGGTATTTCAGGTGATGGTGACTCTGCCAGTATTGGCTTGAGCCACTTTAAACACATCATTCGTCGCAACGTGCCTATGTTGTATATCATCGAGAATAATGGTGTATATGCTCTTACCAAAGGACAGTTCTCAGCGACTTCTGACCAGGGTTTGGTACTGAAGCATCAAGGCGAAAACCTTTTGCCTCCCCTGGATCTGTGTATGGAAGCTCTGATTAGTGGCGCGGCGTTTGTGGCTCGTGCTTTTTCCGGTGATGTGAAGCAGATGAAAGAGATATTTAAAGCTGCTATTTCGCAGAATGGTACGGCTGTTGTAGACGTCATTAGTCCATGCGTGACCTTTAATAACCGCGCTGAGGCAATGCAATCCTATACATGGGGTCGCGCTAATCAAACACCATTGCAGGAGATCAAACACTTTAACACGAAAGAAGAGATTGACGAAGGTGTTGAGGAATTTGAACCAGGCACCTATAAGGAAGTTGAGTTACAAGATGGTTCTTACCTGCTTCTGCGCAAAATTGGCAAGGAACATGACCCATCAGATAAAGCTGCTGCCCTGGATATTCTGACTGAATCGTACAAGAAGAAATACTTTGCGACGGGTTTAATCTACTTCTCAGAAGTTCCGCCAACCATTCAGGATCGTTATGACCTGCCAGACGAGCCTCTAAACCGCATCGGTATTGAGCGCTTGCGCCCAACTCCCGCGATGCTGGATAGCATTAACCAGGAATTTGGGATTTAGGCTCACCTCATCTTGTTAGCAAAAGGGCTGGAATTTACCAGCCCTTTTTGTACAGCTTTACTTTTTGCTTTTGAGGTTTTTTATCGTGTGTAGCAATGCCAGGTTTGGCGAAGCGTGCGCGCCTACGGGGAAACTGCCTACCATTATGACTTGTTTGCCTTCAATATTCGGTTTAATGGCGATGAGTTCAGTTTCAATATGCCCAAGCATTTCTTCAAGGGAATCTGAGCGCTTGACGAGAAATGGGATTACACCACGACAAATCCCGAGCCAGCTATAAGTGCTCATGTGGGGCGTGAAAGCATAGACAGGAACGCTTGGTTTTGCCTTGCTGACCCAACGCGCGGAATTGCCACTAAAAGTGAAAACGCATATGGCGTTAACGTCCTGATCTTCCGCCATGCTTTTTGCGGCAATGGATGTGGTAACGGCATCATCATCGATACGAGAATCACAGATTGAATCTGCTTTTCCCCATTTATCAAGATGCTTTTCGGCTTCCACGATGATTTGGCTCATCATTTGAATGCTTTGAACGGGATATTGGCCAACGGCAGTTTCGCCACTCAGCATGAGCGCGTCTGTTCCATCGTAAATCGCGTTGGCACAGTCTGTGGCTTCAGCTCGTGTTGGACGGGAATTGGATATCATTGATTCCAGCATCTGAGTGGCTGTTATGACGATTTTGCCACGAATATTTGCTTCGCGGATGATATGTTTTTGAATGGCGGGTACCTGCCATGGTGGCAGTTCCACGCCCAAATCTCCTCTGGCAACCATCACGCCATCACAGTGCTCAAAGATTTCAGATAGATTGTCAATTGCTTCCGGGCGTTCAAGTTTGGCGATAACCGGCGGAATGCGACGGTTTTTACAAAGACGTTTGAGGGTGTCGTTGACAAAGATAAGGTCTTCAGCAGTTTTTACAAAGGAAACAGCCAGTAAGTCGATACCGAGCTTAAGACTGAATTCAAGATCACGGAGGTCTTTTTCGGTTAATATCGGGATAGACAGTTTGGAGCCGGGCAGGTTGACACCTTTGTGAGATTTTAAGATGCCACCAGTAATGACTTGGGCATAAATATTTTCTCCGTCCAGGTGGGTCACTTCAATTTCAAGATTGCCATCGTCCATGAGGATACGGTTTCCTGGCTCAACGACTTCGTGGAGCATAGGCACGTCGAAAGGTATGAAAGTAATATTATCAGCAATATTACATGGATTATGGCTTGAACTTAGCGCAATCATTTGACCTTCCAAAAGGTCTGTTTGATTGTTTTTCAGCTTGCCGATACGTAATTTGGGTCCTTGAAGATCGGCAAGGATTGAAACAGGCTTTTTGAGTTCGTCAGATAATGTACGAATTAAGGTGATGTTTTCTTCGTGCTGTTCCTGGGTGCCATGAGAAAAGTTGAGGCGAGCCACGTCCAAGCCACATTCAATCATCTTTTTGAGGGTTTCTTCGTTGGAACTGGCTGGTCCAAGCGTTGCGACAATTTTAGCGAATCGTTTCATGATCACCTCCATAATCTAAAAACGACCCGGTTAATGGTCTTGAGTAGCCGGGTCGTTAATTTTCTAAAACGTAGTTGCTTAGTCCTTCATCAATTTGTAAAGGATGGCTTTCTGGGCATGCAAGCGGTTGTGCGCCTGTGGGAACAACCAGCTTTGTGGGCCATCGCAAACTTCGTCAGTGATTTCAATGCCACGGTAAGCAGGCAGACAGTGCAGAACCATAGCGTCGGGCTGGGCTTCTGAGACGAGCTTTTCGTTGACCTGGTAGGGAGGGAAGACAGCTTTGCGTTTGGCGGCTTCTTCTTCCTGGCCCATGCTGACCCAGGTATCAGTGTAGATAACGGTGGCTTCTTTCACAGCTTCGTGAGGATCGCGGAAGAAGGAGAGCTTGGCACCGGTTTTCTCAGCGATAGCTTTGCTTTCGTTAACGAAACGATCTTCCATATCATAGCCTTCGGGACTGGCAATGATGAAGTTGGTGCCGAGAATCGCGGACATCTGCATCAAAGAAACGGAGACGTTGTTGCCATCACCGATATAGGCCAGGTTCAATCCATCGAAGTTCCCGAATTTTTCTTTGATGGTCAGGAAGTCTGCCATAATCTGGGCAGGATGGCTGGCATCACTGAGGCCATTGATCACGGGAACAGTCGCCCATTCTGCAAGGCCAAGAACGAGTTCGTGACCAAAGACACGTGCCATGATACCATCAACCATACCGGAAAGAACACGGGCAACATCGGCTACAGATTCGCGCTGACCCAAGCCAATCTCGTTTGGAGAGAGGTAGAGCGCGTCACCACCAAGATGGCGCATAGCGACTTCGAAGCTTACGCGGGTGCGCAGGGAGGGCTTCTGGAAGATCATGGCAAGGTTTTTGCCTTTAAGAACGGGTTCGTTGCCACCGGCAAAATACTCTTTTTTGAGTTCAGCGGCGAGATCCAAAAAGCCTAACAGTTCTTCTTTGGTGAAGTCAGTGATGTCAAGAAAATCCTTTTTCATTGTTACTCCTTAGTAATGTTATTAATAATTTCCACAAAAACACCGGAACATGGCAGTGGCTATGATTCCGGTTGCTCTCGCATGGCTATTTTATCAGATTTTATCGCTTCCAGGGCGATAATGAAGATGTATATTTGTTTGCCTGCCCAAATGATGACGATAAGACACAGAACAATGGTGATGATACTTATCCAGCTAATGATTTTACGTTGAATTTCAGGAAGTTTTAGCTTGTAGCTTTCAAGTTGGCTGGTGAAGTTTGCCAGGGAGGTGTTCGTGTCTTCGACTTTTGTTTTGATTGTATTGATGTTGGTTTCCAAATCAACAAAATTGTTCTCAAAGGAACTGATTTTAGTGGTTGAATGGCTAAGTCCTTCTTCTAAACCTGAAAGGTTTGCCGGAATGCTGGCGAAAGTTTCGGATAAATCAAGCAAGCTCTCGCTGAGGGTCTTCTCGGGCGCATATGTGAAATTTACCATGGGCAAACGCGAAAAGAAGGAGAGAGCGTCATCGACCAGTTTGGAGCCCTGTGCTGCGGCTTTCAGCGAATCATGGCCATCCCGGGCGATTTTTGCTAAGTCCGTTCCTACAAATTGAGTCATGTTTTCGAGTACAGGTTCAATGCCTGTGAGATAGTCATCAATGGTATGTAAGGAATCTTTGAGTGTGTCGAAGCTATCAGTCACACCCGCAAGCCCTTCATTGACTGTAGAAAGGGTTTGATAAAGGGAATCAATACCATTATCAGCAATTTGGATGAGCTCGCGCGTACCTTTTGACAGGGTGACTGCCAGGAAGATGAGCAGACCGATCATGGCACAAGCGAGTAAGAGTGAAAAACTGCTCTTTATCAGGTCAAGGCGTGTCTTGTTGCGCTTTAAATAATCTGCCAGTTTACTGAGCATGAATACTACCTGTCAGGGGGTTCTGGATCTTTTTGAGAATGTCGTCTTGTAAGGTGCTCATGACAGCGTAGTTTTCTTCTGTGTCGTGGTCGTAACCGCAGAGATGCAGAATGCCATGCACCATAAGCATTTCCAGTTCAGCCTGCAAAGTAGCGTTGGACTGGCTTGCCTGTTTCTGAGCCATTTGCAGGGAGATGATGATGTCACCCAAATAGAACGCGCCTGTTTCGGGGTCATCATAACCAAGAGGAAAGGAAAGAACATCAGTGGCTTGGTCGATACCACGGTAATCACGGTTAAAGGATCTTATGCCTTGATTGTTGGTGAGTCGCAGAGAAAAAGCGCTGTTTTCTTCTTCTGTGGCCATTGATATCGCCAAATCAGCGACATCGCATAATCGCTGGCGGTCAATCCTGGCTTCATATGAACTGGGCAGGATAAAGTCAATCAAACTATTTGCCTCTTAAGACATTTATTCTCATCGTATCCTGATGAAGTGTCATTTCTTCTTGCTCGGATGAAGAAATCTCTGATTGATCAGTGGAGACTTGCTCGTTTTCAATCTCAATCATCTCTTCAGGTTCAGGCTCTGCTTGAGCAGCCTTTTTAAAGGGGGTTGTGCCTTTCTCTTTGGAGCGTTTTTGATCAGGGTATTTAATTCGGGGATGGTAAGAACGCTTGATGGTATTGAAGAAAGATTTCTTGATGGTTTTGAGATCATGCAGGGTTAAATCTGTATCATCCAGTTGCCCGGAATCGGTAACATTGTGAATAACCGCATCGATCACATCCATGATTTCTTCATCAGTGTGAGGGCTCATGGCACGCGCGCGGGCTTCAGTTCCATCCGCGAGCATAAGAAGAGCTGTTTCACGGGTTTGTGGCGCAGGGCCTGGATAGCGGAACTTTTCTTTGTCCACAAGGGATTCATCACCGTTTTCCAGTTCTACAGCTTTACTGTACTGGTAACGCGTGATGTTACTGCCATGATGTTCAAGAATAAAATCGATGATGCGGCTGGGTAAGCGGTATTTTTTCGCGAGAGCAACACCATCTGTTATGTGAGCGATAATTGTTGCTGCTGTATCGTATGGATCACTTTCATCGTGGGAGTTGATATTGTCGCGGATTTGGTTTTCAATAAAAAAGCTGGCATTGTTTGCTTTGCCTATATCGTGGAAAAGCGTGCCGGCACGGACTAAAAGCCTGTTCGCGCCGATGGCGTCAGCGGCTTGTTCGGCGAGATTGGAGACTTGCAAACTATGTTGGTATGTGCCGGGAGCGTTATTGAGCAACATTTGCAGAAGTGGATGATCGGGTCTGGAGATGTCCATGAGCTGTAAAGAGGTCGGTAAATCGAGTGTGGACGCGAAAATGTGCTGGAGCAATAAAGCCAGGGTGGCGGAAGCAAGACCGTTGAACACAGCGGCTGCCAGAAGTGTGCCAAAGCCGAGCCAGTCAGTATAAGAGTCACCAAGACGGAAAAGGATAACAACCGCGGCCGCAAAAGCACTGCTTGTAAAACCTGCGGCAAAGAATGTGCCCAAGCGTCTCGCGTTACCCAACATCAACATGGCTACCATGGCAGGAATGAGATAAAAGACCATCAGCTCTGATTCACGTCCAAAGCCATATACTGAAAGGAATGAGAGTAATAAACACATTAACGTGCCAAATTCGAAATTGAAGATGATGCTTATGGTTAATCCGAACGCTGCCAGCGGGAAAAGATAAGGCCAGACTGTGTTTCCCATCACGAGAAACCGGGCAATACCAAGGAACAGCAAGAAGAAGATCGTGATGAGAAGGATGGCTAAGGGTTGCATCATGGTTTCCGTCGCACGGTAACGGAAGAAAACCAGCACTAAAAGCGCGGAAATGAGAATGACCACACCATTTTTGATAAAGGTATTGACCTGATCGGATGGTGTTGTCAAGCCAAAAATCGTCAAGGCTTCCATGTCCGCTTCAGCAAGAATTTCGCCTCGCCGCACAATGGCTTCACCGGCAATAATCTGACGGGTGATGGGCTGAACACTCGCCATCGCGTAATCGCGGGCTTTTTGGGTTTCCTCAGCGGAATAGGGGCTTGTGGGGACGATGAGCTGTGAAACGATGGTTTGTGTTATCTGGGTTTGCTCCAGTTTGAAGCTGAACTTGATGCTGTTCGACAGGTTGGATTTCACGCGTTCCAATTGGTTCTCACGCAGGTTCTCGCGTAAAACTGATTCAAGCACCCGGGCGGACTCAATTCCTACTGCCTGCCAATCGTCCATATCCATTGAAAGAATTTGCGATAAGTCGGACTCAGTAAACCGCAAATGTTCCATGGTCATGAGGTCATCAACTTTTTGCTCATAACTTGAAAGGGGATCGTTTTTAATAGTGGTTATGTAGCTTAAAGCGGCATCCAGGATATTGAGTTGCTTGCGGGCAATGCTTGGATCCGAAACCAGGTAAACATCTTCAATCGCGTTAGCGGCGTTTTGCCTGGCTTTGTCGGTAAGTACTCTCGATTCAAAGTTAATTGAATAAGGCGCGAGGATATCTTCGCTTGATACTTCTCCGACACTGATTTGCACACCTTGATTGTCAAAGTAATCTGGCAGGACCATAAATAAGAACGCGATGATACTGCTCAGCACTAAAATAATGCCGAGTATCATGTTTCGGGTCTTCGTTGAGAACTCTGCTTTGTTCTTAAACTTTAACATCCAATATTTCCGTGGCGCAGATGACTACGCATAGTGTTGTTCTAATTATACATGTTCGTGGGCTACTTGCCCAATTTTTTAACCATCGATGGTGATCAGGTCTTTTATGGAATCAAATA
>Ga0123334_1004119_pt1 | contig 15032 bp, 8 predicted proteins | sample BiotimSIPDNA_FD_89706 | JGI IMG/M metagenome (GOLD analysis project Ga0123334, IMG submission 89706) | Anaerobic biogas reactor microbial communites from Washington, USA - Biogas_R1 time_0 SIP DNA | ecosystem: Engineered > Bioreactor > Anaerobic > Unclassified | place: Washington, USA | collected... | reverse complement strand
GTGAATCTGGAAGATTGACGATGTTTGTCGATGATTGTGCATGATTCTTGCTTGAAATTTTCCAAAAAAACGCGATTTTTTAGTGATGCAAACAAGGCTTTAGCCCACCCAACCGTAAGGGGGCCTCCACCCCTGAATGTAGTGCGCGCGAGGAAGTTGAAGAAGTTGCGATGGTGTCAGAACGGGGTGGGGTGGCTGACGGGTCTGACGGGCCTGACGGGTCGGACAGGGGCTGAGGGGTCTGACGGGGTCTGGGGGGTCTGACGGGTGGCTGAGGGGTCTGAGGGGTCTGACGGGTCTGACGGGTCTGACGGGTCTGACGGGTCTGACGGGTCTGACGGGTCTGACAGGGTCTGACAGGGTCTGACGGGTCTGACAGGGTCTGACGGGTCTGACAGGGTCTGGCGGGGGCATTCACAATTCATCATTCATGTGAGGGCACCCCGGGTGCTCGTACTCAAGGGATGTCGCCGCTCAAGCGGCTAAATATAGCGCGTTTCCGGTCGGACGGGCGGACGATTTTTTGTCGAACTAATCTCTGTCTTTCGGGATTGAGGCAGTGATTTACTCAGTTTTGATGATTAGGTTTTTGACGGTTGCCTGGAGTTTGAAGAGCTGTGAGCGGTTGTGCGGGTCTGGCGGACCGCCGACTGCCCAGCCGGACTGGGTTGTGCTGATGTAGTCGTAGCACGTGTCTTGTGCTTCGATGGTTCCGTCAACCAGGAGGGTGTATATGTTGTCCTTCTTGGTCAGTTCGAGGGTATGCCATTTTCCGTCTGTGATATCTGTTTTCCCGATAAGCCAGATGACATTGCTTTGCCACCAGAAGGGTTTTCCGAGGGAGTTATGGTCGTAGCCGATACCGAGTTCGCATCGTCCTTGCTGTCCTCTTAGGTTTGAGACGATGTGCTGTTGCCCTCGTCTTGCTTCTGGTCCTGCCAGGATTTGGATTTTGATTGAGAAGTTTCCGTTTTCGGGGATTAGTTTTTGCGAGTTCGGAATGATGTGCGGTTTTGTTCCATTGAATGTAATGGGTTGATTTGTAAAGAGTTGGAGATTTGTCTTTTGGAGTGCTGGGGGTCGTTTGTTCGGGATGAGCTTCCAGAATCTGCCGTCTTCCGCTCCGATGATCAGTTCTAGAATGCCGTCGTTGTTGAAATCGACGACTGTTGGGCTTGTCGTATGTCCTGCAAGCGCCTTTTCAGCAGCTGCCCCTGCGAAAGCGAAATGAACGAGGTTGCCAACGGTTTTTGTTTGCAAGAAGATTGCTGCGTTGCTCGAGTTGAGTATGATGTCTTCTTTTCCATCATTGTTCCAGTCTGCGATACAGAGTTTGATTCGCCCTGACCCTCCAGCTTTTCCACGATTGAGCTGGAGCGGTTGTCCGACGCTGTTTGCTAAGCATCGTTTCGGGTGCATCAGGACGAGTTTCCCGTTTTCGATTTTACGCTGGAAGAGCACGAGGAATCCCTCTTGGTCGAGCATAATGAGGTCTTGGAGTCCGTCCTTGTTCCAATCGAACATCACGGGCGTTGTTCTCCATTGTGTCAGGAGGTTGTTTCCCTTTGGTTTTCTCCAGCCCCATTTGAGTTCTGGTTGTTGAGTTTCCCATTGAACCTGGACGGGTTGCGGCGGGCGCAGCTTCGGGCTATGGCGTGGACCATCGTTTTTAAACCAGACTACGTCGCCGAGGATCGAATTGACGATGATGTCCGGGAGGTTGTCGCCATCCCAATCACCGACTGTGAGGGTCGTGTAGCCCCACTTTGCTTCGGCTGGTCCCTGGATGCTTCCGTTTTCGCCTGCTTGAATTCTAATGGGGGTTCCGTCGACTTCAAGCAGGACTGGCTCAGCCCACTTTGGGGATTCGACTCCAGGACCGCTTAGGTTTTCGATCAATGCGATGTATCCCGCCGAGCTTCCTGAGATCAGATCCCAATCTCCATCTCCGTCCCAGTCGTATCCGCATGGGGTCGATAGCATTCCGAACTCGAGGAAATCCATTTTTTGCCTGAAGTAGCGTGGTTTTTTGAAGATTGGCTGGTTGTTTTTGACTCCGCAATTTTCGATGAAAGCGACTCTTCCGTCTTCTTCTCCGCAGATGATGTCCAGGTCGCCGTCTCCATCCCAGTCGATGGCGTTTGGCGTGATCATTTGGAGATCCATGGCGAGTATGCCGCCGTCGATGGTCTTGAGCCTTTGTCCTTTTGCGAAGGCGGGTTTTGTTTTTGTTCCGATGTTTTGGAAGTAGGTGAATTTGTCTATGAATTCGCCGCAGATCACATCAAGGTCACCGTCGTTGTCCCAGTCGTGCATCATCGACATTGGGTTTCCCCAGACGTCCATATCTTCGCCGTTTTCGAGTTTCAGCCTGAACGCCTTGTCGTAGTCGAGTTTTTGTTCATTTCCTGTATTCAGTGCTATGTACGTGTACCCGTGGAGGGGGTGGTTGGTCCAGTTTCCGTCTTTGTCGTAGGCATTGTCCCATCCATATCGTTTCCAATCGCCGACGCCGATGACAAGGTCTTCGTGTCCGTCTCCATTGTAGTCTGCGAATCTCCATGTATGTCCCCTGACCTGGAGTCCGGTTGCATCGAATGGATTTGGCAGCGATTCCATTTTTGCGTAGCCGTCTTTGTGGAAGTTGTACGAATATCGTCTTGGGAACATGACAACTTGTTTGCCCTTGAATGTGCTGATCGTGCATTCACCGCGCCTGTCTGCGAAAATCAGTTTTGGCTTTTCGAAGATTGGGAACGCTTCTTTGGTGCCAGGCGGAGTGGTGTTTTCGAAGAAATAGAATCCTGGCGTTGGGAGATCTGTTCCCGACACGAGCAGGTCAAGGTCCCCGTCTCCATCGAAGTCGATGGGCAATGGATACGCCCATGCACCGACTTTGAGGTATGTCGTGCCTTCGGGGTTGTTGAACTTCAGTCGCTCCAGGATGCCCAATTGCGCGAAGGTTGCCGTGGCGAGGCAAATCAGTGCGAGTGCTAGGCGTGAGGGCTGATGTTTCATTTTGCTTGTTCCTATTTTCGCCAGAATGCCGGGAGCAGGATGACGAGGATGGTATAGAGTTCGAGTCGTCCTGTGATCATCGTCATCGTGAGCAGGAGTTTGCTTGCTGGTCTCATCCATCCGAAGCTGCCTGTTGGTCCTGCTTTTCCGAGTCCCGGTCCCGCATTGCTAAGACATGCGATTGACGCACCCAGTGCGGTTTTTATGTTCATCTCCGATGGGGCGGCTTGGGCGACGAGTTCTCCGTTTTCGGTTCTTAGTTCCATTTGGGGCTGTCTGTATTCCGTGAGGGTGAGAAGGAATGCGACACCGAGGAAGATCGCGATGTAGAGGAGGACGAAGGCGAGTGTTTTGGCGACGAGCGACTGCTCGATGCGTTCGCCTGACAGTCTGACGTCGGGAACGGTTCTCGGATAGACACAATGCTTGATTTCGCTTAGGAGGTGTTTTGCGACGACGATTATCCTGGAGCATTTCATGCCACCGGCGGTGCTTCCGCCGCAGCCACAGGGGAACATCATTGCCATGATTACGAGCAGTGCTGTTGGGTTGTTCCAGAGTTCGTAGTCTGAGGTGATGAAGCCTGTCGTTGAGACGATTGTAGTGACTTGGAAGGCGACAGTTCTGAGGTATGGTTCCCAGTGTTTTGCGAGCGTCCCGTTTCCTCCGGTGCAGTGGATTGAGTTAGGGCAGCTTGCCATGACTAGGAATGTGATGAAGATTGTCGAGAAGGTTACCATTCCCAAGAAGAACCTGAATTCCTCGTCTTTGTGGAATCTGAATTCGCCTTTGAATATGGCTCTGATGATCAGTGTGAAATTGCATGCCGAGACGAACATGAACAGGATTGCCGACCATTGGAGCATGGGTGATTGGAAGAATCCGAAGCTTGCTCGTTTGGTTGAAAATCCTCCAGTTGATACAGTGGTGAAAGCGTGGCAGATTGCGTCGAACAGCGTCATTCCGCCGAGTTTGTAGATTATGGTTGAGGCTGCTGTCAGGATGATATAGACGCATGTGACCATTATCACGGATGTGCCGAGTCTTGGCGTGATTTGATCGGAGTCGGTTTTGAGTCCCGGGACTTCCGCGTTGTACAATTGCATGCTTTTACCGACTTTGAGCAGTGGAAGAATTAGAAGCACGAAGAAGACGATTCCGACTCCTCCGAGCCAGTTGAGGAGCGATCTCCAGAAGAGGACTCCGTAAGGTATCGGCAGGTTTTCGGACAAGTGGTTATGTGTTTTTGCGATGAATTCCGCCAATGGGGCTCCATTTCTGGCGATTAGTTCATCGGTAATGACTGTCGCACCTGTGGTGGTCAAGCCTGAGGCTGTTTCGAAGATTGCATCCGAGAAACACATGTTTGCGGCAGTGATGAATGGGAGTCCTCCGAAGATCGTTGCGATCAGCCATGCTCCCGCGACGGTGGCGAAGCCATCCCGGGTGTTGGTGCTGAAATCGATTTCGCCGGCTTTGCGTTTGGTGAGTTGGTATCCCAGGCAACCAATTGCGAGCGTGCCGATGGCGCATGAGGTCAGTGCCCTGGTTGTTTCGTAGGCATCTGACATCAGGTGCGAGACGAGTGCAGCGATGCCCATTCCGAATGCGAGTAGCACGAGCAGGAGTGATTGGATGTGAATGATGGCTCTGTATTTCATATTCGGTATCGACCTAGCCGAAATAGGGCTTGATTTGTTCTTCGGAGGCAGGGGTGACGATGGCGACGACCTTGTCGTTCTCAAGGAGTTCCGTGTCTCCTGTTGGGGTAATGAAGTCGCTTCCCCTGAAGATCATGGCGAGAACTGCTGATGGGGGCAGCTTGCTTTCGTGGAGTTTTTTCCCGATGAGTGGCGATGTGCGTTTGATTTTGAATTCTGTCAGGTATGCCTGGAATGCGAGCAGCCTGGAGTCGATTCTGAAAGAGCTTTCTCCCATCAGCCTGAAGATTGTGTTGATTGAGACAAGGGTTGAGTTGAAGCCGCAGTCGATGACATCCATGGCTGGCAGGATGCTGATGTATTCTGGCTTGTGGGTTGTTGCGATGCATTTTCTTGCGCCGGCGCGTTTGGCGAGGATGCAGGAGAGGATTGCCTTTTCGTCATCGTCGTCCGCGCTGATGAATGTATCGCATTTTGCTATTCCCGCTTCAAGGAGGACTTCCAGGTCTGTGACCTCGCCTTGTACGACGAGGCATCCGGAAGGCATTCTGTTGAGGAGTTCCTCGCCTTGTTCCTTTTTCTTGACGATGAATCTGACTTCATGTCCTTCGTTGATCAGTTCCCGCGCGACGAGTTCCCCGATTCTTGTCGCCCCTGCGACGATGACGAGTTGCGATTTGATTTCAGGCGCTCCTGAAGCGTATCCGATGAATGCGTCAACGTAATCCTTCGAGCCTGCGACATAGAGCTTATCATTTTGGTACAGGATTGTATTTGCGCGTGGGATCATCAGTTTGTTTTCCCGTACGAGCGCCGCGATTCTGATGTTGTTGAGGAGTTCCTGGTCTGGTATGTTCTGGATATGCATTCCTCTTAGCGGTGACGCGGCGGTGATTTCCGCTGTGACCATGGTAGCATCGGGGTGTGAGAACTGGACTTTTTCCAGCAGGATCCTCCTTCTGGTCGCATCAAGGATTGCCTCGGCGCATTCTGCAGGGGCTGAGAAGGCATTGTCAATGCCGTAGAATTCCGGTGTGATCCCTACAGTTTCGTCGAACGCATCAAAGGAATACAGCCTGCAGAAGACCTTTTGGACTCCGAAGTGCTTTGCGATTTGGCAGGCAAGGATATTAGATGCCTGGTCGCCTGATACTGCGAGCAGCATATCTGCGTCCTGTATTCCTGCGAGCGTCATCACCTTGATGTCGGCTGCGTCTCCAGTCAGTGTCATGACATCGAAGTTTTCATGCAACCTGGCGAATCCTTCCTTTGATGAATCGATGATGATGACGTCATTTTTGGCGTTGCTAAGTCTTTCCGCGAGCAATTGTCCCAGTTCGCCGGCTCCGATGATGATGATTTTCATAGTGTTTTGAATGAATGTATTTCCCTGTGTTTGCTTTGTGTATAAATTTAGGCATGGAAGTGTTAAAATCAATGTAACGACGCCATCCAAGGCGAAAGTTGCTTGGTAGTTTTTATCATTGGTTTGCATTGTTGCAAGACGCAATAGTTTTAGCTGTCGAGGTGTGAAATTAAGAGATATTGGATTGTCTCGGCTTGATTTCGTGCTGGGATGGTTTACCTTTTTTGTACTTGTTTCGTTTTTGAAAATCACATTACACCCTAGGAGAAAAGCCATGTTGCAACGTACGTTCAGTCCAGCGCGCAAGGGGCCGATGATCACGGCGATCATGGGCGGGGAAACCCCGGAGGAATTGATTGCGCAAGTGCGCGGAGCGGAGTTTGATGGCGCGGACGGGATTTGCATCGACCTAGCCTATTTGAAGCCTGAATTCCGTACGAAAGACCATTTCAAGCGGATTATCGGTTCCGCCTGCCTTCCGTTCATGTTCTATTTTTACAGAAATGATATTTGGAAGGCATGTGCAACGGACGAGTCGAGGCAGGAAATCCTGCTGCTGGCGGCGGAGGCAGGAGCATCCTGCATTGACGTGATGGGCGACCTCTATGATCCGTCGCCGCGTGAACGAACCTACAGCAAGGATGCCATCGCAAGGCAACGCGAGCTGATTGACAAGATTCATGAGCGTGGTTCCGAAGTGGTGATGTCATCCCACATGACAAGCGAGGCGTTGTCCTGCGAGGAAGTGCTCGATCAACTCCAGGAGTTCGAGAGCAGGAATGCGGACATCGTGAAACTCGTGGCTGCCGCGAATACGGAGGAGGATCTCCAAGAGGCAATCAAGACGACGATGACGCTTCGGCGCACGCTGAAGAAGCCCTTCATCCACCTGGTCGGCGGCAAGTACATGAGGTTCCATCGCTTCATGGGACCAGTGCTGGGCGTAAGCGTCTGCTTTGCAGTGCATCGGTACGACATGCGTTGGCCTATGATGCAGCCGACAGTGAAGGCGATGCGCACTGTGGTCGACAATATGCATTTCAACTTGAGCGACTTGGATTGATACGGCGGCACCTATGTACGAATGCGGCTACAAGATGACGGTGCGCGATTTGTGCCGCGCAATATCGATCCGGCACAAGTGCGAATATTCATTTGGCTGGCGTAGTGCCCATGTTTTCATGGGATTGACGTTGATTGCAGTCGGACTTATGTATGTGACTCGGATTTTGTCAATCGAATACTCCGAGTTTACGCCGATGTTTTTGTCTATGTATTTATTATTGACATTGTTGGGTGTTATCTTGTTGTTTTACAAGCAGCTCTCGATTTTGGTTCAGATTTTGCAGGCCCGGAAGAATGGCTTGTTTGGCCGTGAGTTTTTGTACAGGATCACTGACGAAGGGGTCATCAGCGAGTCATTGGGAACTGATGCGACCGTGTCTTGGTTGAGTTTTCGTTCCAGCGGGGTAGGCAAGCACGGAATCATGCTTGGCTTGCCTAACGGATTGTTCCATTGGCTTCCGAAGTCTGGCTTTGCCAGCCCGGAGGATTGGGACGTGGTAAGTGACTTGGCGAAGAGGCGGCTTCCAAAGATCGAGTACTGAGATGGAGAACTGGATGGGCAAGAGGGCGATAGTTCTTGTGTTGTTTGTTGCTTCGTTTGGTTGTCTGTTGCATGGCGCTGATTGCTCGTCTCGCCGCATGCTGTGGGCACATAACACGCCTTGGTTTCGTCCCGAGGACAACTCGCATTTTACGAGTTGGTTTTACAACTATCCTTTGCAGGATTCAAGCAACGATGCTAACGCCATGGCAATTTGTCTTCGGGAGGAGGTCAAGCGTGCCCAGAAGGCTGGCATTGACGGCTACATGATTGATTTGGGGGGTGACAGTCAACGTCGTCATTCTCACCATAGCTTTATGGTTCCGATCTACCTGAGGGCTTGCGAGGGGACTGATTTCCAGATTTCGATTTGCCTTGATGGCAAGGTTGATGTTTCGTATTGGGTTGGCGAGTTCAAGCGGATATTGGGGCAGTGGGGGAACCATCCGAACTATGGGAAGGTCGGCGAGAAGTTCATTGTATCGACCTATACGTACTTTGCGTTTAGTGCCGAGGAGTGGCGCGAACTCAAGCGCCAGATGGCCGAGGCTGGCTTGCCGATCTACGTCGTCGCAAATGTCGCTCCTTTGCCTCATGCGAGCCTTGACATCAAACGTCTTGAGCAGTACTTGGAAGGGTTTGATTGCCTATACATGTTCGATTCTCCAGGGCACGCCAATGAGAAGGTTGACCACAACAACCGAGTCTTGGCGGATTTTGCCAAGGTTCATGGAAAGGAGTTCATGCCTTGCCTCCACCCTGGCTACTATGGTGCCTGGATGGGCATGTTCAATGATTTCTACAACCCGTTCCATTGCCTGGATTTCTTCTATTCCACGTTTGAGGCGGCACTTCCCCTGAAGCCAAAATGGGTTCATTTGACGACTTGGAACGACAATGTAGAGACGGCAACTCACGAACGAGCGTTTACGTTTGGCGTGACCCGTTCATTGGAGTTCTATTCACGGTATTTGAAGGGGGAGGAAATCCTTGCGCCTGAACCCGATGTATTGTTTGCGTATCATCGCGAGGAGGTTAGCGGGACATTGTTGCGCCTGGAGGCGATGAGCTTGCCTTGTGTTGGTCGAGAGGGGATTTCAGTCTCTGGCGTATTGCGTGATTGGCGCGGTGCTGTGGTAGGCAAGCTTGCGAAGCGTCGTCTGAAGCGTTCGGGGTTCGACCGATGCGAGTGGTTGGTAAGGACGAGCGAATTGTCTCACACGCCTCATTTGACACCTGAGTTCACGTTGGAATCCGGCGATTGGAGCCATCGTTTCGTTGGTCCGTCGATATTCTTGGTCTGGTCTTGGTTGCAGAATGCTGTTACGGTGAACGTTCCATCGAGTCGGATGCTGTCTCCATTTCCCCATTCGCTTGAAGTGACCCAGGGCGGCGACAGGCTTGATGCGAAGGTGACGTTTTCTTGTCCCGTTCCACTGCGTCGAATCGTTCTTTTCAGGAACGATCGTCCCGTTGGTTTGTTTCAGCCCAATCTTGGGCAGGATCAGCTGTTGCTATCGACCTCGCTTGGCGATCCCGACGACCATTTTTCATTGACGGTCAAGAACGGTCGGATCCTTCGGGCGACCAAGAAGGGCAACTCCAACAACCATGCGTATCCGTACTTCAATTGGACGCCGGTCAAGCTCAACTCCAAGACACGATCCGGGGGACACGGGATTACATTCTTGGGCAAGGATGATATGGTCGTGGTGCTGACGGACAAAAACGGCAAGACATATGAGCTGGATCCCCATGAGTTGGTACGAAAGCGCTCGATTTCCGTGGCGGGAACCACGTGGCGGCATACCCAGGAAATGACGCTGGCGAACGATATTCCGCTGGATTGCATGATGTCGGATGCGTTGAGTATGTCGATGTTCGCCCGTCCCCCGTACAAGTCCGATCATTTCTATGTGCGTTTTGAGACTCATGACAACCGCGCGTTCATGTCTGAACCGATCTATCCCTTTGCGTCGGAGCCGCTGACCATGTCGCTTCCGATATTGGAGACGACGACCTCGCTGGACACTCAATCTGGCGGTTCCGGGTGGTGTTTCCGCAACGACTCTGAGTTTTTGACGCCTTTGAAGAAGCTTCCATTTACCGAGAATTCCGTTGTGGTTGGCGAGGTTTCAACGCTGGCTAATCGTCGTTGTCTTTGGTCTTTCGAAGGTACGGGGAACGACTCCCATGGCGATTATGGCATAAGTATTCCCGAGCGGATGTTCATTGAGTCGGGATACAAAGGGAAGGCGATTGAGTTTGACGGGAAGAGTCAGGTGAGGATGCGCTTCAGGCTTTGGCCAATGGGTGGAACTGGAACAACGTCATTCGCCATCAACCCGAAACCACTGGGAGATAAGCCGCAATCGATCATCTACAAGGAAGGTTGGTGCGATGGAATCAGCGTCAATTTGCTCCCCAATGGCAAGCTGGAAATCTTCCGCCAAGTCAACGCAAAGCGACCGGAGTCAACCAATACCGTGACCGATAGGCTTGCGGCTAAAACACCTGTGCTGGTCAATCGGTGGACGAAAATCGACATCGTCGGAACGGCGTCAACGCTGAAACTCTACATCGATGGCGTACTTGATGCCGAGATTGGGTTGACTCCGGTCCGCTCGTACGGGAATGGGCATGTCTATCTCGGCGGATGCATGCCCGGCTGCGTGATGTATCGAGGAGGACTGGACGAACTTTCAATCCAGTCGCTCCCCTTTGAACCATAGCGATGACACCAGTCACGCAGGCTAAGAATGGGGCATCCCTAGTCTGACGAGGTCTGACAGGGGCGGGCAAATTTTCCCTGCAATAGAACAAGGCAGTTTAGGTATGGGCACCCGGGGTGGTCGTACTCAAGGGATGTCGCCGCTAAAGCGGCGAAACTGGGGCATTTCTAGCCAGGTGGGTCGGGCGAATTTGCCCTGCTGCAGAAGACGACGGTTTTAGGTACGGGCACCCGGGGTGGTCGTACTCGAGCTGTGTCGCCGCTAAAGCGGCGAAACTGGGGCGTTTCTAGCCAGGCGGGTCGGGCAGATTTGCCCTGCTGTAGAGCGGGACGGTTTTAGGTACGGGCACCCAGGGTGATCGTACTCAAGCTGTGTCGCCGCTAAAGCGGCGAAACTGGGGCGTTTCTAGTAGGGTGGGCCGGGCGAATTTGCCCTGCTGCAGAAGACGGCGGGTTTAGGTACGGGCACTCGGGGTGGTCGTACTCAAGCTGTGTATCAATCACGCCGGCGGTTTAGACTTGTCGTTTTCTGCCTCGACCTTGGCGAAGTTTGGCGGTTCCGGGAGTATGCAGTCCTTGAAGACGACTGGCGAGTCGTCCTTGTGGAGGACTGTTTTCCATGTTGGTTCGGCTGATTGGTCCCAATTGACCGTGACATTGTCGAAGCGGATATTGTCAACGCGTTTTATGCTCAAGAACGCCTTTGGATATTCTGCCGGATCCAGGAGTTTGATTGGGGATTTGACGATGTTGAAGTGGCAGTTTCTGATAGTGATGTTTCGTGGCTGCGTGATTTCTGAGCCTGAGAAGTCGCAATGCGCATAGCAGTCGGCCTGGAAATCCGAGATTGTGATATTTTTGATTTGCGCTGTTGCCGATTCTGCTCCGCTTGTGATTCGTATTGGATAAGCGAGGTCCTGTGCCTGTATATTTGAGATTGAGATATTGCTGATGTTGGTTCCTGTTGACGGTTTCCAGTACGCCGACTGGAATAGGAATCCTGTTGCGGCGTGTCGGATGCAGATATTTGAGATTGTGGCGTTTGTGATTGTCCCGTCGCCGACTCCGATACGGAATGCGCACACTGAGCAATCGAGAACACAGTTGGTGATTGCGATGTTTTGGCATATTTTCGCATTGTCTTTGAGTCGTTTTGGGTTTCCACGCAACGTGATTGCGTCATCTCCTGTATTGATGATGCAGTTTGAAACGATTACGGAGTCGCAGCAGTCGATATCGATTCCATCTGTATTTGCGTTATCGGGATTGTTGTCGATTTTGATTCCTGAAATAAATGCGTTATTGCATCCATGCAGGAAGATTGTCCAGCAGCAGGAGTTTCTTAGGCTTAGGTTTTCGATTCTTATGTTTGAGGATTCATAGAATGCGCACATTTGTCCTGGTCTGAGGTTGACCTTGTCCTTTGCGAGCCTCAGTCCTTTTGCCCAAGTGAATCGTGGTCTGAATGGCGCGAGTTCTTCCTCGAAGAAATCTGGGGCGGAGCCGTCGATGGTTCCTGGTCCTGTAATCGCGACATTGTTGACCTCCAGGCCGACGATCAGGTGTGCTCCGTTCCACTGTTCGACGGTGCTGAATGCGTTTTGCTGGAAGTCGTCTGCCGTGCAATAGTCTGCCAGGTCTGTGGATCCTTTGAGTACCGCTCCCATTTCCAGGTGCAGTTCGACGTTGTTCTTGAGCCAGATTGTTCCCGTGACATAGACGCCCGATGGTACGACCACAGTTCCGCCTCCGCGCGATGCCAGGTCGTCAATCGCTTGCTGGATGATTTCGGTGTTGAGCGTCTTGCCGTCTGGGACTGCGTTATAGGTGAGGATGTTGATCATGTTTTTTTGCCTTCTGGGGATTTTTTGTGGAAGCCTCAGTCTGGATTTGAAACGAAAAACATAAGGTAGCATTGCCGATAAGGAAAGCAATGAAATGATGTTTTTTCAGCAAATTCTGTGAAAGCACAACAAGGAGCCGTTCAAAAATTACGTTACCATTTCCGGTTTCTTTTGGTCGCCTTTCCTCCGTCCTGTCAGTCGCGTATGCGCATACGCGATTTTCAGTACAGTGGAAAGGCAGCTCAAAATAATTCCGGAACTATTGTCTTAATTTTTGAACGACTCATAAAATCAAAAAAAAGATAGTTTGCTTTGTGTGGCTCATGCATGACTGAAGAGCTATCTTGAAAACGAGTCGAAATAGGTTATGGTAGTAATTTGAGTTCGTTTCGAATATTTCGCTTGAAACTAGGTCATGCCATGCGCAAGTTGCTATATTTTTTTTTGTTGTTGAGTTTCGTTGGGTTTGGGTTCGAATGGGACTTTGAGAATGACCGTCCGAAGGTGTCTTGGTGGGCATTGCATGGTCAGAAGAAGCAGCATAGCATTGAGTTTGCGACGAATCCCCAGACTGGAAAGCAGGCGCTGTTGGCGAAGTGGGATGGTGATTTGAGCACATGGATGCATGTTTACAGCGGGAATATGCAGGGCTTGGATGAGTTCAAGTGCGCCAAGTTCACCTTCAAGCTGGCGACTTCCGAGACGTCGAAGCTACGTGCTGTCACCTTGCGGATTCAAGACAAGGATTTGGAGACCTTCTACTTCAGGCGTCGGGTTCGCTGGAAGCAAGCCGGTCGTTGGACTGTCGAGTACATCGTTGATCCGGCTAATTTGGCATATACGTCCAGCGGCAAGCACGGTAAGATTGCGAATGGCAAGCTTGACTTTCCGCTGCATGGTTTTGGCGTTACGTTGGAGGTTCCGAGCGAAAGCGGGCGAGGCGAGGTTTTTATCGAGAACATGAAGTACGTGGAGTTGGACGAGGTGCCCCCGCCGCCTGAGCTTTGGACCCTTGAGCGCCTGGACAAGGAATTGCTGGCGAATCCACCTGCCCGTACGGACTACATGGTTCGCAGTGAGATCTTGGATGAAATGGACAGGATCTTGAGCGTGCCGAAGTCCGAGGACGATCCGAAAATCGCGGATTTCTACAATATGCGGATCATGCGCGCCATCGAGGAAATCAAGCAATGGGATTCTCCGAAGGCCAAGCTGTGGAAGTTCTACAGCTCCGGAGTGGCAATCAAGTACGGCGGCAAGGTCATCGCCTTTGATATCAACGATGGAGTGATTCTGGGCAGAGACCACAAGGTCAGGCGAAAATTGGAACTCTATCCCGAAACCGTTGACGCCTTGGCGGACGTGATTGATGAAATGTACTACACTCACGAACATTGCGACCATGTTGGCAGACGTGTTTCCAATGCCCTGTTCGACAAGGGAAAGACGATCTACGCCTGTGCGGCGACCATCAAGTACTGGGGCTGGGAAGGAAAGCCAGGCTTGATCGTGGCGGAAAAACACCAGGCAAAAGGCTATCACTGCTACGACAGCTTCCAGTGGATGTCCGAAACCTTCAAGGTCCAGAATGTTTGCTATGTGCTGGAGCTGGGGCCAAAGCTGACGGTGATGGCACGAGGAGACATGTACAAGAAGGAAGACATCGATGGATTCATCGCATGGATCAAGGAAAGGAAACTGCATATTGACGTGGCGTTGCTGAACACGCAATGGTCGATCATCGGGCCTTGCAAGGAGAACTGGGACAGCTTTTTCATCCCGTTGCATGAATGGGAATTCACCCATCGCAGGTATGGCACGGGCGGTGCGGCGACCCAATCCTATGCCATCGTGATGAATACGTATGGAACGCTGATCGATGCAGGGAAATGTGAGATTCTCGCTTGGGGCGAAGGAACGCTCTTGACAGATTAACGAAACAGAAAGATGGACAGAAAAATGAAAAAACGGATGTTGGTTTTGACGCTGGTTTTTGCGGTTCTAGGTTGCTTTGCAGAGACATTGCCCCTGAAGGGGAAAGTCGTCTGGCAAACGGATTTTTCCGATGAGACGGGAGTGCCGAAAGGATGGCTTGTCGAAGGTGGAATATGGAACGTTGAGAATGGCGAGCTGGTCGGCAAGGCCACAACCTACAGAAGCGTGATCCAAGGGCCGGAAAGCCTGAAGTTGACGAATTTCGCGATGGAATGCGATGCGACGGTATTGGCCCGCCGCGACGACCTGCGTTGGTTTACGCTAATGTTGCGTTGCAATCGCAGCGGGAAGGATGGATATGTCCAATTGATGTTTCGGTACAATATGAATACCTACAGCGGTTGCGAATTCGTGAACTCCTGGATGGGAAAGAAGGAACGCCAGTGGGAATTGCTGCAGCGCTTCAAGATTGACTGGTGCAAGAACTTTGACGATACCCGTCGAATCCGTTGCGAGGTCCAGGGTCGTCGAATGCGTGGATTTTTGAACGGGAAGTTTATCGGCGAGCACATATTGCCGTCGATCAATGTTCATCCTGGTTCGATTGGGTTCATGAATTCCGATTGCACGGTCAAGTACGACAATGTGGTCGTGGAGGAATTGCCCGAACCCGATGCGAATTACCTCGATGGGCCTCGTGATGCCGCGATTGCCGTACCGTTGTGCGTGGCCCATCGTGGCGACATGGAGCGTTTTCCCGAGAACACGCTTGAGGCGGTGAAAGGGGCGATTGAGATGGGATTCGACTATATCGAGATTGATCTTCGGATGTCAAAGGACGGAGTGGTGTTCTTGCTGCACGACGATACGT
>Ga0123334_1004116_pt1 | contig 15042 bp, 11 predicted proteins | sample BiotimSIPDNA_FD_89706 | JGI IMG/M metagenome (GOLD analysis project Ga0123334, IMG submission 89706) | Anaerobic biogas reactor microbial communites from Washington, USA - Biogas_R1 time_0 SIP DNA | ecosystem: Engineered > Bioreactor > Anaerobic > Unclassified | place: Washington, USA... | reverse complement strand
TGGCCGCAAGGGTGAGTGCACCTGAGAGAATACTTACGCCGAAGCCAAGCCATACAACAAACAAGGCAAGACCAAAAAGACCAAAAACAACAGAGGGTATACCCGCAAGGTTATTGATCCCGAGCCTGATCATGCGAACCACCTTTCCGTGTTTTGCATATTCATTAAGATATATGGCAGAAGATACGCCTATGGGGAGCGCAATGAGTATTGCTCCAATACTGATTATAAGAGTGCCCAGAATACAGGGGAGAATACCCCCTTTTGTCATGGAATCATAAGGAGCCTGCGAAACGAATGTCCAGTTGATCGCCCTCCATCCATTAATGACAAGAAACGAAATAACAACAAGAAGCGCTAATCCGTTTATTGCTGTAGCAACCTTAAACAGTGAGAAAAAAATCCCCTGAACTATTTTTCTGCTTCTCTTTATTTTTCTGATATCCTTCATCTCATCAACCAACTTTTTTTACTCTATCCTCTTTGCTCATTTCTCTTTCCTAATTTCCTTACAGCGTCGCAGCCCCGACCTGCCTGTATCTGTTTGATATATAATCCGCCACCATATTAAATGCCATAGTAAACAAAAAGAGCACTATCCCGGTTGCAAATAGTGCATAGTAATGGTCTCCCCTGAATGGGGCCTCTGCCATCTCTGCTGCAATGCTTGCAGGTAAAGGTCTGACCGGGTCAAAAATTGAATTTGGGACCATTGCTGCGCCTCCTGCAACCATCAGAACAACCATAGTTTCACCTATTGCCCTTGACATGCCCAAAATTACGGCGGTGGAGACCCCTGAAATTGATGCAGGCATGATAACCCGCCAGATTGTTTCCCATTGTGTAGCGCCAAGGGCAAGGGATGCCTCTTTTAGCTCTTTTGGAACACCAAAAATGGCATCCTCGCTTATGCTGCATATTGTCGGCACAGACATGAATGCAAGCATCATTGCGGCGTTAAACAGGTTAAGCCCTACCGGTATATTAAATGTCTCCTGTAAAAAGGGGGCAACAACAACCATCCCGAAAAATCCTATAACAACAGATGGCATGGCCGCCAGTAGCTCCACCACAGGTTTTGCTACTTCACGCATCCTGCGAGAGGCGATCTCTGCTAGAAAAAGGGCAGAAAAGATGCCAAGAGGTATGGAGATGACAGAGGAAACCAGTGTAACTGAAAGAGAGGCAATAATAAGCGGGAATATGCCAAAATCTGCCGGGTCATCAGTAGGGTACCAGTATATTCCAAAGATAAAATCCTTTACAGATACCTTACTGAAAATGGGAAGCCCTTCCATAAAAAGAAAGATCACAATAAGACCAAGGGTAAAAAATGAGGCAAGGGCTATGACAAGAAACAGATATCTGATAATCCTCTCTTTATTTTTTCGGTATGTTCCTCTTTGATAGTTTTTCTTCATTATTATTACCAAGGTTTAAACAGCTTAAAAATTAAAACTGTTGACTTTGTGACATGATATTTTAATCCCCTCAGGGTTCCACGATTCCGCTTCTGCCATAGGCTATTTCGTGACAAGCAAATCGGGGAAAAAGGTAGAAATAATACCATGTCTTTAAGTCAACAGCATTGTTCATGAAAACCTTTGTTACAAATTAATAAAGCCTAACAAAGCCGGCCTCTTCAACATATTTCTGCCCTTTTTCAGGGTTTACCATAAAATTGATAAAATTAAGCACATCACCTTTTGGCCAGCCTTTTGTAAACATATATAATGCCCTGCTTACAGGGAATGTACCATCAAGTGCGGTTTCGGGTGTGCCCTTAACTCCGTTTATAGATAGAGGTTTTACAGTATCATTAATATAACCTATGCCGTCATATCCTATCGCATTCTTGTTTTTTGAGATAGCCTGAATAACGGCCCCGCTCGAGGCCTGAAGAAGAGCTCCTGGAAACACTCGCTCCTTGTTAAGCACCTTTTCTTCCCAAACTTCATATGTGCCAGAAGATGTGTCGCGCGATATAACAACTATCTTTCCATCTGCCCCGCCAACCGCCTTCCAGTTGGTGATTTCACCTTTGTAGAAAGCCTTGAGCTGATCAATAGAAAGGCTTTCTATCTTGTTGGATGGATGCACCACCGGCACAATACAGTCATATGCAACTGCAAATGGAACAGGATAGACTCCCTTTTCTACTGAAAGCTTGATCTCCTTGTCCTGTATGAATCTTGAACTGGTAGCGATATCTGTTGAGCCATCTATTATGGCCTTAAGGCCATTTCCAGACCCGCCACCTGAAATGGTTATCTTTACATCAGGGTTCTGTTTCATATATGCCTCTGCAACCTTCTGGGCAATGGGCAGAACTGTTGTAGACCCCTTTATTACAATATTACCTGCCATTGCGACACTGGCAGTAAAAAAGAAAAAAATTATCATACTGATTATTGTGTATTTTTTAAATCCCATTTTATCCTCCTTAAGTGATAAATAAAAAAATTTTTGCATAAAATTGTTAGCGTTCTGTTAGGGTTTGGTTAGCCCTGAATTAAGTTTTATAAAAGGTTCACCTCCTTATTTGAAATTTTTAATTTCATTTTAAGGATATGAACTGTTTGTTAATTGGGAATTAGGGGATTGTTAGGGTTTTGTGAGAATTTATTTTGTCGATCAACTATAATTACAGGCATCAAGGATGTTTGCTTTAAGGCCATGTATGATATCCTCAGACTTAACATTCTTATTAAGCCACATTATTATACTGTCAGCCGACTCCCTGGGTATCTCCCGGCTAAGCACAGTATATTCATGCCTGTTATTAAGCCCGTCATAATCAAACCTTATTCTGACAGCATGTCTTCCTTTAAGACCTGCCGCATTATGATTAAACAGATCCAAAACAGTTGATAGTTTATGTATTGCCCTTTGGTTGTCCATTCTTTTCTCCTTATACATTCATTTGTTTATGATAAGAATATAGGCCTATCATGTTAGACAATGATTAAGGAGCCATTTTTATTGTATTAGATTTTGGCCTGAAACAGGAGGCCCATTGTTTTTATTTATTAAAAACCTTTGGGAGCCTTATTGTAAAGGTAGAACCCTTTCCAGGGGAGCTTTCAACGCTTACCGAACCTCTGTGTGCATGTATAATATGTTTTACAATGGCAAGGCCCAGTCCTGTGCCGCCCTGCTGACGGCTCCTAGCCTTGTCTACACGGTAGAATCTCTCAAAAAGCCTGGGCAGGTGTTCCTTTTCTATGCCCCTTCCCTCATCTGACACCTCGATATAGAGCATATCCTCTTTTTTATAGGCATTTACATGTACCTTTGTATTGTTTTCACTGTACTTTACTGCGTTATCAAGAAGATTGACCACCGCCTGCTCAAGAAGGGGAGCATTAACCTTTGCGGCAAGCTCCTTTTCGCATGTGATATTGAACTTTATTTGCTTTGCCTCTGCAACCGGAGAGCACACCTGTATGGCTGTCTCTATAATATTTAAAACATTGGCCTTCTCAAGCAGTATCTCATCCCCTGATTCTGTATCCTTTTCAAGCCTGGAAAGCTGCAGAAGGTCATCAATAATGGCCTCAAGCCTGTTAACATGCTTGGAGATGATTGTCAGAAACCTCTCACTCTCCTCTTCAGAATCTACCCCGACATCTTTAAGGGTCTCTACAAAGCCTTTAATAGCTGTGACTGGAGTCTTTATCTCGTGGGAAACATTTGCCACAAAATCCCGCCTTATATTCTCAAGCCGCTTGAGCCTGGTAACATCATTCAGCACAATTAGGGCGCCTATCTCTTTTCCATTGGTGTCAACCAGCCTTGTACCATGACCGTTTATAAATTTCTCCTCGCCTGGGTACAGGGTAATCTCCTTTTCAACAGGTTCATTTCCCTTAATCACATCTGATATGAAATCGTGAAAGGTCCTGTTTCGTATGGCCTCCTGGATACTCTTACCCTGGGCATCCCTGCTTTTTACCCCGAATATTTTTTCTGCTGCCTTGTTAAGGCTGATAATCTTTTCATCCTTATCAACAGCTAAAATGCCCTCTTCCATGCTAGATAGAATAACCTCTATCTCATTCCTCTGCCTGGTTATGGTTGAGATCCTCTCTTCAAGGTCTTTTACCATCTCCTTCATGGCGTTGTGCAGATTTCCTATCTCATAAATATTTGACCTGGGCTGGTTAAACCGGTATTCACCCTTTGCAATGCCCTCGGCATTTTTTCTGAGCTCTTCTATTGGCCTGCTTATCCGCCGGGAAATAAACAGGCATACCAATGCTGCAAAAATGGCTATTGTGAACCCTGCAAAGACGATCTTCTTTTGCATCGCACTTACAGCTTCATCTATAATATCAACTGGTATGGATGTTCGGATTACAGCGTGAAGCTTATTGCCATAATAAACCGGCACCCCTACATACATAAGGTTTTTATCCAGCGTGAGGCTGTAGCGGGTTGATACGCCTTTTTTTTCTTTAACTGCCCCAATAAATTCAAGCCTGTCTTTATGGTTGTCCAACTCACCTGGATCGCGCTCTGAATCGCCAATAACCTTTCCTGAAGGCAGAATAATAGTTACCCTTGTTAAGGTTGACTTGCCAATCTCCTTGCAAAGCCTGTCAATACTGATCTGATCATAATAGTCTTCAGGGGTTTTTATCATCCCCTGAACAAACCTTGCCCTTGTCTCCAGGTCTGTCTCTACCTGCTTCAGAAATATTCTTTTTTCAGATACAGAGGCATACCATATTACAGTAACAATCGATAAGAGGATGATGAAAAGATAGGACGGGTAAAGCACCCAGATCAGAGGTCTTTTTTTAGCCACCTGTTACTCCTTGAACCTGTACCCTACACCGCGTACAGTCTCTATATATTTTCCGGCCGGGCCGAGCTTTTTTCTTAAACCTACTATCTGCACATCAACTGACCTGTCTGTAACAAAATAGTCATCACCTTTTACCGCATCCACTATCTGGGTGCGGGTAAAGACCCACCCCGGTCTCTTGATAAGAAATTCAAGTATGCCGAACTCTGTAAAGGTAAGCTGGACAGGTTCGTCATTGACCATAACCTCATGCCTTCCGGTATGGATCTTTATATTGTGGATCTCTAAAATCTCCTTTTCCGCACCTGCCGGTTTAGCCCTTCTGCGGAGAACCGCCCTTATCCTTGCAGAGAGTATCCTGGGGCTGAAGGGCTTTGGTATGTAATCATCTGCACCGAGTTCAAGGCCAGTAACAATATCGGCCTCTTCGCCCTTTGCGCTGAGCATTACAATAGGTATATCTTTTGTGTTCTTATCGTTTTTAAGGCCCCTTGCAACATCAAGCCCGTCTATGCCCGGAAGCATAAGGTCAAGTATAACAAGGTCGGGGAGCTTTGATTTTGCCGTGTTCAATCCCTCTTCACCTGTGGATGCACAGATAACATTGTACCCATCCCTTGTAAGGTTATAACTTACAAGTTCAAGGATATCCTCTTCATCATCCACAACAAGTATCTTTTCCTTTTTCATATCAGCTACTCCTGTTTTTCAGACAATCATATTTTTCAATCGTTAGCAGTGTGTTAAGATCATGTAAGATTGCGGTTAGATGTTTAGGCCTCTAAAGAAAATAAACTCTGTTTTCAAAACCTTATGGAGACATCCCCGTTTAATATCTTTTTAACCTTTCCATCCTCTGCTTCCAGGATAAGCCCCCCATCCTTATCAAGGCCAATGACCTTCCCGCTGATGGCCTCATCACCTGTATCAACTGAGACCATCTTACCGGTCAAGAGGGATAAACTGTTACACCTTCTGCTGAACTCATCCATTCTTTCACCGGTTATATCATTATATATATGGTCAAATCTCTTTAATATCTCTGCAATCAGCCTGTTTCTTGATATCTGCCCGCCTGTCTCTTTCATAAGGCTTGTTGAGTTAAAAAGCATGCCTGATTCCTCATCAGGGCACCAGTTGACATTCATGCCCATCCCCAGGATGACATATGCAGGTTTGTTACCTCTGATGCTGAACTCTGTCAGTATCCCTGCGAGCTTATCCCTGTTCAGGTATATGTCATTGGGCCATTTGATCATGGCGGAACAGCCGCAGACCTCATTTATGGCATCAATAGAGGATACTGCAAGGGCAAGGGTGAGGGCATAAACGTTTTCCGCCATTATATCAGGCATAAGAAGGATAGAGATAAGGATATTTTTACACGGGGGAGAAAACCATTTGCGGTCCATCCTGCCCCTGCCTGCTGTCTGCTCCTCTGCCAAAACAACAGTGCCATGGGCCGCACCCTGTGTATAGAGTTCCTTTGCTGTGGTGTTCGTGGATGGGAGGCTATTATGTATAACTATGTTTTCTTTAAAAACAGATTTTCCAAGGATGGCTTTTATATTTTCCCGGTCAAGGTTATCCATTACTTTTCTTTTTTAGTGTGAGTTAGTGTCCATCCAAAACTGTCGTTTTTGGATTCAAGCGGTCAGCTATCAGCGTTCAGCTTTCATCAAAAGGTTTTCAAATTAAAGAATTAGCTGACTGCTGATCGCTTCATCCAGAATTTCCTTCTTTCTGGATGGACACGAGCTAGTGTTCACGCTCCTTTTTGAGTTCCCTGGTCATAAGCTCCTTTACCGCAAGAAGCGGGTCTTTTCCATTATATAGGGTCTCATAGGTCTGGTCTATGATAGGCATATCCACACCAATTTTTTTTCCAAGCTCATAGGCTGCAATAGATGTCTTTACACCTTCTGCAACCATGCTCATTCCACCGGTAATTTCAGAAAGCTTCATACCCTTACCTATCTTAAGCCCAAGGGTGCGGTTGCGGCTTAAATCCCCTGTGCAGGTAAGAACAAGGTCGCCTATACCTGAAAGCCCTGCAAAGGTCATGGGGTTTGCGCCCATTGCCACACCCAGCCTTGTTATCTCGGCTAACCCCCTTGTAATAAGGGCCGCCCTTGCATTAAGGCCAAATCCAAGGCCATCCGATGTACCGGCAGCAATAGCAATAACATTCTTGAGAGCCCCGCATAGCTGAATACCCATAAGGTCATCACTCACATATACGCGGAAAAGCGCAGTAGAAAAAATGGCCTGAAGCCTTGTTGCATGGGCAATATCCCTTGAGGCGATTGTTACTGCTGTTGGCTGTTTTGCCACCACTTCGTTGGCAAAACTGGGGCCGGCCAGACATGCAAAGTTTTCAGTATAGACATGGTCAAGTATCTCCTCTGCCACCTCTGACATCACCTTTAATGTATTGTTTTCTATACCTTTAGTGGCGGAGACAAACTGCATGCCGGGCCTGAGATAGGGTTTCATCTGTAAAAGCACATCCCTGTAAACATGCGATGGCACAGCCATCATAATAAGCTCTTTATCCTTTAAAGCCTCCGCAAATGTCTTAACAGGGTTAAGGTTGTCAACAAGTTTCATGCCGGGAAGAAAGGTCTCATTTATCCGATTCTTTTTTATCTGCTCATAAACCTCCTCTTCCCTGATCCAAAGGTCAACAATGTGCCCCTTGTCTGCCAAAAGATTGGCAAGTGTTGTTCCCCAGCTCCCTGCACCTATTGCCCCTATCTTAACCTTGTCTGTCTGCGCCATTATTTTTCCCTTTTAAACGATATTTTTTTGTATTCAGACAAGGGGATTCTATTGAACTTGCCTTTTAACGTCAAGGACAAACCTTTTAGTACAGCGATAACTCGCCTTGACATATTACGCTAGACGTAATATCTTTTTTCTATGATAAAATCATTCGCGAACCGTGATACTGAAAATATTTTTAATGATCAACGAGTGCGCCGTTTCCAGGCCTTTGAAAAACAGGCACAAAAACGACTTATGGTTTTACATGCTGCTCCTAGTTTAGATGCCTTAAGGTTGAATCCGGGCAATAAATTTCATGCCCTTTCAGGTGACCGAAAAGGACAATATGCTATCAGCATTAATAAACAATGGCGCGTATGTTTTCACTGGAAAGAGGGAAATGCGTACAATTTTGAAATAACTGATTATCATTGAGGTGCTATATGACAAATAAAAATAGTCTTCTTGACCCAATAACACCAGGAGAAATTCTCCGAGAGGATTTTTTAGAGCCTCTTGCTATTAGTATCAACCAGCTTTCCAGAGATATTTCTGTTCCGCCAAACAGGATAAGTGAGATTGTGAATGGGAAAAGGGCTATCACAGCTGATACTGCCTTGAGGTTGGAACGATATTTTGGGATTTCTGCCCAATTTTGGCTGAATCTACAGACCGAATTTGACTTGAGAATAATGAAACGTAAAATCGGAGCAGATATTGAAAAACGTATTATCCCTGTAAAGCATGGTGATGAAGTTATTAATCAAAATGCCAATGCATAACCGGTATATGGGATAGGCGCTATGTACAAATTAAACCGGGACTATGTTTTTTAACAATAGCAATAAGCTTAATACGTCGCTTTCTCGCTTTCTTATAAGCTTGACACATAATTTCCATGTCATATAATCCTGATTTTCTTGTGAAAAAAATCTTTGATTAATGTGATTATGAGGATATTTGATGTTACAGGCAACACTTTTAATGGCAGGTTTAGGTGCCTTTTGCGGGCTTTTGTTAGGCGCTGCGTCGCGCATCTTTTATGTATATGAGGACCCAAGAATAGAGCAGGTGCAGGATAGCCTCGCCGGTGCTAACTGCGGGGGGTGCGGTTATGCCGGCTGTGCTGCTGCTGCTCATGCGGTTGTGGCTGGAAAGGCACCGGTAAACGTATGCATGGTTGGCGGCGATGAGTCTTCTGTCAAGGTTGCAGAAATAATGGGAATAAAGGCAAACCTCGTTGAGCCCCAGAGGGCATTTAACCTCTGTACCGGAGGTTACAGGGCAAGCAACCACTATATATATGAGGGTATTAACACATGCAGGGCACAGAGCATGCTTTATGGCGGAAAACGGGTATGCAGTATAGGCTGCCTCGGTTTCGGGGACTGTGTAAAGGCCTGCCAGTTCGGCGCCTTATCTCTTGGCCCTGACGGATACCCGGTTACTGATATGTCAAAGTGTGTTGGATGCGGGGCATGTGAAAAGGCATGCCCGAAAGATATCCTAAAGGTAAGGACCCTTTCTGACAGGTTCCTCCATTTTAATACAGTGGATGACTGTCTTGCCCCATGTGCACAGACATGCCCTGCCCAGATCAATATCCCGCGCTATATAACACAGATCAGAAATGGTGATTATGAGGGGGCAGTGCATACCATCAGGGAAAGAAACCCCCTGCTCCTTGCATGTGGAAGGGTCTGCCCTCACCCCTGTGAGGTAAACTGCCGCAGAGGCTTAGAGGATGAGCCAGTTTCTATAAACCAGCTGAAACGTTTTGCCGCAGATTATGAGATGAATTCAGGTAAAAGGATGCATGTATCTGTTTCCCCTGAAAAAACAGGCAAAAAGGTGGCTATCGTGGGCGGCGGTCCTGCAGGTTTAACCTGTGCCTTTTTCCTTAGAAGGCTGGGTCATGATGTTACTATATTTGACTCCAAGCCCAAGCTTGGAGGTGTGCTCAGGTATGGCATCCCTGAATACAGACTCCCTAAAAAGGTGCTTGACTGGGAAATCGAGGGAATACTTAATCTAGGAATCGAGACAAAAACGAATCACACCTTTGGTAAGGATTATAATCTTGAGACACTTATTGCTGATGGCTTTGACGCCATATTCCTTGGCATAGGGGCATGGAAGGACTCCCCTTTAAGGGTCGAAGGAGAGATCCTTTATGGCTGCTATACCGGTATGGATTTCCTTTCCCGACTTGCAAAGGGGGAAAAGCTCCACATGGGTAAAACAGCCGTTGTTATTGGCGGAGGCAATACGGCCATTGACTGCAGCAGAAACCTCATACGTCATGGGGTTGAAAAGGTCTATATTGTATACAGGAGAACAAGAAATGAGATGCCTGCCAATAAAGTAGAGGTAGAGGCTGCTGAGCATGAGGGAGTTGAATTTTTATTTCTCTCCGCTCCCATACGTGTAAAAGGAGATAATGAAGGTAAGGTTACCCACCTTGAATATGAAAGGATGGAACTTGGAGAACCTGATGCAAGCGGCAGAAGAAGACCTGTGCCGGTTAAGGATTCTGCCACCCTTCTTGCAACAGATATGGTAGTCACCGCTATTGGCCAGGCCCCAGACCTGGCCTTTGCCCAGAAGGTAAAAGAGAAGCTTTCTGAACTTAAGACCACAAAATGGAATACCCTTGATGTAAACCCTGATACATGGCAGACATCCATACCCTTTATCTTTTCAGCAGGTGATGCAGCAACTGGTCCTTCCCTTGTTGTTGAGGCAATAGGCGGCGGCAGAAAGGCGGCAAGGTCAATCCATCAGTACATTACAGGCCAGGAGGTTAAATGCGAGCCCGGCGAACTCAAAAAGTCCACATATATAAAGGGTACCATGTTTGATCATGTGGATGGCGTCGTGAAAAAACAGAGGGCTGAAATGATTGAACTCCCTGTTGAGGAGAGGATCAAGTCATTTGTGGAGGTTGACCAGGTGCTGACTGAAGAGGCAGCAATCAAGGAAAGCGAAAGGTGCCTTAACTGCTGCAGGATATGTTATACAGCAGATATAAACCCCCTTGTAAATATAAAAACAACTGTGCCGGAAACAGCATTATTAAACTAAAAAGTTGGCGCAGAGCACAAGACGCAAGGTTTTTTCTTTACCCTGTGCTATGCGCCCTGCGCCTTTAGCCTACTCTTCTATCACCTTTGCCACACCAACCACCTTTTCACCAGGTGCCAGGTCAATGAGTTTTACTCCCTGAGTGTTTCTTCCTATTACCGAGATATCAGCTACCCTCAGCCTAATGATTTTTCCCTGCTCTGTTATGATCATAAGCTGATCAGTCTCATTTACCTGGTATGAATAAACCACATTGCCATTTCTCTCTGTGGCCTTTATGGTAAGTATGCCCTTACCTCCCCTTGACTGTATCCTGTACTCCTCTGTCTTGGTGCGCTTTCCAAAGCCGTTTTCAGTAACTGTAAGTATTGTGGAGCCCTCTTTAATTGCCTCCATGCCTACAACCTCATCACCAGACTCTAGCCTTATGCCTATGTTGCCTGCGGCAACCCTGCCCATGCCTCTCAGGTCTTTTTCAGAGAACCTTATGGATTTACCCTGTTTGGTGTTGATAAAGATATCATGGTCACCATCTGTAACCCTTACTGATATGAGCTCATCGTTGTCATTAATCTTGAGCGCTATTATACCATTTGTTCTAATGTTGCTGTATGCCATGAGGTCTGTCTTTTTAACAAGACCCTCCTTCGTAGCCATTACTATAAAGGCGTTTTCACTGAACTCCTCTATAGGCAGCACAGTAGCAAGCTTTTCATCAGGCTGAAGTTCAAGGAGGTTTACTATGGCCTTTCCCTTGGACATCCTGCCTGCCTCTGGTATCTCATGCACCTTTTTCCAGTATACCCTGCCCTTATTAGTAAAAAAGAGCAGGTAATTATGCGACGATGCAACAAACAGGTTTTCAACAAAATCCTCTTCCTTTGGCACTACCCCTGTAAGCCCCTTTCCCCCACGCCTCTGAGCCCGGTATAGGCTTATGGGGTTTCTCTTGATATAACCCTTGTGGCTTATGGTTACAGCCATATCTTCATCGGCAATAAGGTCTTCTATGTTGAGATCATCATCCTGGTCAATGACCTCTGTCATCCTTTCATCACCGTATCGCTCTTTTATATCCTTTGTCTCATCACGGATGACCTGAAGTACCATTGCAGGGTTTTCCAGTATTGATTTGTACCTTGCAATATCCTGAATAAGGCCTCTGTATTCCTCATCCAGCTTTTCCCTTTCAAGACCGGTAAGTCTGTGCAGCCTCATGTCCAGAATAGCCTGGGCCTGCTCAGCAGAAAAATCAAACTCGGTTATTAATCTTGCCTTTGCCTCTTTTGAGTCAGCAGAGGACCTGATCAGGGCTATCACCTCATCCAGAAAATCCAGGGCCTTTCTTAAACCCTCAACTATATGTGCCCTTTCTTCGGCCTTTTTGAGGTCGAATATGGTGCGTCTTATAATTATTTCACGCCGGTGATTAATAAAATGATCAATAATTTCCTTTAGATTAAGTATCTGGGGTCGCCCGTTTACAAGGGCAAGAAAGATGATGCCGAATGACTTCTCCATCTGGGTGAATTTAAAGAGGCGGTTCATTACTACAAGTGCATTTTCATCTCGCTTTACATCTATTACTATACGCATGCCCTCCCTGTCAGATTCATCTCTTATATCAGATATCCCCTCTATCTTTTTCTCCTTGACCAGATCTGCAATGCTTTCTATTAATTTGGTCTTATTCACCTGATAAGGTATCTCGGAAATAATAACCCGCTCTTTTATTTTTCCGACAGTCTCAATATAGGCCTTTGCCCTTATCTTAATTATTCCCCTTCCTGTAAGATAAGCCTCCCTTATACCCTTTTTTCCGATTATAAACCCTGCCGTAGGAAAATCCGGGGCTGTAATAACCTTCATGAGGTCATTTATGGTGATATCCGGGTGATCAATAACCTCTACAATAGCATCACATACCTCCCTGAGATTATGGGGAGGGATATTTGTGGCCATACCGACTGCTATACCTGATGTTCCATTTATAAGGAGATTAGGTATGGTGGTTGGAAGTATCAAGGGTTCTATCAGAGATCCGTCATAGTTAGGTGTAAAATCAACAGTCTCTTTTTCAAGGTCTGATAGAAAATCCTGTGCCAGCTTTGTCATGCGCACCTCTGTGTAACGCATGGCAGCAGGGGGGTCACCGTCTATGGAGCCAAAGTTACCCTGCCCGTCTACAAGAGGATATCTCAGGGAAAAATCCTGGGCCATTCTTACTATGGTGTCATATACAGCTGAATCACCGTGCGGATGGTATTTACCTATAACATCACCAACAATCCTTGCTGATTTTTTATATGGTTTGTTATTATAATTTTTAAGATCATACATGCCATAGAGTACACGTCTGTGTACCGGCTTAAGACCGTCACGTATATCAGGAAGCGCCCTCTGAACAATAACGCTCATGGAATATTCAAGATAAGATTTTTTCATCTCATCTTCTATGCTTACAGTGGTATCATTTATATCCAGACTCATCTCTATCTCCAAAAACTGATTATTACATCAGGTATATTTCTTTCCCTGCGCCTTGCGCCCTTCTTTTATACATCCAATTCTCTTACTTCCAGTGCATTGTTTTGTATAAATTCACGCCTCGGTTCAACTTTGTCACCCATAAGAACAGTGAATATGTCATCAGCATCAACCTCATCTTCTACCCTTATCCTTAAGAGCCTTCTTTTTTCAGGGTCCATTGTGGTCTTCCATAGCTGATCAGGATTCATCTCTCCAAGGCCTTTATATCTCTGAATGGCAAGCCCCTTCTTTGCCTTATCCATTATCTCAACAATCAGCCTTTCTGCACCCTTAACCTTTGTGCCTTCCCCTTCATTATCAATGATATATTCACCAACTATGTTATCCCGATGTTTATTATAAAGGGTTATCATGTTCTTTAATTCTGGTGATGTGAAAAAATCCCAGTTTATAAATGAGGGCTTGCCGCCATTTTTAGCCTCAGAGACAGTAAACTCATATTCGCCGTCTTCCTCTGCTATCTTTATATCGGTAATCCTGAACCTTTTTTCTTCAAGGGTTTTTATAATACCATTCATGAACTCCCTGTCTTTAAACATATTTACATCAGATGGCCCGTATGCAGCCATAAATTCTAAAAACCTTTTACTGATCCCGGTACGTGTGAGCTTTTCAAGGTTTTCATAAAACTTCTTAATCCCCTTTAAGAAATCCACCAGCTTCTGTCCAGAGAGTTCCTGTATATTAGATACCTTTACCTTTTCATTATCTGATATCCTGTTAAAGATATAGGTATCAAACTCATCTTCATCCTTGATGTATCTCTCTATTTTACCTTCTGCTACCCTGTATAAAGGAGGCTGTGCAACATAGAGGTAGCCATTCTCGATAATTTCCGGCATCTGTCTGAAAAAAAATGTTAAAAGAAGGGTGCGTATGTGTGATCCGTCAACATCAGCATCTGTCATTATTATAATCTTATGATACCTGATTGAGTTTATATCATACTCCTTTTCACCTATACCTGTTCCAAGGGCAGTTATAAGTACCTTTATCTCTTCGCTTGATATCATCTTGTCAAACCTGGCCTTTTCAACATTAAGAATTTTACCTCTTAACGGCAGTATAGCCTGGTTCTTTCTGTCTCTACCCTGTTTAGCTGAACCTCCGGCAGACTCTCCCTCTACTATGAATATTTCAGACATTGCAGGGTCTGTCTCCTGACAGTCAGCGAGCTTACCCGGGAGTGAGTTACTGGATAGCACCCCCTTCCTTCTTGCAAGGTCTCTGGCCTTTCTTGCTGCCTCCCTGGCCCTGGCCGCCTCCATAGTCTTTTCCAGTATGGTATTAATTACCTTCGGGTTCTCTTCAAAATAATTGCTCAGCCCTTCATTAACGAGGGTCTCTACAAGCCCCTTTATTTCGCTGTTTCCTAGCTTTGTTTTTGTCTGACCTTCAAACTGGGGATTGGGGAGCTTCACACTTAATACAGCAGTAAGCCCCTCCCTGACATCATCGCCGCTAAGTTTTTCTTTGAAATTCTTCCCTTTTGGCGAGTTTGTAAGATACTGGTTAATACTTCTGGTAAGGGCAGATTTAAAACCTATAAGATGGCTTCCACCCTCTATGGTATTAATGTTATTAGCGAAGGTGAGCATTATCTCCTTGTAGGAGTTATTATATTGAAGGGCCAGCTCCATTATAATATCATTCTTTTCTCCGGTGAGATAGATAGGCGGAGCATGAAGAAGTTCCTTATTTTTATTTAGAAAATCTACATAGGATATAATTCCCCCTTCAAACAGAAAATCATTTTTCTTCCCGGTTCTTTCGTCTGTTATCTTTTTCCTTATCCCTTTTGTAAGAAATGCAGGCTCACTCATCCTTCTTCA
>Ga0123334_1004114_pt1 | contig 15059 bp, 11 predicted proteins | sample BiotimSIPDNA_FD_89706 | JGI IMG/M metagenome (GOLD analysis project Ga0123334, IMG submission 89706) | Anaerobic biogas reactor microbial communites from Washington, USA - Biogas_R1 time_0 SIP DNA | ecosystem: Engineered > Bioreactor > Anaerobic > Unclassified | place: Washington, USA... | reverse complement strand
TGCCTATCTGGAGGAAGCCCCCCAGTTTGCGCGCATTGTGGCTGCCCTGATCAGAGAGGATCAAGATAAGTGAAATCCAGTTTTTTGTGGTGGCTTGTGTGGCTGGCCCCGGCGGTGGCCGGTGTGTTTGCTGCGCGCAGCCTCATCCATTATTTTCAACTAAGCAGCTATCAGGTGGGCGGCTATGCGCATACGCTGCGGCGGCAGATCAAAGTAGCCTGGCTGCCGGGGCTGTTGACGGCCGTGCTGTGCTTTGGCATTACCTATGCAGCCGATGCGGTGGCCTATCTGGCTCCCGTACCTATTCTTTTGTTGGCCTGTGTGCTGATGGTGCTGTCGGGGCTGGGGGTGGGCTTGGCATTCTGCGCCAAGCGTAAGCAAAGAAAACCCCTGCACATTACTGGGCGCGTCATACGGCTTTCGATATCATTGGGGGTTGTGCTGCTGCTCCTGGCCTGGGGGTTGCATTTTGTGTTGCCCGTGGTGGGGGGCAGTGCGCTGCTGCTGCCGCTGCTGCCGGTCTGGCTGGTGCTGGCGGCCTGGCTGGTGTGGCCGGTGGAAAAAACCATCAACAACATGTTTTTACGCGATGCCATCCGCATCCTGAACGCGCAGACCGGCCTGGTGCGCATCGGCATCACGGGCAGCTATGGCAAGACGAGCGTTAAGTTTATCCTGCGCACCATCCTCAACGAAAAATACCCCGTGCTGGCTACGCGCTTCAGCTTTAATACGCCCATGGGCATCACGCGTTCTATTCGCGAGGATTTGCGCCCTGAGCACCGCATATTCATTGCCGAGATGGGCGCCCGCCACCCCAAGGACATCAAAGAGCTGTGCAATTTTGTAAAGCCGGAAATCGGCATCCTGACCGCCGTGGGCGAGGTGCACCTGCAAACGTTCCGCACCATTGAGCGCGTGCGCGAGACCAAGTACGACCTGATCCGCAGCCTGCCGCGTGACGGCCTGGCGGTGTTTTACGATGATGGCGGCATCTGCCGGGAGCTGTATGAGCGCACCGACCGGCAGAAGGTGCTGGTGGGTTCTATCGGCAGCAATGCTTGGGCGGAGGATGTAGAACTACACAACGATGGCAGCACGTTCACGCTGTGCCTGCGCCATGGTGACCGCGCGCGGTGCGAAACGCTGCTGCCCGGCGAACACAACATCCGCAACATCCTGTTGGCTGCGGCTACGGCCTATGAGCTGGGACTCAACATCGGGCAGATCCAGCGCGGCATCGCCGCCGTGCAGCCTGTAGAATCGCGCATCAAGCCTGAAAAACTGGCCGATGGCCGGGTGATTATCAACAACGGCTTCAATGCCAACCCGGACAGCAGCAAGGAATCGCTCGCGCTGCTGGCTGCTTATCCCGGCCGCCGCATCGTGGTGACGCCAGGCTATGTGGAAATGGGCAAGCAGCAGGATGAATTCCAGTTTGTTTTGGGTGAGCGCATTGCCAAGGTGGCCCACATGGCGCTGTTGATCGGCCCCAAACGCACCAAACCCATCGCCGATGGCCTGGAGCAGGCGGGCTTTGACATGGATCAATGCCATGTGTTTGCCACCCTGCAGGAGGCCAATGATTATCTTGCTTCCATCCGGCAGCCGGAGGACGTTATCCTGTACGAGAACGACCTGCCGGATCAGTACACGGAAGCGTGACCAAGGGGAGTAGCATGTTCAGAATCCCGCAAATAGGCATTATTTATGGCAGCCGCAGCTGTGAGCACGAGGTAAGCGTCATCAGCGCGCTGCAGCTATACCGCCATGTGGATCGCCGCAAGTATGATGTCCTGCTTATCTATATTTCCCAGCAGGGCGAATGGTTTGTCGGCGAGCCGCTGGCCAATATCAACACCTACCGCCCGGCCTTCAAGCCGGACACCCGCGGTTTGACCCGTGTAGTGCCCGACCTGACCGCGCGCTCCGGCGCGCTGCTGGCGCTCAAGCACAATGGCCTGTACCGGGGTGACCGGGTGGAAATTGTAGCGCGGCTGGATTGCGCCATCCCTGTCATGCATGGTTTGCACGGCGAGGACGGCACGCTGCAGGGCGTGCTGGAGATGATGGATATCCCCTATACCTCCACCGGCGTGGCCGGGTCATCGGTGGGCATGGACAAAATCCTGATGAAAAAGATATTCAAGGGCTTTGGCTTTCCGGTGCTGCCCGGCTGCGCGGTGACGCGCGGCGCATGGCGCGCAAGGCCCGAAGAAATCATGGACGATATCGAGAAGGAACTGCCCTACCCAGTGTTTGTAAAGCCCGCCAATTTAGGCAGCTCCATTGGGGTCAGCCGTGCTGCAACGCGCGATGAATTGCGTGAAGCGCTGACGCTGGCCTGCACCTATGACCGGCGCGTGCTGGTAGAGCAGGGCTTGAACGAACCGCTGGAGGTCAATTGCTCGGTACGCGGCTTTGACGAGGAAGCCGTTGCTTCCGTGGTGGAAATGCCCGTTACCTTTGGCCGGTTGCTGGATTTTCACAAAAAATACTTGGAGGCCGGCGGGGCCAAGGGCATGGCTTCCCTGCGGCGCGTGGTGCCCGCCCCCATCGGCGAGGAGCTGACCCAGCGCGTTCAGAAACTGTCTGTTGACATTTTCCGCGCCCTGGACTGCAAGGGCGTGGTGCGTGTGGACTACATGCTGGTACCCGACACAGAGGAGCTGTACATCACCGAAATCAACACCATCCCGGGCTCTCTGTCCTTTTACCTGTGGAATCAAAGCGATCCCGCCATTTCCTACCCCGAGCTGATTGACCGCATGATCCGCTCGGCGCTGGAAGCACACGATCAGAAAAACGAAAACAACTACGCGTATCGTTCCGATATTTTCCGCAACACATCGGTGGGTACCAAGGGAGCCAAAGGCATCAAGGGCACCAAGGAGTAACCTGCGAATATTTCTGCCATGCAAACGCCCCGGAGCCATGATCTGCGCCGGGGCGTTTTGATGATTATATAGCCGTTACTGCCGCGCGGCCTGTGCGGGCTTGCCGATTAGCTTGAGTGCCTCGTCATACGCGGCTTTGAGCTGCGGGTCACTTAGGTCGCCAACGGCGAAGTAGTGCCCGGCCAAGTCCTCGGGCATGGGCACTTCAATATCGGGCGTGACGCCAATTTCATGCACCTGATTGCCCAGGGGGGAGAAGTATTGCGCGTTGGTAAACTGGAACCCCGAAACGCCGTCGGACAGCCCCACCACCTGCTGGGTAATGCCTTTGCCAAAGGTTTTGGTACCCACCAGCACAGCGCGGTCGTAGTCCTTCATCGCTGCGGTAAAGATCTCCGATGTGGAGGCGGAGTGGTCGTTGACAATGACCACCAGCGGGATGTCGGTCTTGCCATCGGTGGTGTAGGTGTAGAAGCGTTCGCCGGAGCGCTTTTCGGTGTAAAACAGCACCTCGCGGTCCAGAAATAGGTCGGCAATGGCGACGCCGTCATCCACCCAGCCGCCGGGGTTGTCGCGCAGGTCAATGATCAATGCTTTGGCGCTTTCGTTGGTCAGGGCTTGAAGCGATGCCGCAAAGGCCGGCCCCACATCGCCTGCAAAGTCATACAGCGTGATTAAGCCCACCTGGCTTTCCAGCATCGTATGTTCCACGCGGTTGACGATGATTTCGGCTTTGACCAGATCAAACTTGACCACATCGCCGTTGCGCAGCATTTCCACATGCACCTTTTCGCCGGGCACGCCGCGCATCATATCCACAGCCTCGCTCATGGTCTGTGTGGTGACGGCCAAATCCTCCACCATGAAGAGCACATCGCCCTTGAGGATGCCCGCTTCCTCGGCCGGGGTGTTTTTGAACACCCGCGTTACCGTTACGCTGGAATCGCGATAGTCACCCAGCATCTGTATGCCGATACCGGCATACTTGCCTTCGTCCTCTTCCCAGAACTTTTTCCATACCTCAGCCGGGTAATAAAACGTGTAGGGATCCTTCAGCCCCGCCAACATGCCGTTGACAGCGCCGTCCAGCATGGCCTGCTCGTCTATTTCCCACAGGTAGTCCCGCTCCACATAGGAGCGCACCTCGTTGAGCAGCTCGTATTGCTTCAGCCGCTCATACTCCGCACGGGTGATGGTCACCGTATCGCGGGTGAGCAGCACGTTGACCGGCTCCTGCCCCCAGGCGGGCAGGACAGCGCTCAAAAGAATCAGCGCAATGGCTAAGCAAAGGACTGCAATGTGCCGTTTGTTCATCATTAGTTGTTTCCTTCCACTGTCGGCGGCGTCTGGCCGCGCAGGCATTTTTTCATGTGATAGAGTATTTTGAAGGTCATGGCGTCGTCAAAATGGCGCAAATCCAGGCCGATTGTGCGCTGCACCTTGTCCAATCGGTACACCAGCGTGTTGCGGTGGATGTACAGTTGCCGCGCAGTGTCGGACAGGTTTAAGTTCTTATCCAAAAACATGTTGATGGTGTCCAGCATTTCATCGGTGAACAGCGGCGCGGTGTCCGCGTTGAACAGCAGCCGGTGGTAGTGGGCTGCGGTTTCAGGCGGGATGGCGGCCAAAAACCGTTCCAGCATCAGCTGGCTGTAAAAGTGTACGTTTTCACCTTCACGGAACAGCAGCCCCACATCCACAGCCTGCTGCGCATGGAGGAAAGCCGTGTGCAGCTGCGTCAACGTGGCAACGGGCTCGCTTACGCCAATGGTGACGCGGAATGCACTTTCGCTGAACAGCGTTTCGTGCAGCGCATTGGCAAATTCGTGCAATTCTTCATCATCGCAGCTTGACATATCCTTTATCAGCGCGGCTGTAAAACGGTCAAACTGCACCAGCAGGTCATGCTCATCCAGCGGCACCAGGTCGCGCAGCGCGTCATCGGCTTGGCCGGGTCCGGTGCGCACCATGTGCAGCAGCAGCACCACGCGCGGCATATCCATCGACAAATGATGTTCTGCCGCCAGCGCCTGGACATCGGCAGGGGAAAGGCCCTTGGACAGCAGCATGCGCAGCGCATTGTCCAGGCTGTCGGTATCGGCATTTTTTTGCAGCAGGGCTTCCACCAGCGCGCGCGCCAGCAGCAATGTATCGCCAGCCGCAGCGGATCGCCTGACGGTCAGCACATGGCCGCTGCCGGCAATGGCCGCAAACAGATAGCCGGACTGTTCCACATATCCTGTTTCAGGCAAATACTCCGGTACATAAAAAGCTTCACCATCTGCAGGCAGCAGGCTTTGCCCTGATCGGGCCAGCAGGCGCACCGGCGTGTGAAGCGATGCAAAAACGTCCTGTATCGTACGCAACGTTGCAGCGTCCATCATGCCCTCCTTCCTGAATGACTTGCCTAAGATGCTTTATTATATGGGCAAAACGAGCTGAAAACAAGGCTTGCATTGATGGGTGCGCGATGCTATCATCTACTGTAGTGTTCCTGTGCCCTGGCACAGGCGCACAATTGTATCTGTACTGTTAGGAGGATCCCCATGGCCTACACCGCTACCCGGCTGACCAGCAACAAAGTAAAACTCACCTTTGACGTGCCTGCCGAAACCTTAGAAGCAGCAATTCAAAGCGCGTACCTCAAAAACCGCGGCCGCATCAACGTGCCCGGCTTCCGCAAGGGCAAGGCCCCCCGCCGCCTGATTGAAAACATGTACGGCGCAGGCATCTTCTTTGATGATGCTTTTGAAGCGATTTTCCCGGACGTCTATCAGGAAGCAGTCGAGGCCGAAGGCCTTGAGCCCGTGGGCCGCCCGGAAATTGACATTGAACAAATGAACGCCGGCGAGAACCTCAAGTTTTCGGCCGAGGTGTTTGTACGCCCCGAGGTAACCTTGGGCACCTATAAGGGCATCAAGGCCACCAAGTACCGCCCGCCGGTCAGCGAGGAAGAGATTGACCGGCGCATCGAGCAGGATGTGCGCCGGGCTACCATCCAGCAGGAGGTAACCGACCGCCCCGTTCAGGAGGGCGACACGGTGGACATGGACTATTTGGGCAGCGTGGACGGCGTGCCTTTTGAAGGCGGCCAGGACGAGCATGCCAGCCTCAAGATTGGTTCCAACCAATTTATCCCCGGCTTTGAGGAGCAGATGGTGGGCATGAACGCGGGCGAGGAAAAGGACATCACTGTTACCTTCCCCGAGCAGTACCATGCCGAGAACCTGTCCGGCAAGGAAGCGGTGTTCCATGTGAAGGTGCACGCCATTCAGCAGGATTTGCGCCCGGAGCTGGATGATGAATTTGCCGCAGACGTCAGCGAATTTAGCACCTTTGCCGAGTATCGCGAAGCTATCGTGAAGGAGCTGGACGAGCGCCGCGATAAGGAAGCCGACAGCCGCCTGGAAGACAACCTGATTGAGCAGGCTGTGGACGCTGCGGATATGGATATTCCCGATGTGATGGTGGATGACGAAATCAACCGCATGCTGCGCAGCCTGCAGCAGCGCCTGGCCTACAGCGGCATGACCTTGGATGACTTTATCAACAATTCCGGCATGGATGTTCAGCAGATGGTCGACATGTACCGCCCTGGTGCCCAGCAGAACGTCAAGCGCGCTTTGGTGCTGGATGCCATCCGCAAAGCGGAGGATATCACCGCCACCAAGGAAGAGGTTGATCAGGAAATCGCTGATTATGCCGCCTCCATTGGCATGGACGCCGAATCCTTTGCCCAATCCGTTACCCACGAGCAGTGGCATATGTTTGAAGATCAAACCATCATGCGCAAGGTGGTCAACCTGATAAAGGACAGCGCTGATGTTACCCTGGAGGAAAAAGAAGAGCCTTCCCTGAACATGGACAGCGTAGTGGAAGGCATTGAAGCCGCCGCCGAAATTGCAGACGCGCAGGAAGAAGAGCAGCAGGAAGCGCCGGAGGAGCAGCCCGCGCCCAAAAAGCCGGCCAAGCCCAAAGCCACCCGCAAAAAGAAAGAACCCGCCGACGAAGCCGGCAAGTGAAAGGACAAGATTAGTGGAACATAACAACCTCGTTTCCAATCGTTCAGATTATACAATCCCTTACGTAGTAGAGCGCACCGGAAGCGGTGAACGCTCCTACGATATATATTCCCGCTTACTGAAGGACAGGATTGTATTCCTGTCCGGGCCCATCGATGACGGCATGGCCAACACCGTGGTGGCGCAGCTGCTCTTTTTGGAGATGGAAAAGCCCAATGCCGACATTTCCTTGTACATCAACAGCCCCGGCGGTTCCGTCACTGCAGGCATGGCGATCTATGACACCATGCAGTACATCAAGTCCCCGGTGCGCACGGTGTGCATCGGCATGGCAGCGTCCATGGGTGCCTTCCTGCTGATGGCCGGCGAAAAGGGCAAGCGCATGGCGCTGCCCAACAGCGAAGTGATGATTCACCAGCCCTCCGGCGGCGCATACGGCCAGTCCACGGATGTTACCATCCGGGCCGAATGGCTGCTGCGTACCAAACAGAAAATGACGGCGATGATTGCGGACATGACCGGCCAGGAGGAAGAGCGTGTGGCTCGCGATCTGGAGCGTGATTATTTCATGACCGCCCAGGAAGCGTTGACCTATGGCATCATTGACGAGATTTACACGCCGCGAGAGGTGAAGGATGCCTAAGGAGCCATACGACCCGCGCAAGCCCCGCCGCTGCAGCTTTTGCGGCAAACCGCAATCCCAGGTAGATCGCCTGATCGCTGGTGAGAACGCTTCTATTTGCAATGAATGCGTGTCACTGTGCGCAACGGTGCTGGGTGAAGCTGCGCCAACCAAGGCGGGCAAGTCTTCCACCTCCCGTATGATGACCCCGGCGGAGATTAAGGTCACGCTGGACGAGTATGTCATCGGGCAGGAGCGCGCCAAGCGCGCGCTGTGCGTGGCGGTGTACAATCATTACAAGCGCGTGCGCTCCCGGCTTAAAAATGACGATGTGGAGCTGCAAAAATCCAACATCCTGTTGCTGGGCCCCACCGGTACGGGCAAGACCTATTTGGCACAGACGCTGGCGCGCATCTTGAATGTACCCTTTGCTATCGCTGATGCCACCTCGCTGACCGAGGCTGGGTATGTAGGCGAGGACGTGGAAAACATCCTGCTGCGCTTGATTCAGGCCGCCGATGGTGATATTCAGGCCGCTCAGCAGGGCATTATCTATGTAGACGAAATCGACAAGATCGCCCGCAAGAGCGAGAACGTATCCATCACCCGCGATGTCAGCGGCGAGGGCGTACAGCAGGCGCTGCTCAAAATCGTCGAGGGCACGGTGGCCAACGTGCCGCCGCAGGGCGGGCGCAAGCATCCGCAGCAGGAATGCTTGCAGATTGACACCACCAACATCCTGTTCATCTGTGGGGGTGCCTTTGATGGGCTGGAGTCCATCATCGCCACTCGAATGGGCAGCCGTATCCTGGGCTTTGGCGCCAATCTGGAAACCCACGATGACACGCAAACCAGCCGGACGCTGCAGCATGTGCAGCCTGAGGATCTGGTCAAGTACGGCCTCATCCCGGAGCTGGTGGGCCGCTTGCCTGTCGTGATGGCGCTGGACAGCCTAGACAAGGACGCGCTGGTGCGCATCCTGACCCAGCCCAAGAACGCGCTGGTCAAGCAGTATCACCGGCTGTTCGAGATGGACGGCGCGGAGCTGGTGTTTACCCCGGAGGCGCTGGAAGCGGTGGCCGATGAAGCCATCCGGCGCAAAACCGGTGCGCGCGGCCTGCGTGCGATCATCGAAAGTGCGCTGATGGATGTGATGTTTGACCTGCCTGCGCAAGAGGATGTAACGCAAGTGGAGGTAACCAAGGAAACCATCACGTCTGCCGCTGCGCCCAACATGATAAAAAAAGCGCCAGCTCGCAGCAAGGCCAAAAAAACGGGTGCTGAGCCTGCGGCGGAAGCTGTTGTATCCGAGGATGCTTCATAAGCATCCGCTAACCCAACCATTGTCGGCCTCTTCCGGCCCAGTGCCGGGAGAGGCGCTTTTTCCAGGAGGATTCCATGGATCAAATCCCTGAAACTGTAAAATTACCCTTGCTGCCGCTACGCGGGATGATCATGTTCCCGCATACGGTGCTGCACTTTGACGTGGGGCGCACCAGCAGCGTGGCTGCGGTGGAGCGCGCCATGCTGACCGACCAGCTCATCTTTGTGGCGACACAAAAGGACATTGAGGTGGAGGAGCCCGGGGCCGATGACCTGTACAGCGTGGGCACCATCGCGCGTGTGCGTCAGGTGTTGCATCTGCCGGGCAATAACCTGCGCGTGCTGGCCGAGGGCCAGCGCCGTGCGATGCTTGTGTCGCTAACGCGCGAGGACGAGGCCTGGGTGGCTCAGGTGCAGCCTGTTGCCGACCAGCAGGTGGACGGCACATCGCCTGAAATTACGGCGCTGGTGCGCATGACGCTGGATTACTTTGAAAAATATGCGGAGATCAGCAACCGTATTTCCGGGGAGCTGCTGCGCACGGTCAAGGGCGTAACCGATCCGGACGAGCTGGCCGATATGATTGCCGTCAATGCGCTTACCCAGATGGAAGACCGCCGTACGCTGCTGGAAACCATCCCTATCAAGGAGCGCTTGGAGGCGCTGTGCGTGTGCTTGGCGCGGGAAATCAAGCTGGCTGCTGTGGAGAAAACCGTGCAGATGCGCATCAAGTCCCAGATTGACAAAAACCAGAAGGACTATTACCTGCGCGAGCAATTGAAGGCCATTCAGGAGGAACTGGGCGAGGACGATAGCGATGACATCGAGGAATATCGCCAGCGCCTGGCCAAAACGCCGCTGAATGAAGAAGCACGAGAAAAGGCCGAAAAGGAAATTGAGCGCCTGTCGCGCATGATGCCCGGAACGCCTGAAGTGACGGTGTCGGAAACCTATCTGGACTGGATACTGGACATGCCCTGGGGCAAGTACACCAAGGATCAGATTTCGCTGACGCGTGCGCGCAAAATCCTGGACGAAGATCACTATGGCATGAAACAGGTGAAGGAGCGCATCACAGAACACTTAGCTGTGTTGGGCATGCGCCTCAAGCAGGAGGATTCCAAGGCCTCCATGCGCGGCCCCATCCTGTGCTTTGTGGGCCCGCCCGGCGTGGGCAAGACGTCCATCGTGAAGGCTGTCGCCCGCGCGATGGGGCGCGAATTCATCCAGATGTCGTTGGGCGGTGTGCGCGATGAGGCCGAAATCTTTGGCCACCGCCGCACCTACATCGGCGCCATTCCCGGCCGGATTATTTCCGGCATCAAGCGCGCGGGCACCATGAACCCGGTGTTCCTGTTTGACGAGATTGACAAGATGGGCAACGATTACCGGGGCGATCCGGCCAGCGCCATGTTAGAAGTGCTGGACAGCGAACAGAACAGCCATTTCCGCGACCATTATCTCGACATACCGTTTGATCTGTCGCGCGTGCTGTTTGTCACCACGGCCAACACCATGGAGTCCATCCCGCCTCCCCTGCGCGACCGCATGGAAATCATCGAGGTGCCCAGCTACACCGAGGAGGAAAAGCTGCAAATCGCCAAGCGCCATTTGGTGCGCAAGCAGATTGAGGAAACCGGCCTGCCGCCGCGCAGCGTGCGCATTTCAGAAGACACGATTAAGTTTATTATCGAGGGTTATACCCGCGAGGCCGGTGTGCGCACCTTGGCGCGCACGTTGGCCAAGGTGGTGCGCAAGGCAGCGGTGGACATGCTGGATCTGGAAAAGGATGTCATCACGGTGAACCGTGCAGCAGCCCGCCGCTATCTGGGTGCGGAGCGCTTTTTGCGCGACAGCCTGCTGCGCGAGCCATATGTGGGCATTGCCAATGGCCTGGCCTACACCGAGGTAGGCGGCGAAATGTTAGCGGTGGAGTGCATTGCGATGCCCGGCACCGGCAAGTTGACGTTAACCGGCCACTTGGGCGATGTGATGAAGGAAAGCGGCCAGGCCGCGCTCAGCTGGGTGCGTGCGCATAGTGATGAGTTCCAGCTGGATAAGGAATTCCATCAAAAACAGGACATCCACATCCATGTGCCTGAGGGCGCAGTGCCCAAGGACGGCCCCTCGGCCGGCATTACGATGGCCACGGCGCTTGTGTCGGCGTTGACCGGCATTCCCGTGCGTCCTGATGTTGCGATGACAGGCGAAATCACGCTGGGCGGCCGTGTGCTGCCCATTGGCGGCGTCAAGGAAAAGATGCTGGCCGCCTACCGCAGCGACATCAAAACGCTGATTCTGCCCCGGGAAAATAAAAAGGATGTGGAGGAAATCCCGCAGCACATTCAGGAAAAGTTTGATATTCAGTACGTTGACCGGATTGGCCAGGTGATCGACCTGGCGCTGCTGCGCTCATGAGAATACAAAGCGCAAAATTTATTACCAGCATGGCTCAGTATGGGGCTTTCCCCGACCGGGGGCTGCCGCAGATTGCTGTGGTAGGGCGCAGCAATGTGGGCAAAAGCACCATGATCAACACGCTGTGCGGCCAGAAGAACCTGGCCAAAACCAGCGGCACGCCGGGCAAAACGCGGTTGATCAACGTGTTTTTGCTCAATGACGCGTTTCACTTGATTGACCTGCCCGGCTATGGCTATGCCAAGGTGAGCAAACAGGAAATCCTGCGCTGGGGCGACATGATGCAGCAGTATTTTGCCCAGGCCGACACCCTGCGCGCCGTTATCCATCTGACCGATATACGGCATGATCCCACCCAAGATGATCAGGACATGGCGCAGTTTCTGCGCGACAGCAGCATTCCGTTCATTTCGGTTGTGACCAAGGCGGACAAGATATCCCGCGCGCAGCGCCAGGCGCGCTTGTTTGCCACAGGCATGAAACTGGCGGTGCAACCCTTTGACCTGATTGCGTTTTCGTCTGTCACAGGGGAGGGGCGCGATAAGTTGCTGGAGCGGTTGGAAGCAGCATTGTCTACCTAAAGTTAAAGCAAAAAGTGCGGTGAACGCACAACGGATTGACATTATCCATCGCCGATACTATCATTAGTATCGGCGACAATCATATGGAGGAATAATATGGGTAACGGAAAAAAATTGGTGCTGGGGGTCATCGGCGCGGATGTCCACGCAGTGGGCAATCAGATACTCAACCATGCATTCCGGGAAGCCGGATTTGACGTGGTCAACCTGGGCGTCATGGTATCGCAGGAGGAGTTTATCGAGGCCGCCATCGAATCGGCCGCTGATGCCATTTTGGTGTCCAGCCTGTATGGCCATGGCGAGCTGGACTGCCAGGGCTTGCGTGAAAAATGCGATGAAGCCGGGCTGACTGGCATCCTGCTGTATGTGGGCGGTAACATCGTGGTGGGCAAGCAGCCCTTCGAGGAAGTGGAAAAGCGTTTCCATGCCATGGGCTTTAACCGTGTGTTCGGGCCGGGCACGCCGCCTGAAACCACCATCAAGGCGTTGCGCGAAGATTTGCTCGGACAGTGATATGCGTCCTGTACTGACCATTGACTTTGGCTCCACCTACACCAAGGTGGTGGCGGTGGATACAGATGCACCACGTATCCTGGCCACGGCGCAGGATTTTACCACTGCCGCGACCGACCTTTCGAGTGGGTTGGACAAGGCGCTGGCTAAGCTGCATGCAAAGACCGGCCCCATGGACTATGTGGCCAAGCTGGCGTGTTCCAGCGCGGCGGGCGGTTTGCGCATGGTGGCCGTGGGGCTGGTGCCTGTGCTGACGGCGAAAGCTGCGCGCTTTGCAGCTTATGGTGCAGGCGCCAAAGTCATTGCTACCTATTCGTATGAATTGACCCGTGCTGACACTGAAGCCATCCGGGCGCATCGCCCGGATATTGTGCTGCTGTCCGGCGGTACCGATGGCGGCAACAAGGAAGTCATCCTCAAAAATGCGCGCATGCTGGCGGGCATCGAGGCTGACTTTCCCGTCATTGTGGCGGGCAACCGCGCCGCGCAGGACGAATGTGTGGACATCATCGCTGCTTCGGGCAAGCCTGTGTATGGTGCGGATAATGTGATGCCCAGCCTGAACATGCTCAACGTGCGCCCGGCGCAGGACATCATCCGCCGCGTGTTTTTGGAGCGCATTGTGCTGGCCAAGGGGCTGTCCACAGCGCAGGAACTCATCGATGGCATATTGATGCCCACCCCGGCTGCGGTGCTCAATGCCCTGACGCTGCTGGCCGAAGGCACGTCCAACAGGCCCGGCCTGGGGGATTTGATGGCTGTGGATGTGGGCGGTGCCACCACGGATGTGTATTCCATTGCCAAAGGCTTACCCACCTCCCCGGCTACCATGCTGCATGGCCTGCGCGAGCCGCGCGTCAAGCGCACGGTGGAGGGCGATATCGGCATGCGCTATGGCGCGTCCGGCGTGGCCGAAGCTGCGGGCATGGACGCGCTGAGCGAGGTGAGTGGGCTGCCCGTGGATACCATCACCCGCCTGCTTCACCAAATACAGGAGGATCCTTCGCTGCTGCCGCAAGGCAATGAACTGTCCGCGCTGGATTATGCGCTGGCGGTGCTGGCGGTGCGCACAGGGCTCATCCGGCATGCCGGTACGCTGACGCAGGTGTACACGCCCATGGGTGCGGTATACCGTCAGGAAGGCAAGGACCTGACCGAAATCAGCCGCATGGTGGTGACCGGCGGCACGCTCATCTATTCCGGGCGCAGCCAGGACATTGTCAAAACCGCGCTTCAGGGCAATGATCCCAGCGCGCTGCTGCCCAGGGATCCGGTGATTACCGTAGACCATCAGTATATTTTAGCTTCCATGGGCTTGCTGGCCGGCTATGATCAGGCAGCGGCCTTAGATATTCTCTTACAACAATTTGGAAAGGATGTTGACAATGCAGCTGGCCAATAAGAAATGGACCCAGGAGGAATTTGCACAGCAGCGCAAAGAGGTGCTGGCAACGTGGCCTACCGGTGAGCAGGTAGATTTGGAGGAAGCGCTGGCATACCAGAAAACCATCGCGCCTGAAAAACGCTTTGTACAGAAATTGAACGATGCGATGAATAAGGGTATTACGCTGATTCAGCCGCGTGCGGGCGTGCCGCTGATTGAGGATCACATTAAGCTGCTCAGACACTTGGAAACCGAGGGTGAGGCAGATCTGCTGCCCACCACCATTGACAGCTATACAAGGCTTAACCGCTACACCGATGCCGAGCGCGGCATCAAGGAATCGTTTGCCTCCGGCAAGGCCATGCTCAATGGCTTCCCGGCGGTCAACCATGGCGTGCAGGGATGCCGTCAGGTGACCAGCGCCGTGCAGGCACCGGTGCAAATCCGCCATGGCACGCCCGATGCGCGCCTGCTGTGCGAGATTTCGCTGGCCGGCGGGTTTACCAGCTTTGAAGGCGGCGGTATTTCCTATAATATTCCCTATGCGAAAAACGTATCGATAGAGCATACCCTGCTTACCTGGCAGTATTGCGACCGGCTGGTGGGCCTATATGAGGAAAATGGCGTATCCATCAACCGCGAGCCCTTTGGCCCGCTGACAGGCACGCTGGTGCCGCCCAGCATTTCCAACGCCGTGGCCATCATTGAAGCGCTGCTGGCTGCCGAACAGGGCGTGCGCAATATCACGGTGGGCTATGGCCAGCTGGGCAACCTGCTGCAGGACGTGGCGGCCATTCGCGCGCTGGAAAAGCAGACCAACGAATATTTAGAGCGCTTTGACTACAAGGATTGCCAGGTCAGCACCGTGCTGCACCAGTGGATGGGCGGCTTCCCGCAGGATGAAGCCAAGGCATTTGGCGTCATTTGCTGGGGCAGCGCCGCGGCGGCCTTGTCCAAAGCCACCAAGGTCATTGTCAAATCCCCGCACGAGGCCATGGGCGTGCCCACCAAGGAGGCCAACGCCGCCGGGCTGCGCGCCACACGGCAGGTCATTTCCATGCTGGCCGATCAGCAATTGACCGATGACTCGGCGCTGCAGGAGGAAATTCAGGTCATCTTGGACGAAACGCGCTGCATCGTTGATAAAACGCTGGAGCTGGGTGATGGCGATATCGCAGTAGGCACTGTGCGCGCGTTTGAAGCGGGCGTCATTGACGTGCCGTTTGCGCCCAGCCGTTTCAATGCCGGCAAGATCCTGCCCGCGCGTGACGACCAGGGCGCGGTGCGCCTGCTGGATGT
>Ga0123334_1004113_pt1 | contig 15061 bp, 12 predicted proteins | sample BiotimSIPDNA_FD_89706 | JGI IMG/M metagenome (GOLD analysis project Ga0123334, IMG submission 89706) | Anaerobic biogas reactor microbial communites from Washington, USA - Biogas_R1 time_0 SIP DNA | ecosystem: Engineered > Bioreactor > Anaerobic > Unclassified | place: Washington, USA... | reverse complement strand
CCAAACGGCTCGTCCAGCAGCAGTATGTCCGGGTTCAAGGCAAGAGCTCTTGCCACCTGAGCCTTTTGCTTCATGCCTCCGGACAACTGGCGCGGATAACAATTCCCGAATCCTTCCAGCCCTACCAGTTTAAGTTTTTGTTCAGCGATTTTTTTACGTTCATCCTTTTGTAATCCCTTTATCTCGAGCCCGAATTCGATATTTTCCAGCGCGGTTTTCCATGGAAACAGAGCGCATTCCTGGAAGACCAGTGCCCTGCATGTGCATGTGCCTTTAACAGTGTTATTATTAATGGATATGCTCCCGGATTCAGGCTTGATCAAGCCAGCGATGATATTCAACAGCGTCGTTTTCCCGCATCCGCTAGGTCCCACAATGGTTACGAACTCGTTTACATAAACCTTGAAATTGATATTTTTTAGAGCCACGATCGTTTGCCCGTCAAGCGATCCATTGAATATCTTCGTTATGTTGTTAACTTCAAGCGCGGTTTTCATTTCTGGTTTTTATTCCGAGTTTCTGAGAGATATTCGTCTCAATAACACTGAAAATATAGTTTTCAATAAGCAGCCCGATTATGGCTATTATTACCACAGATGCAAAAGCGGCTTCGAAATCCAAGGACCATCTTGACTGGATTATTACAAAACCCAGGCCGACACCAGCTCCTGCTATCATTTCAGCGGCTATCAGAACTCTCCACGCGCCTGCAAGACCTATGCGCAGACCGTTTATTATGGAAAGCGAGGCAGAAGGGATCAGCACTCTGAAAAAAATAGTTCTCCATCCGGCTCCCATAATTTTTGCAGCATTGACATAAAGCGCCGGAACAGACCGAATCCCTCCGGCTGTGTTTATAACAACAGGGGTAAAACCCATCATATAAATCATAAATATAGTGGATGTGTCGTCTAAGCCGAATAATAGCAGCGCGACCGGTATCCATGCAAGACCGGGGATAATCTGCAGCACATAAATGACCGGCATACACAGGCGAAAAGCCGGGGCCGACAGGCCGAAAAATACGCCTGTCAAAATGCCGGTAACCACTGCAAACGAATAACCGGCAGCCCATCGAAGAAGACTTGCGGCAATATGGGAGAATATTGAAAATTTGTAGATTTTCCCGCCATGAAAAAGAGTAATCAATTTTAAGAATACATCAAGAGGGCCAGGGAAAACCGCGCCCTTCAAATGCCTGATAATCAATGCTGTTATTTCCCAGACAATAATCAGGATTAGAAATGATATAATATTATTCAGAATCCGGTTGCATCCTGAAAAGGATATGAATTTTTTCCAAGGTAATGTCGCAAAAAGATTTGTTTTCAAATTGATTTTATGAAACCTTTGCCTGATAAGAGTCCCCTTTTTATTGCATGAACTATAAGAAGTCTGGAGTTTTATGTCAATGTAAAATCACCCCGTCATATTGTAGCAGCATACGCAGAGACAGGTTTAAAACCCGTCTCTACAAAAATAAGGCGCTTAATGAAGATTTTATCTACTCCGGGAAAAACATCCTTCTTTTTTCCATCTCATCCATGGTTAACCTCAGGGTGATCACATTCCTCATCCTTTCATCAGGGTTTTTGATCTTCATGATCTCATCAATCTTTTTAACTATGGCACGGTCTGCCTCCACCATGCATTTTTCATAGTATGCCTCTCCATTGGTGTAGATCCCGTACCGTTCTCTCTGGTCTACAGTAAACTCAATAGACCTGTGGATCATCTCCACAATCTCATACTTACCTGCTGTAGTGGTTTCATAATTGAGCCACTGATGCCAGGAGGGTTTGGAAAGCCATGAGATATACTCCTCAAGGTTTTTATATAACAGCTTGTAACCATATTTCTTTGGGTTATCAAATGCCCTTGAACCAGGGTCCAGCACAATGGGGCCAAGTATCTGGCCTCCGATCGGCACAGATGAACCCAAGCCCCCGAAGTAGCCGTTTTTCATTGCCTCATGATCCATCTCATCAAGCCTTTTCCACAGCTCCCATGTCTCTTTCATATGTTTTTCAGTCTCACCTGCAAGCCCGACCGAAAAAAAATTGGTGACAGGGATATGATAGCTGTGACAGAGCTTTATTGTTTTAAGGAGATCCTCATTGGTATATTTTCTGCCAAGAAGCCTTCGCACCTCATCTGAACCGGTATCAGGGCATAGATGCAGTATCAGGTTCCCTGTTACCTTTCTGGCCTCCTTTACAAAGCTTTCATCAACTGGCGCCAGAATATCCAGCGAGAGCCTCTCAATATATGGCTTTTCCTTTACCAGAAGATCAAAAAGCTCCTGCCAGTAACCTTTGCCTGCCATTCGTGCATCCTGAAACAGGCCGATGAAGCTGATACCATATTCATTTAATGTTTTTATGTCATGCACAATTTTTGAAGGACTGCGAAAGGCAGGCCTTTTCATGCCGAGGTATTTTTTATATGAATAGGCTGAGCCCCCGCATATGGTGCAGTTGTAGGTACAGCCCCTGCACACCTCAAGGCTGTAGCGCGCATCAGCATCTTCCGGGAATATGGAGGTTTTGGGTTCAATCAGGTCAAACCTGGTATATTCAAAATCATCAAGATCAGTGCTGGCCTCCATCATAGGGTTCACTATCGCTTCACCCTCATCTGATCTGTATGTAAGATTGGGTATATTACCAAGCTTTCCTTTCTTTGTATAGAGCTGCAATAGCTTAAGCATGGGCCTTTCCGCCTCTGCCCTTAACACGCCATCTATAAAATCATATTTTTCTATTATCTCTTTATGAAAACAGGTGGCTGTGAGCCCTCCGACAATCACCAGGGAATCCGGGTGATGCCTCTTGCAGAGCTTTGCGATCTCAATACCCCCCTGAGAATGCTGCTGAAAATGAAGGCCTATTGCATAAACCAAAGCAGAAGATCCCTTAATATGTTTTTCAACATCAAACTCCGGATCGCTTGTCATGCGGTCGCCCAGGTTATCCAAGATTACCCTGTAGCCGTTTCTATCAACGTAATCAGCAATACTTAACATCCCGATCGGGACCTTTGTAAACTGAAGCCCCTCCACGCTTCTTCCGAATGCGCCGGGGAACATAGGGGTATGTCTGAAATCATATGTCGCAGGGGGATGAAACAGGATTACATCATAGTCTGTCATTATTATAACTCCTTATGAAAAAGCGGGATTGTGTCAGAATTGGCTTGAGGTGTCAATCCTGATAAGGCATTGGGAGCTATCTCAAGATCAGCATAAGGGCCGCAACACCCGCCAGTATCTTCACAATAATGTTAAATGCCCCCTGTGGAATCCTTTTTACCAGCATGATCCCTGCAACCCCTCCGGCTATTAAGCAGGGCAGCAACATCAGGTTAACCTGAATAGATTGAAGAGTTACAAGATCAAGCCTGTGGCTGAAGGGAAACTTTAACAGGTTAACAATAAAGAAAAACCATGCGCTTGTGCCGATAAAGTTGGCCTTGGGAAGCCTCATGGAGGCGAGATATATCACCATAACAGGCCCTGCGGCATTTGCCATCATGCTCGTTGCCCCTGCAAGGGCGCCCATCACAGCGGCAAAAAGCCAGTGGGAAGGGATGTAATCATCCGGGAGTCTTTTATCCTTGATCCATGATAAAAGCAAAAGGATCAGGACAAGGAGGCCGATGAATGTCCTTAGCTGATCATTTGTGATGTGACGCATGGCCAAATAGCCTGCTGCAATACCAGTTAATGCCCAGGGTAAAAGCCTTAAGAGCTGTTTCCAAACCACATGCCTCCGCCAGTAGATTATGGCGAAGATATCTGCCATGGTCAGCATAGGAAGTATGAAACCGGTGGATTCCTTTGCAGGCATGATGGATGCGGCAAGAATGGGGATCAGGATGCCAATGCCGGGTATCCCAGCCTTTGTAAACCCGATCAGAAGGGCACATATGATTATTACAGCCCACTCAATAATTGTAAAATCGGTCATTAAATACTGCCTGCTTTTATGGATATCTGTTACAAAAGGCAGGATAAAACAGGAGCATCTATTTGGCCAGTTCTTTTTTAATGCCCCGTCCAAGTGTCTCAAGTGACAAAGGCTTTTTGATATATGCTCCAGCGCCAAGCTTCTGTATGGCAACAACATCCTCGGTTTCAGAATAACCGCTTACTATAAGGGCCTTTTGTCCGGGCCTGAACTCTGATATGCGCTCATAGGTCTCCCTCCCGCTTATGCCGGGAGACATGATCATATCTAAAAGAATCAGATCAACCCTGTTCTCCTTCAGGTATTCTATTGCCTTTTCACCATCTGAGAATGCGACATGCCTGTATCCAAGGGATTCAAGCATACGGCATGATATCTCTCTCTGGCTTGCAACATCATCAACTACCAGTACCAGTTCACCTTTTCCTTTCAGATCATCTAATGAGGCTACGGATGCTTTACCCGCCAGCTCATCCCTTGTTATGGGAAAATACAATTCAAACAGTGTGCCAGATTTACTGCTTTTCACATCGACATAGCCGCTGTGATCCTGGACTGTGTTCCATACAACCGTGAGACCAAGCCCTGTCACGCTTATGCCCATCACCTTTTTTGTAAAGAAGGGTTCAAATATCCTGTCAAGGTTTTCAGGTGATATGCCAGGGCCGTCATCCGTCACAGAGAGGACTACATATTCCCCTGTGTTAACATCTTCATACCTTTTTAAAGGCCTGTCTATATACCTGTTGCATGTGGATATGGTGACAGTGCCTTCATTTTCTATTGCCTCTGAGGCATTTGCAACCAGCTTCATTACAACCTTCTTGATGTGGATCATGGAGCCATTGAAATTAAAGAGCCCTGCATCCAGCTCTATGTTGTATTTTACCCCGGGATTATAATTTTTCAGGTTATTAAATTCAGGTGAACTCATGTATTCCCTGACTATCCTGTTCAGGTTCAGGGGTTCCTTAACCGTAGCAGCCCCCCTTGCTATGGTTAGCAGGTCCTGCACAATGGCAACGGCCTTGTAACCTGACTCCTGAATGGTTTCAATAGGTTTTCTGAGTTTGCTCTCATGGGGTATATCCAGCAGAAGAAGTTCAGGATAACTTACAATGCCTGACAAAACATTATTGAGGTCATGGGCCACACCCCCTGCTAGAAGCCCCAGTGACTCCATCTTTCTGGATCTGGCAAGCTTTTCTTCACTTTCCCGCAGCTTTTCCTGTGCAAGTTTCCATTCGGTTATGTCCTGGTTTACACCGTAGGAGATAATTGGTACACCCCTGTCATTTTTTATCTGGGATATCTGCACTATTATATGACCTGTTTTTCCATCAGCATATAGCATCCTGTGCTCAAACCTGCTGGTCTGGAGAGCCCCTGAATTCTGGGAGGCCTTTTGTATATCATCAAGGATGTAATAATCATCAGGATGAACAAATCGTCGTTTGAATTCATCAAAGGTCATTTTGTACCCGCCCATCTCCTCTGCGGTGGTATGGTATATCCTGTAAAAATGGTCATTGAAGGTATATACCTGTTTTTCTATATCCAGTTCCCATGGCCCCAGGTGGGCGATATCTACAGCATTGGAAAGCTGCGCCTTGAATCTTTCCTCCTCTTTTTCTGCCTGTTTGCGATAAAGGACACTGGTAAAGGTCTCGCCAATGATCCTTAATATAACCATTTCTTCGTCTGACCATGCCCTCTTTTTGTTCATGCTGTCAAAGCCAAGAAAGCCTATCATGTTTTCACCCTGGCGTATGACAAGGATGAGCAATGATTTTATGCCCCTGCTTTTGAAGTATATCTTTTCCTTCTGCGCCTCATAAGGCAGGGCATCCATATCAGGTATATGAACAACATTCTGCGATCGTATTGTCCGGGTAAACCAGGTCAGCTCCTCTTCGACCTTCATCTCCTTTTCAAAACCGGGGATGGGTATATTATCTAGAGACCATTCACTTATTAATTCCAACACCTCCTTCCTGGTGTTAAAGAGCGAAAAGTATGCATGATCAACCCCTGTTTTCCTGCCTATGGAGGCAATTGCCTCATTTATATAATTATCCACATCCTTATGGCTGATCCCCACTGCGCCTGATGATATCTCGCTTACAAGACGTTCCAGCGCTGACCTTCTTGCAAGACTCGCCTCTATCTTTTTTCGTTCGGTTATATCAAATACCAGTGAGAGTATGACCGGCCTGCCATCCAGCATTATCTTGGATAGATGCACTTCACTGTCGTATAATGACCCGTCTTTCCGCTGTGTCAGGGCCTCAAAGGTTATTGATTTCCCCAGTTCTATTTGTTCCCACATTTTGACAACATCAAAATTCTTGCCTAAAGAGGGGCCGGCTGTCTCCATGACCGTAAGCTTCATAAGCTCTTCTCTTGTAAATCCCTTAACCCTGCATGTCTCTTCATTCATAAGAAGATGTCTTCCCTCAAGGTCATGAACAGATACACTGCATGGCAGGTTTTCAAGCACAGTCCTGAATCTCTCCTCGCTCTCCCTGAGTGCAATCTCGGTCTCCCTGCAATTATCTATCTCCTGAATCATCTTCTCCTTTGTCACACTAAGGTCAGATGTTTTGTTGGATAACTTTTCAATATTTATGGACATGGAGTATAAAAACCGGCCAATACCGCCGATAATGGCGAGGGTAAACAGCCCGTAGACAAATGATACGGGCATCCAGGTAAGTGTTTCAGTGGTATATTTGTTTACATCAAAATTATAGGACAGAAAACCTGAGTCAAAAAGCATGGCGGTTACAATCAATACTGCAAGATTAATGATAGTTATAATGATGCCCGGCCTGGCCCCAAAAAAAACAGTCGTCAGGATGCTCATGAATATAAAATATACCACCCCTGTACCGAAAATCCCCCATTTGAAAAGAGAGGTTATACCCATTATGAAGGTGCACACAATTATGAACAGGCACTTTGATTTAACCGGGATCCTTTTCCGGTTGACCATAAAAAGGAGACAGAAAATGTATACAAAAATATGCAGGGAAAGGATGAACACCCCTCCAACCTTGAAATAACGCAGGAGTGAAACCAATACTATGGGTGCGCCAAAAATGGAGATACAGATAAGAAGGGTATCTGCAAGCCTGTTACTGATGTCATAAATGCTTTCATACTGGGCGTCTTTTACTAATTCCGGATTTTTCTGTTCAGACATAGTACCATCCGTTTTCTATAGCTGTTTAATATTAAACCTGCAAAAATGCTTAAAAAAACAACCTGTTACTTTTCAAGCAAGAAATATACCATTAGGCTGGCTTAAATATTAACTGTCATATCAGGATATTACAGCAATCAGGTAATATAATAAATAAAGCTGGCAACATTTTGACACTGAAATTGTCATGCTTTGACAACAGACGGTTTTAAAAAACCATAACCTGTGCGGGTTTGAGTACCGCAGAGGTTAAAAATTAATTGAGATCTTTTAAATCAGGGGGCGTATTGTATTAAAGGGTGATTTATATAATTCCTGAAGCACAAGGCTTGCAGCCCCCTTTGCCCAGTCAGAATGCTGCCATTCAGGGATGACTATTTTTGTAAGTGACAGCAGATCACTGAATGTATGTTTATTTACGGCCTCTCTCATGGGGGCAAACATGATCTCCCCCGCATCAACACCCTGGCCTGAGATGATAATCTTTTCAGGGTTAAAGATATTTATCAATACTGATAATCCAACGCCAAGGCAGTGTCCTGCGGCCTGAAATATCTCGATAAGTGACTTTTCTCCCTGTTTTGCAGCATTAATAACCTCTTCAAACTCTATATCACTACAGGATTGCCTGACCCATAGGCCATTTTCACTGAGACATTTTGCCTTATTGACTAATGCCATGCCTCCAACAACCGTTGCAAGACAACCCCTTTTCCCGCATATACAGAGTTCGCCGTCAGGGGTAACCGGGACATGCCCCATCTCACCGGCAAACCCCCTTACGCCGCGATACAGCTGGCCATTGGTTATTATCCCCATTCCAACGCCATACTCGATTGAAATAACAATAAAATTATCCACTCCCCTGCCCTCGCCAAACCACTGGTGCGCCAGGGTAAGGGTATTTGCGTCATTTTCTATATAGGTCTTGATATTAAACCTGTTTTGAATACGGTCGCGCAGGGGCACACTGCCCGCATCGTAAATAGGGCTCCAGTGACAGGTGCCTGTTTGGAAATCAACAACACCCGGAACGCCGATGCCGATCCCTGAAATATTATCCAGCTTGAGACCTGCTTCATCTACAGCGGCAATTATAAGCTCATCAATATATTGGGCTATAAAATCAACGCCCTTTCCCATAAAGTTATCATTTTTTACTACCGTGCTCCTGGTTTCGCCCTGCATATCGCAAACAGCAGAGCTTGCCTTTGTTGCTGCAAGCTTTACACCTACGACAAATGCCGCATCAGGGTTAAGGGCCAGGAGGACGCGGTTTCTGCCGCGCTCACCGGTCACCTCGACATTCTTTTCAAATATAAGACCTTTATCAATCATCTGGGCGGTAATAGTGGTGACAGATGCCCGGCTCTGGCCTGTCATGTCGGCTATCTCAGAACGTGAGACCGCCTTTCTGGCACGAATACTGTTCAGGATATTGAACTGATTAATGGCGCGAATAAGATCCAAATTTGCTGATGGCATATTAAAACCTTTCCCAAATAAATAAGCCGGATAAATCAAAAAAACAAAAACATTGTTACTGTATGGCGTGTAAAACAAAGCAAGTATAACAGGCTAATTTTCTACAGTATAATTAATAATTTGGCAACAAAAGAATTATAATATTTAAAGCTCTAATTAAAAATCAATAAGGCTTTCAGCAGTCAGCGATCAGCTGTCAGCTAACTCTATGTTTTGAATGCCTTTTGCTGATCCGCCGTCGCACAAGGCTATGGCGGGACAGGAAGCTCAACGCAGATGGCTGATTGCTTGAATCCATAAAACCTTAGAAACATTAAACAGTTATCTCGACCCTGTTATTTTCAGGGTCCAACATCATACATATGTCACTGCATAATCACGGGCAAGGCTGATCATGAAAAATGCAAATGGCCTCTCCACATACCTGGTGATTATGGGGTTATGCACAACACCTTTGGGTATTATCACCGCAGTAGGTTTGTCAATCATATGCCTTTCATGCTCTTCGCCCAAATCTATGGAGATCTCAGCACCAAGGTAATTGATATCCGCAGGGTCTGTACCCACAAAAACCAGCACCTCATCATGGGGATGATAATGGGCGCCATCGGATTTACCCGGCCCCCTGTGCCATAACCCTGGCCGTTTATGAAATCCCCATGTAAAATTAAGATCAATGCCCTCAAGATCACTGCCGGTCATCCAGAAAGTCTTTTCAGAGTTTCCCGGCCCGGGGATCATCGTATCCTTTTCTGCTGTTGAAGGTGGTAATAATTTTAACGGCTTTATCAGATGTGCATGTCTATCACCATATGTCATGGTCTCAGGTGATACATGATATCTCTTTTTTGAAAAGGTGGAGACCATGAAGGGCTTGCTGCTACTTGCAATCTCCTTCATCCTTGCTATCTGCTCTTCGCTTATCCCGTCACCCATCCAGGTGGTACGGGGTTCTGCACCGAGTGAAAGGATAAAAAAACTGTATCCTATCGGGTTTAATACCTCCTTTGTAACAGATGGGCAATGGAGCACCCCGCCCTTTGCTACTATAACAGAGGGTTTATCAAAGGTATGCACCTCAAGCTCCTTACCGAGGCAGTACTGCATCTCAGCCCCAAGGTATTCGATATTATCAGGGTCAAGCCCGACAAAGACCAGTGCCTCAGGATATGGATGCACATGGGGGTCCATGCCAGGATGCCAGTCACCAAGGCCAGTATAAAAACCCCATGAAAAATTGAGTTCAAGCCCCTCAAGGTAGTCACGACCGTTCAGCCACAGGTTTATATCCGCGTTGCCGGTATTTCTGAATGCCCTCTCTGACCCTGGCATTGCGGCAATACTTAATGGTTTAACAAGGTGTGCATATTTTTTATTTTTCATATCTATTTCCCTCCAGGATTAAACTTTATTTCAGGCTTGCCGACGAGCCCCACAGTATATGCGGCAAATGGCCTGTCAACCCACCTGGTCACAACCGGGTAAAATGGTACACCTGTGGGTCTTATAAGGGCAGAAGGTCTTTCTATGATATACCTCTCTTTTTCTTCGCCGATCTCCACCTCTATACTAGCGCCCAGATAATCTATATCTTTCGGGTCAAGCCCTGCAAAGAGAGTAACCTCGGGAGAGGCGCTTAAAACCGCTCCCATGCCCCTGTGCCATACACCCGGCTGGCTGAAATACCCCCAGTTGAAATTCATATTAAGATTATCAAGGTCACTGCCAAACATCCATGAAAGATGATCAGCATACCCAGGCCCTGGTATCTCACCCCTTTTTTTCATTTCATCATAATGGGCTGCGCATGTCTGTGATAATTCTTTGGCAATGCTTCCCCTTTCCATAAAAACGCCTGATCTTATCGGCCTTAAAAGGTGGGCATATTTACCTGTAGGGGGGGTTGGATTTTTTGCTACCCTCTTCTTTGATACAGTCGATTTCATGGGGAGCTTAATGCCCTGTTTTTCCGCCATCTCTGCCATCTGTTTTAAGGTCTCTTCAGATATCCCTTCACCCATCCATGTGGTGGTAGGGGTTGCACCGAGACAGAGGAGGAAAAAGCCATAACCTTTAGGGCTGAACATCCTCTTTGTAATTAAAGGACAATGGGGCATGCCCGCAGGGATAACAACAACAGTGGGCTCATCAAAGGTGTAGACCTCCTGCTCCTTTCCAAGATAGACCTCGATCTCAGCGCCCAGGTAGTTCATCTTGGCAGAATCAAGGCCCACAAACACCAGGCACTCCGCATAGGGGTGAACATGGGGGTCCTGGCCTGTATGCCAGTCACCAAGGCCAGAGTAAAAACCCCATGAGAAATTAAGTTCAAGCCCCCCAAGGTGATCCCGTCCATTCAGCCACACTATCTTGTCTGCGTTTCCGGGCCCGTTAAATGCAGCGGTTTCAGTGGTGCCTGTAGTCTTAATGGATTCCATTTCTATCCTGCCTGCACTCAATGGTTTAATGAGATGTTCATATTTTCTTTTCATGTTAATGAGCCCTCCCTGTTTAGTGATGCAAAATTGTTAGGCCTATTTTTATATCATTCCTGTGCATTATGCAATTACCTGGAATTAAACACAAGTGTGTTAAACCGTTAATCACATGCCACCTTAAAATTGGGCTATTTTATTGTTTAGCACTTGCTTAATCTTTAAGCTGTTATACAATCCATTCTTTTCTGTACCTTAAGAATAGTATGAAGGGGAAGGGTTCTCCATAATGTACAGGGATTAATTATACTTTGACGGCTTTAACTGAATTATGCTGTATAAAAATATCAGACATTACCTACAGGTTATTTTATTTTTTCCTGCCCTGCTTTGCGGACAGCAGGCCCTTGCACAGGATATCAATAACCCTGATGTTATTCTGGAGCGAGTCAGAGAAAGCTTATCCTCTATAACCGATTATTCCTGCATATTCAGTAAACATGAGCTTATTGGCAGCAGGATTATCAAAGAGGACAATATAGAGCTTAAGGTAAAAAGGCCCGGCCATTTCTATATGAAATGGCAGGATGGCCCAAAAAAGGGGAGGAGAGCCATCTATGTTGAGGGTCAAAACAATAACAGGGTTTTAATAAATTTAGGCGGTCTGATGGCTCTTTTACCTGTTGCAATAGACCCCAATGGGAAAGAGGCCCTTAAGGAAAACAGGCACCCCATCACAGAGGCCGATTTTATAACCATTTTTGATAAGGTTAAAGAAAATTATTTGAAAAGCCTTACTGATCCTGAATGCAACCCACCGGTGGTTACCTCCGATGGCCCTGACACGCTGGTTCTCATGATGAGGTTCCCACCTGGAAAGGGTTATTACGCCCATTCGGGCCGTCTGACCATAGATAGAAAAAGGTGGCTGCCCATTGGTCTTACCTGCTATGGGTGGAAAGATGAATTTCTTGAGGAGTACAAATTTAGTAACATTAAAATAAACCCTGGCCTGACAGAACAAGATTTTAAAAAGGATTGGTGATTTTACATGAAGATACTGGGAATAGGTTGCAGCATGCCTGAGCGTGTTGTTACCAATGATGAGATATTGAATGAATTGATAAAGATCAGTGAACCCTTCTGGCAGGATGGTGAGGGGGTGAAGATAATAAACAGGGTTAAGGCCCTTTTCCGCATCTCCGGCACAGAGGTGCGTCGCAGAAGAAAAGATGGGGAAACCGCCTATGAACATGCGGAAAAGGCTGCAAGGCAGGCGCTTGAACGTGCGCAAATAAAGGCCGCTGATATAGACCTCCTGCTCTATGTGGGAGTTGGCCGGGGATGGGTGGAGCCCTGCATGGCCACCTATTTTTTGCACAGGCTAGGCATGACAAAGGCCACAGGGTTTGACATACTGGATGCATGTTTGAGCTGGATGAGGGCGCTCCACATAAGCCACAACTTTTTAAAGAATGGGGTTTATAAAAACATAATGATCCTGAATGCAGAGTTCAATTATGAATATCACGGCCCCATAAAGGCGGTGGACGAGGTTACATATCGCTTTGCACAACTCACCATCGGAGAGGCCGCCACTGCAACCATAGTGTCCGGAGGTGGTGATATTGCCCCTCACTTTGAGTTTAAGACAGAGGCAAACCTGCACGGGCTGTGCAAGATCCCCCTGCCCCATATAGCATCCTACAGTAACAACGAGACATGCCCAAAGCTTGATCCGCTCATCTTTTTTGCATACAGCACAGAGCTGTTTGAGGCGGCCGGCAGAATGATACCTGAACTTTACTTTAGTTCACCAGAGCTTAAAAACAGGGGCTGCGATATTGCCTTTGCCCATTCAGCCTCTAAATCTATTATTGATGACCTTGCAAGACACTCACGCTTCAAAGATAAAATGGTTAACCTCTACCCCATGTTCGGGAACACTGTGTCTGCATCTATACCTGTGGCAATGTGCTGGGCGCTGGATAATGGAAGGCTTAAAAGAGGTATGGAGATGATGCACTTTATGGGAAGCGCAGGATTTTCAGCAGGGATATGTCACATGATGTATTGATTCTCGTCAGGTCTTGGAATCCAATATCTTCTCAAGTTCCTGGAGACGTTTTCGATCAGCACGTTCCTTCTCGAATCGTTCAGTAATGTCCCGTGCATGTGCGAGTGCCCCAAGGACATCACCATTTGCATCAAGTATAATGGAGAAGCTAAGCTCGACATAAACTAAAGTGCCATCCGAACGAACTGCCCTTGTGGGCATACTTTTCCCGGCATACTTTGTAGCTCGCTCGTTAATGGCACGTTCAAACCCGCGCCAATGGGCATCCCTGAAACGTTCTGGAATGATGATATCTAAATTAACGCCAATGGCCTCCTCAGCTCTAAACCCGAAAATCCTCTCCGCTGCCCTATTCCAGACACGAATTATGCCTTTTTTATCTGCGAACACGATACCATCAGGAGATTGCTCCACCAGCAATTCAGCCATATTAATTAATTGTGATGTATCAGTCCTCATCGTGTTTTCCTGTTATATCAAAACTTGTTTTCTCCATGAATTCAAACCAAAAAATAACATCCGAAGAGTTGCCGGATCCAAATGTTAACCCTTTATTAATATCGCTGTGTTATGAAATAACATTTTTGGCCCCTCTACTGTTTTGAAGCCAACTGCCTCTGCTGTTTGCAGCGTTTTTCGAAATGCTGCCCCTGATACATGAAACGGCGGTTCAACGATCAGGGCTTGTCTGTTTGATTTTAAAAGTGAAAACAGTTCGGTAAAAAATGATGCCTTTTCAGGCACTTCGTGAACCATATAGAAAAGCAAAATGAAGTCCACTTGCTCAGATATACCGATTTTATTTTGATCACACTGGTGAAGCTCTATTCGGCTTTCAAGCTCGGTTGCTTTTATTTTGGATCTTAATTTTTGAAGCATCCCTTCCTGCAGGTCAACAGCAATAACTTTTCCTGCTTCACCAACCATCCCTGCCATATCAATGGTAAAAAACCCAGGGCCACAGCCGACATCAAGCACGGTCATCCCTTCTTGAAGATATGGTTCCAATATTTTAACTGGATTTTGATACAGCCTGCGAATTTTGTTGTCGAGTGACCATGCATCGCCGACAGGGCAAACACGATGCTTAGTTTCATTCATTTTACTGTCCTTTTTCTAAAAGTGCGCAGGATGTGTTAAGCGAAGCAACACAACAATATTCCAATCAATATTCTAATAAATACCATAGCTATATTTTAACAACATCATTTCCACTTTCAGCAATATACTTCAAAGATGACGGGTTAAGAGCCCGACATCTCTATCCCTGCTAATTCAGCCATTTTTATATATTTCTCACCTTTAAGGATACTATCTATTTTATTACGAAGATTCATGATCTCCTGAAGATTAAAGTGCTTAAGATGGCCTTTATAAATTGGATGATCTTTTGGGAAAAAGACCATGCATTGCCCTCGCATCAGGTGCATTTGAGTTCTTGCTCTTCCAAAAAAATGAAGGTGCATTTTTGCTCCTTCAGGATCATCAAGCCCCCAATTCCCCAAATCCGCGTAATTCATTCTTTCAATATCCAATATTTCATACATAGCTTTTCCAACAGCCATAGATATCCTCATAAAATCAATGGCCTCCTGCCAGGTCATATCTGAACGATCATGGACTCTCTTTTTTAATAAGTATTAAATGTCCCCCATCATCTCTGCAATGAAGGGCCGGAATTGGATTTATCACTTTAAAATATTTATCTTCATATACAGTATTTTCATCCATGACTATTTCTCCTTCCGACATATGTAAATATAGTTTCTGCTTATCTTCCTGCTCTAATAAACATACCCGGTAAAACCTGATTTTTATAATACAATGATACTTCTGAAAAGCCTGTAAAGAATAGAAACAAGCGCAAATGTACATTAACAGTAGCCGGTTT
>Ga0123334_1004111_pt1 | contig 15078 bp, 11 predicted proteins | sample BiotimSIPDNA_FD_89706 | JGI IMG/M metagenome (GOLD analysis project Ga0123334, IMG submission 89706) | Anaerobic biogas reactor microbial communites from Washington, USA - Biogas_R1 time_0 SIP DNA | ecosystem: Engineered > Bioreactor > Anaerobic > Unclassified | place: Washington, USA... | reverse complement strand
TATTTTAAATGAAGGATCATATAATAGCTCCAGCTTCTCCTCATTATTAGTCAGCTTCTCATGCCTTGCTCCGGCCAAGACATTTAACCTATCAATAAAATTCATTCTAGCCTTAACAATTCTGGAGCCTGTCTTTACAAGGTGTTTATTCCAAACCTCTAGTGTATCCACTAGATTCTTCTGAATGCAGATTCTTTTTAGAAGCGTATTTCTCTGAAACAAAATACGAGAATATTTCTGTAGATCATAAAAATAGGCAGGTCTCAGCTGGCTAAGTGTTATATCTATAAAACGTCGTCTTTCCGAAGGCCCTTGCTTAACAATGAGCAAATCCTCAGGAGAAAATATAACCGCATTTAAATGCCCCATCAGATCGCCAATTCTCTTTAGTGGTATTTCATTGATGCTGATTTTCTTCCTTTTTTCCGAACCGTTTTTAACAGTGTTAAACAATACTCCTATTTCATCATCAAAGTCTCTTTTCCTAAGCTGAAGATTTACCTCAAATCCGCCGGAATCATATTTAACCATCTCATCATCTCTAGAAGTCCTATGGGACCTGCCTGATGCGCATAAAAATATAGCCTCAATAATATTAGTTTTTCCCTGCGCGTTGTTACCATAAATAATATTGAATGTTTCGGAAAAATCTACATCAAGACGGCTATAATTCCTAAAGTCTCTTAATTTCAGGTTCTTTATTTGCAAAGGACTATTCCTCCGCCACTAAATACTTTTTTCCTTCGAATTGCACATAATCACCGGGTCGAAGCTTCTTGCCTCTTTGCAGCTCCACATGACCATTAACCATCACTTCACCGCCGGTTATGACAGCTTTAGCATCAGCGCCGCTACCCACAATACCTGCCAGCTTTAGTAGCTGCTCGAGCTTTATATACTCGGTGCTGATTCTCACCTCTTGTGCGATCATTCCTTCATTACTCACTTCAATCTTCCTTCTGCTTTCACTTTCCATTTATTAAGATTTCACCCTTCTCTTCAAGCCCTATCATTACTCACATAAGCCATCTGTCTTCTACTTGCGTATCGGCAGCACCAGATAAGCAAAGTCATCACCTTGCACAGGTTTTATTGTGCATGGACCTATGTTCGTTGTGAAATAAATATTCACTGTTTCATTCTCAATGACCTTCAGTGCATCGATGAAATACTTGGGATTAAAGGCTATCTCAAGCTTCTTTCCATCCATATCAGCCTTTATCTCTTCGCGCACATTACCGACCTCAGTATTACATGTGATAACCATCATATCATCAGAAATCTCTAAATTAACAGGATAACGTCTTTCATCGTTTACTATGATAAGAGATGCCCTCTCGAAGCAAGCAAGCAGCTCCTTCGTGTTAACAGTCACCATCGTTTCATGCTCCTTCGGTATTATACCCGAATAGTTCAGGTATTCTCCTTCAAGAAGTCTGGATACCATAGTGCAATTTCCCAGATCGAAGAGAATCTGATTACCCGTCGCATATATAGTAAGCTCCTCGTCAACAGGCTGTATTATCTTAGAAATCTCGTTTAGTGTCTTTCCCGGTATAACCATACTATAGTCCTGCACCTGGCTTTCGGGCTTCAATGTCCTTAGTGCCAGCCTATATCCATCAATTGAAACAATCGTAAGGGTTCCCGATTTATATTCAAATAAAGAGCCTGTAAGGATTGGCCTGTTTTCATCCATACTCACGGCAAATATAGTTTGCTTAATCATTTCCTTAATAATTTTTTGGCTTATCTTTATCCCATTCACCTTTTCGACAGAGGGTAGCGCAGGAAAACCCTCAGGAGACATCCCTCTGATTTCAAACAGCGAGCTCTCACACTCTATTACAACTACATCCTTCTCCTTCACTTCGATGAGAACCTCTGCATCCGGCAGGCGCCTTATAATTTCTCCGAACATTCTGGAATTGAGTACTATTTTCCCCGGACTTTTAACATCAGCTTCTACATAACATTCAATTCCAATTTCAAGATCATTTCCTGTCAGCTTTATTTTGTCATCGGCTTCTAAAAGAATTCCCTCTAAAATCGGGAAGGTGGTCTTTGAAGAAACAGCTTTTTGAACGATATTGATTCCATCAAGCAGGTTTTCCTTCGAGCAAATAAATTTCATTACGGCTTACCTCCAATGTCCTTATTTATAAAGATAATATAAAAACCAGTAATAGTAGTAAGTGTTGTTAATTCAGTGCATAACTGCTTTAAAGCTTTCATTAAGGCTTATCCGGCCTGTTAAATACTCTGTGGACAGATTGTGTGTAATTTGGATTATAGAAATTCTCGCCTACATATCCACATTTAACTAACAGCTCTTTATCCCCATATCAACAAAAAAATGTGGATACATCATTTCTATGCACCAGTTATATTTCTCTTCAATTCCTGAATGGTACGCTCAGTTTCCGGGTCGTTCTCTATATCCTGCTCGATCTTCGTTATAGCATGGATAACAGTTGTGTGGTCACGGCCTCCAAATTCATTACCGATCTTTGGAAGAGATATCCCCATAATATCTCTGCAAAGGTACATTGCAATCTGACGAGGGAAGGAGATATTTCTGCTTCTTTTCTGGGAAAGGAATTCTTCAGGTCTAAGATCATAGTACCTGGCAACGGCTTCGATAATGTAAGTAGCATCAATGACCTTACTATTGGCGGCTGCCAGAAGCTCCTTCAAGGCCTCTGCACATAGTTCAACCGACAGCTCAGTTTCAGTAAGTGTGGAATATGCAATAACCCTGTTTAATGCTCCTTCAAGCTCTCTAATATTGGAAACAACCTTGTTTGCGATGAATACAAGAACATCGTTAGGTATAAAAAGATTTTCCATCTGTGCCTTTTTCTGCAATATTGCAATTCTGGTCTCAAGGTCGGGGGATTGAATATCAGCTGTAAGGCCCCACTCAAACCTTGATCTAAGTCTATCCTCAAGCGTATTAATCTCCCTGGGCGAACGATCGCTGGAAATTATGATCTGCTTGTTAGCCTCGTAAAGGGCATTGAAGGTGTGGAAAAACTCCTCCTGAGTCCTCTCCTTTCCGGCAATAAACTGGATATCGTCAATGAGAAGGACATCAATATTCCTATATTTACTACGAAACTCCTCGTTTCTATCATCCTTAATTGCGTTTATCAGCTCGTTGGTAAACTTTTCAGATGACACGTACAACACCTTGGAGGAAGGGTTCTGGGTTAATATGTAATGGCCGATGGCGTGCATAAGGTGAGTTTTTCCAAGGCCGACCCCTCCATAAAGGAAAAGAGGATTATAGGCCTGGGCAGGTGCCTCGGCTACGGCAACCGAGGCCGCATGTGCTAATCTGTTGCCGTTTCCTATGACAAAGGTGTCAAAAGTGTACTTGGGATTCAAAATCGAATTGTAAAGATCTTCATTAGATGAAGAATCACTCAAATCCGCATTTCTTGTGAACGATTCCTGAGAGGGAATAACGACTGCAAAGCTGTAATCCCTTGAAGCAATTTGCTTAACTGCGTTTGATATAAGCGCAATATATCTAGATTCCAGTATGCCCTTGTTAAAATCCGTAGGTACTCCAAGCTCAATGGTACTTGAATTGATTGAAAGAGGTTCAATAGTTTTAATCCAAGTGTTGTAGCTGATTTCAGTCAATTCATTCTTAAGCAGGTCCAGCACCCTGGGCCACAAACTGGAAAGCTGTATATTCATGTTTTCTCCTCCAAAGGCTATTATTGCTTGCTGTAAGATAGGCGCTATATCACTTATTTATGTATTTTTGACAACATATGCTTATCATTTGTTGGTTGACCTTAATCATCAAGCACTAATAAATATATCAGAATAATTGGGAATATTCAATTGACAAATGGACTAGTTATCCACAAATATTGTGAAAAATCTTCGAATATCCACAGGCTATCATGGTATTATATCTTAAAAAGAATTTATTAAGAATTTTTGCTTCTACAGGCCTTTGCCATGTAACCCGCATGTATCCCTAATATAAATTAGCTGCACAATATATATTGACATACTTTCATGCATACCCGCAATATATTGTGCTGCGGTACTCAAAACATGATAGATCGTAAAATACCCGACAAAGAGTTTCTTGACATTAAACAAAGTTTTAATATATAATTGCCGTGGTGTCTCTTAAAAAAGGTAACATTACTTTTGAAAGGGTAATACTAAAGATAGATGGTACTTGAGTAGCGACTACACAGAACGGGGGTGTTATTAGTGGTAAGAACATATCAGCCAAAGAAAAGGCAAAGACAGAAGGAACACGGCTTTAGGAAGAGAATGAGTACTGCCAATGGCAGGAAGGTATTAAGAAGACGCAGGCTAAAGGGAAGAAAAGTGCTTTCAGCGTGAGACCGCCCAAGAGTGGTCTTTTTCTTTAATTTAGGTTTGCAAAGAGGCTTAAGTGAAAAAGACGGTTACGTTGAAGAAAAACTACGAATTTGTTCGTATATATAAAAGAGGCAGATTCTTTGCCGGAAGGTATATAGTAATATACGTTTTGAAGAATAGCCTTGGAGCAAAAAGGATAGGCATAACGGCCAACAAAAAGGTTGGAAAGAGCGTAAAGCGAAATAGAGCAAAGAGGCTCATAAGAGAAAGCTACAGAGTATATGAGGATTTTATACCAGATGGACTGGATATCGTGTTTGTAGCCCGAGCTGTAGAAACGGAATATGGTTTGGCAATGATCCTTAAGGAAATGAAGTTTCTGCTAAAGAAAGTGAAGGCCTTTGATCAGGAAAAATGGGATGGCTTAAGAAGATCTTGATATCATTGATACGAGGGTATCAGAAATACTTGTCGCCGCTGAAAGGCAAGAAAACGTGCAGGTTTTATCCAACCTGCTCCCAATATGCCATTGATGCGCTAACCAAATACGGTGCTTTAAAGGGCAGCTGGCTTTCATTGAAGCGTTTGCTAAAATGCCATCCGTATCATCCGGGGGGATACGACCCGGTAAAATAAGAATGAAGCTAAGCAACGAAGGAGAAATTTTTTATGCTCGATTATATTTGCAAACCTCTGGGCATGTTTCTTAAATTTATATACGATACTATCGCCTTTGAGAACTATGGACTAGCAATCATTGTCTTTACGATAATTGTCAGGCTTGCTATTTTGCCGCTTACACTAAAGCAGTACAAATCAACTGCCAAGATGCAGGCGATACAGCCTCAAATCAATGACATACAGAAAAGATACAAGGATGACAAGGAAAAGCTGAACGAAGAGCTGATGAAGGTTTATCAGGAAAACAATGTTAATCCTGCGGGAGGGTGCCTTCCGATGTTAATTCAGATGCCTATTATCCTCTCTCTTTATTGGGTAATAGCCCAGCCTCTCAAGTTCATGCTTGGTAAATCGGAAGAAGCAATTACTAAGATTGTGCAGATTGCGGCTGATGGTATGGGCCGTACACTTCAGGAGATGGGGACCCAGCAGGAAATGGTTGCTATGAATTTCTTCCATGACAATCAGCAGGCTCTTTCACAGGTATCAGAGTTTTTGGATAAGTCAGAGCTCATAAATTTCAATAATTTCCTTGGCTTACATCTGGGAGAGGTTCCCACCTACCAACCTAATATATTGTTTGGACCGGATGCAAAAATATATATCCCGCTTCTAATTCTTGTTATTCTTGCAACGGCAACAACATTTCTATCCACCAAGCTTACTATGCCAAAGAAGAAGCCAGAGGATGAGCAAAAGGGTCCTGCGGGCTGCTCAAATAATTCCATGCTGTTAATGGGGCCGGCCATGACCTTATTATTTGGTTTTAGGCTTCCGGCGGGCGTTATTCTTTACTGGATGGCCGGTTATGTTGTAGGAATATTCCAGCAGCTATACATCAACAAGACTATCTATAAAAAAGATGGGGACGATAAGAAAAAGCTTGCCGGGAAAAAGAATCAAGACGCGGTTAAAGAGCTTGGAGCAGGCGCAGATAGCGGCAGTGAGGCATTAGCCGGTGAGGCTGCACAGGGAGACAAAGCAGAAAACAAGCCTGAGCAAGTGCAAAGTAATGTTCAAAAGAGCGGTCAGGGAAAAAAGAGCAATCAAAAAAAGAAAAATACACAAAATAAGAGTGATTATCAGGGTAAGAAAAAGAAGTAGTCCAGGCTATGGAGAAGGAGGCTTCTGAATATTGATGAGTGAAATGCTGGAGAAAACTGCAAAAACTGTCCAGGATGCTATCGATATGGCATTGCAAGAGCTAAATGCGGATATTGACGATGTGGAGATTGATATCATCGACGAGGGCACAAAAGGGATTTTCGGAATTGGCGGAAAGTACGCCAAAGTTCAGGTCAGGCTGAAGGATTTGCGTTCAGACGATGGCTTATTATTTTTACAGAATGTTTTTGAAGGAATGGATGTTGATGTTGACATTGAAATGGAAGAGGACGAAGAGTCAATTCTTCTGAAGGTTAGCGGCAGGGATAGTGGAATCATCATAGGCAGGCGTGGAGAAACACTTGACGCGCTGCAGTACCTTACCAGTCTGGTTGTCAATAAAAGGACTGACGAATACAAAAGAGTTACTGTAGATATAGAGAATTACAGGCAGAAAAGGGAAGAAACTCTTGTGAGACTTGCAGACAGACTGGCTGACAGGGTGATCAGATACCGCAGAAGCGTTACGCTTGAGCCGATGAACCCCTATGAGAGAAGAATCATTCATTCTACGCTTCAGGACAATGACTACGTAGAGACATACAGTGTGGGCGAGGATCCCAACAGGAAGGTAGTCATCACTCTTAAGCAGAAATCAGGAATTAAAAGATAGTGTCAAAGGGCTGGAAACTCAAGGTGGGGGCAATTTAGCGATTGCCCTCTTTTATTTTTGCTAATCTTGACTATAATATAAAATACATGGGTGCTGAGAAAAATAGTGGCGGAATGAGGCAAGCTATGCAGGATATGGAAAAATATCAGACAAGTGCAGATACAATTGCCGCAATATCGACTCCCTTCGGGACGGGCGGTATAGGCATCGTGAGGATAAGCGGCCCTGAGGCTTTTGAAATAGCAGCAAGAGTATTCTTGAGCAAAAAGCCCTTTGATCAGCTCTGTAGTCACACAGTTACCCATGGGAGAATAGTGGATCCTGCAGATGGAAGGATGCTCGATGAAGTGCTTTTGGTTAAAATGGAAGGGCCGAAAACCTTTACGGCGGAGGATGTTGTGGAGATTGACTGCCATGGCGGGATCACGCTTTTGAAAAATGTTCTGCAGCTTGTGCTTCGCCAGGGGGCCAGGGCGGCAGAACCGGGAGAGTTTACAAAAAGAGCCTTCATAAATGGAAGGATGGACTTAGCCCAGGCTGAGGCTGTCATTGACCTGATAAATGCCAAAACGGACGAGGGCACTAGGGCCGCAGCCAGCCAACTGGAAGGAAGGCTCTCTCAAAGTATTCGCAGTGCCCGGAAGAAATTGATTGGACTTATTGCTCAGATGGAGGCTGTTGTCGATTACCCGGAGCATGACATTGAAGAGCTGACCGGCGACAGAATATACGCGGGTGTGCAAGAAGTAAAAGGCGAGCTTGAGAATATTGCTGAAGGGTTTGAAAGAGGAAGGCTTATTAGAGAAGGAATAAGCGCTGCTATCGTTGGCAAGCCCAATGCAGGTAAATCCTCTTTATTGAATGTACTGTCCGGCAGCAGTAGAGCAATTGTCACCGATGTACCCGGAACGACAAGGGACATCATAGAAGAGTATATCAACGTAAGAGGAATCCCTATCAGATTCCTGGATACTGCGGGAATCAGGAGCACCCTTGATCCGGTTGAATCTATCGGAGTAGAGAGGGCAAGAAAGGCGGCTCTTGAAGCTGAGCTTGTCATTGTTGTGCTGGACGCCCAGACGGGTATAGTGCCTGAGGACCTGGAGATTCTCAAGGACATGAGGGATAAGAAAAAGATTGCATTGATTAATAAAATCGACAAATCCTTTGATGATAAAATTATTGAGATGAAGCAGCAGCTGTCAAAGGAGGAAAACATGCCTGTGGTCATTGCGTCGATGCTGGACGGCACGGGCATGGAGGACCTTTTACAGGCTATCGAGGGGCTTTTCCTCAAGGGAGTTATTGATGCTAATAATGAAGTACTGATTACTAATGCCAGGCACAAGCAGCTGTTGGAGAATGCGGCACAATGCCTTGAACAGGCCGCAAATGCTCATCTACAAGGGTTCGCCTTGGACTTGGTGACAATTGACATAAAGGAAAGCGCTGAGTATCTTGGGCAAATAACCGGCGAATCTACTAGCGAGGACGTCGTAAATGAAATCTTTTCTCGCTTTTGCATAGGGAAATGACACAGGGGGAATTATGGATTATGTTGCAGGAAACTTTGATATAGCGGTAATCGGAGCAGGACATGCAGGCTGTGAGGCGGCACTGGCCTGTGCCCGACTGGGCATGAAGACGATTGTTTTTGCCATCAATCTTGACAGCATCGCCAACATGCCCTGTAATCCGAATGTGGGTGGAACGGGTAAGGGGCACCTGGTTCGTGAAATCGACGCCTTAGGTGGGGAAATGGGAAAATGCGCCGACAAAACGACCATACAGTCCAAGGTGCTCAACTCCGCAAAGGGCCCTGCTGTCTACTCCTTGAGGGCACAGATAGATAGAAGGGCTTACCAGAGGGTGATGAAAAACACCCTTGAGAGCCAGGAGAACCTCTATATTAAGCAGGCAGAAATAACGGAGCTGTTGACCGATGAAAACATGCGTATAACAGGCCTTAAGACCCACACCAATGCAATCTACCAATGCAAAGCAGCTATTATGACAACAGGTACCTACCTAAAAGCTAAGATTATCGTGGGCGATGTAAGCTATAACGGCGGCCCCGACGGGCTGTTTCCAGCAAATCGACTATCCGACAGCTTAAGGGAAAAGGGCATAGAATTACTGCGCTTCAAGACAGGGTCTCCTGCAAGATTAAATAAGAAAACACTGGACTTCTCCAAGATGGCCGAACAGCCCGGTGACGAGCTTATCATTCCCTTTTCCTTTGAAAACGAAGCAAGTCAGCGCGAGCAGGTTTCCTGCTGGCTAACCTATACAAGCAAGGATACTCACGATATTATACGAGCAAATCTCCACCGATCACCGCTGTTTGGCGGCATGATTGAAGGTGTTGGAGCAAGATATTGTCCTTCTATAGAGGATAAGGTTGTACGGTTCGAGGATAAGGAAAGGCATCAGGTATTTGTTGAGCCAATGGGTCTTGGTACACAGGAAATGTACCTGCAGGGAATGTCAAGCAGCTTGCCGGAGGATGTGCAGTGCGAGATGGTTAAAACCCTGCCGGGTCTGGAAAACGCCCACATAATGAGGAGCGCCTATGCGATTGAATACGATTGCATAGATCCGGCGCAGCTAAAGCCTAGTCTTGAGTTTAAGAATATTGAGGGTCTATTCTCCGCAGGACAAATAAATGGCAGCTCAGGCTATGAAGAAGCGGCGGCGCAGGGGATTATTGCCGGCATAAATGCAGTCAAAAGGCTGCAGGGAAATCCGCCCCTGGTTCTGGACAGGTCGGAGGCTTATATAGGTGTTCTCATTGACGACCTTGTGACAAAGGGAACCTCCGAACCCTACAGGATGATGACCTCTCGTTGCGAATATCGGCTTCTGCTCAGGCAGGACAATGCCGACATGAGGCTGACGCCCAAGGGCTATGAAATCGGGTTAATCAGCGAGGAGAGGTACAGAAAATTTGTTGACAAGAAAGCGCGGGTTGAAGAGGAAATCCGCAGATTGGAAAACACATTTGTACCACCCTCGGATGAAGTTAATGCATTTCTTGACTCACAGGGCAGTACGGCCATCAAATCCGGTATAGGGCTGGCGGAGCTTCTCAGGAGGCCCGAAATGAGCTATAGCTCACTGGAGGCAATTGATCCGGATAGGCCGGAGCGGTTCAAGGCCGGAAACTGCGGAATCTATGACCCTGTGGCGGAGCAGGTGGAAATAGTGGTAAAGTATGAGGGCTACATTAAGAGGCAAATGATACAAGTGGAACGATATAGAAAGCTGGAAAGAAGGCAGCTGCCTGAGGACATCGACTACAATGCAATTCACGGACTTCGCATTGAAGCCCGCCAGAAGCTTAACAAGCTGAAGCCCATTTCGGTTGGACAGGCTTCTCGGATATCCGGCGTATCACCCGCTGACATTTCTGTGCTGCTGATATACCTCAGCGCAAGAAGTGCTTTGAAGGATGAAGGAGAGGTCGTGAAGGGGGAGCAAGCCGGAAAGGGTGGAGAGCCCAGTGAAGCCAGAAAGCAGGGGGAGGAATAGACTGATGGAGTATTCCGATAAAGCCGGCAACAGGACGCATGACGACAAAGCTTCGTCTATCAATACTAACAGCAGCACGAAACAAGGAAAATGTCCCCCTGTGTCACTTGACTCCGAGACATGTCCTGTCTCCCTTCTCAAAAATGGTGCAGAGCAGCTGGGTGTTAGGTTGGACGATTCGAAAGCCGCATCGCTGCTTGCATACAAAGATATCTTGCTTGAGTGGAATGAGAAAATGAATTTGACCGCCATTGAAGAGGAGCGGGAATTCATTATAAAGCATTTCATCGATTCATTGAGCATACTGCCCTTTATCGGGAAGGTCCACAGCCTTATAGATGTAGGCACTGGAGCCGGATTCCCCGGGATACCCATTAAAATAGCTCAGCCTTCTTTGGAGATAGTGCTTCTCGATTCTCTTGAAAAAAGAGTTGGATTCCTGAGAACCGTAATTTCCGAATTGAAGCTCGATGGCATAACAGCCCTTCATCTGAGAGCTGAAGACGCCGGTATGGCGCCTGTGCATAGAGAGAAGTATGATGCCGCAGTTGCAAGAGCAGTTGCATCGCTGCCGGTATTACTGGAATATTGTCTGCCGCTTGTGAAAGCCGATGGCATCTTTATTGCCATGAAGGGAAGCAGTGCCGAGGAAATTGCGGCTTCAAAGAAGGCACTGGAGATATTGGGGGGGGGAAATTGAAGAAGTAAAGGAATTTACATTACCCGCTAGCGATATTAACAGGAGCATTGTTATTGTGAGAAAATTACGACAAACTCCGACGGGATTTCCCAGAAAGGCGGGAAAACCGTCAAAACAGCCGTTGATTTAGGTGAGGTTATGCGGTAATTCATAGAAATTGGGCGAACGATTCTTAAGTTAAAAAAGAGGTTAATAAAAAAGGGACGGCGAATACTACCCACACTATATTAGGCAATATATGTAAATAAAAGTGGGCAAAGTACTGCCGTGCAGGCATATTGTACAAGCCCTTAATGAAAGGATGGTACTGTATGCTTGAGAACAAGTGTCAAGTTCCCCAAAAGGAAAAAAATGAGGATGTAAAAAACATGACCTATCTGAACATTGATATGGTCAGGCCAAATCCCTACCAACCCCGTAAGCAGTTTACCACAAGCGCTCTCAATGAGCTGTGCGAATCTATTAGGCAGTATGGAGTTATACAGCCCATCAATGTAAGAAGAATTTCCAATAGCAATTATGAGCTTGTCGCAGGTGAGAGAAGACTGCGTGCGGCTACGCTTGCAGGGTTAACTACGATACCTGCAATCGTTGTTAATATTGATGATAATGACTCTGCCGTGCTGGCGCTTATCGAGAACCTCCAGCGCGAGGATTTAAGCTATATGGAGGAGGCCGAAGGCTATAGCAATCTCATCAACGAGCATGGCCTTACTCAGGACGAGCTTGCACAGAAAATTGGCAAGAGCCAGTCCACTGTTGCTAATAAAATAAGGCTTCTACGCCTTTCACCCCTTGTAAAAAAAATACTTGCGGATAACAGACTGACCGAAAGGCATGCCAGGGCTCTCTTGAAGCTCCATGACGAACAGCTTCAGCTAAAGGTGCTCAGGTATGTATGCGAAAGGGGTCTGAATGTAAAGAAAACAGAGGATCTTATAGAAAGAGTCATACAAAAATACTTGAAAAAAACAACGGACAAGCCTGTGGATAAGAAACTTACGAAAACAATAAAGGACATCAGGATTTTTGTCAATACGGTAAGGCAGGCAATCGATTTAATGAAGAAAAACGGAATCAACGCTAAAGCCGCGCAAATTGACAGAGGGGAGTACATAGAATTTATTGTTAGAGTTCCCAAATCTTAATATTTGCTATATACACTCAGGGTAAAAACTGTGGACAGACCATGAAAAGTTTACTAAAATATTATATGATGTATAATAGGTAGATACAGCAAAATTAAGTAATACGAAAGAGGTATTATTCATGGCGGACACAGAAGGAACCAATGTACAAAACGTAATTCCGGTTGATATAGAATCGGAAATGAAAAAATCATTTATAGATTATGCGATGAGCGTCATTATTGACCGCGCATTGCCCGATGTCAGGGACGGGCTCAAGCCGGTGCACAGGAGAATCCTATACTCTATGTACTCGCTGGGCTTTACTGCAGATAAGGCATATCGTAAATGTGCCACCACAGTCGGTGATGTGCTCGGTAAGTACCATCCTCATGGAGATGCTGCCGTATACGACAGCTTGGTGAGAATGGCGCAGGACTTCTCGCTGAGATATCCAATCATAGATGGTCATGGCAACTTCGGCTCAAGAGACGGAGATCCTCCGGCGGCTATGAGGTACACCGAAGCCAGGCTTGCTAAGATTTCAAATGAAATGCTTGCTGATATCAATAAGGATACTGTAGATTTCAAGCCTAACTTTGATGAGCATGAGATGGAGCCTGTGGTTTTACCATCCAGATTCCCGAATCTGCTTGTCAACGGCTCGTCGGGTATTGCGGTTGGTATGGCGACTAACATACCGCCGCACAATCTAACAGAGACAATCGACGGCATTATTGCCATGATTGATAACCCCGATATTACAATAGAAGAGTTAAGCAAAATCATTAAAGGCCCGGACTTCCCCACCGCAGGGACTATTCTTGGCAAACAGGGCATCAAGGATTATTTCACTACCGGCAGAGGCAGGATAGTTGTCAGGGCGGAAGCCGAAATAGAGCAGACGAGCAACAACAGGCAGCGCATTATTATCAAGGATCTGCCCTATCAGGTAAACAAGGCCAGGCTCATTGAAAGAATTGCCGAAATGGTTAAGGACAAGAGAATTGAAGGCATTGCAGACATAAATGATGAATCTGACAGGACAGAGGAAGTCAGAATAGTTATTACATTAAAAAGAGATGCCAATTCCAATGTGGTTCTCAACCAGCTTTACAAGAACACACAGCTTCAGGATAGCTTCAGCGTGAATATGCTGGCCTTAGTTCAAACGGATGAAGGAAAGTTTGAGCCACAGGTTATTAACATCAGGCAAGCTCTTGAATATTATCTGAAGCATCAGCATGAGGTAATTACAAGACGCACTCGCTTTGAACTTGAAAAGGCCGAGGCTAGGGCACATATTTTGGAAGGCCTGAGAATAGCAATTGACAATCTCGATGAGGTTATCAAAATCATCAGAAACTCCAGAACAGAAGCAATCGCGAAGCAGGGTCTATCAGATGCCTTTGGCCTTAGTGACCGCCAGACACAGGCTATTGTTGACATGCGCCTGGGCAGGCTCACCGGTTTGGAAAGAGATAAGCTGGAAGCTGAGTACAACGAGATAATGGAGAAAATTCAATATTACAGGAGTGTTCTTTCTGATGACGCCCTTTTGTACAGCATTATTAAGGAGGAGCTTCTGGTAATAAGCAATAAATACGGCGATGAAAGAAGAACTAAAATCACTGCAAGTGAAGATGAAATCGAGCTTGAGGATCTGATTGATGAAGAGGAAAGCGTTATTACGCTGACGCACTTTGGCTATATCAAGCGACTTCCCGCTGATACATATAAGAGTCAGAGGCGTGGAGGTAAGGGCATAACAGGGCTCAGTACCCGCGAAGAGGATTTTGTGGAGACACTGTTTATTACCTCTACCCATCATTATATTATGTTCTTCACAAACATGGGGAGGGTCTACAGGCTGAAGGCCTATCAAATACCCGAGGCGGGCAGGCAAGCGAAGGGAACCGCTATTGTGAATCTGCTGGAGCTTGAAGGCGAGGAAAAAATTACGGCAGTAATACCGATTGCGGAATACAAAGAGGGCCTATACCTGTTCATGGCTACTAAACAAGGGCATGTGAAGAAGACCGACCTGATGCAGTATGGCAATATCAGGAGGAGCGGCCTTGCAGCTGTTACACTTAGGGAAAACGATGAATTGATTGATGTTAGGCTTACAGATGGAAATAGAGATATTATTTTGGTCACAGGAAACGGTATGTCCATCCGCTTTAACGAAGTTGATGTAAGGCCGCTAGGCAGAGTATCACAAGGCGTTATAGGAATTAACCTGCAAGAGGATGACTATGTAATTGGTATGGCAACATCAAGACCTGATGCGACCTTGCTTGTGGTCACAGAAAATGGCTTCGGCAAGCGTACTGAGCTGGACGAGTATAAGACGCAAACTAGAGCGGGTAAGGGTATTCTGACATACAGAGTAACTGAGAAGACAGGAAAGGTTGTGGGCGTGAAGCTTGTAGAAGAGACTGATGATATTATGCTCATAAGCTTCGACGGCACAATTATTAGAATGGAAGTAGCCGGCATCAGTATTCTTGGCCGTGCTACGCAGGGCGTCACCTTGATGAGGACCTCGGAGGACAATCATGTTGTTAGTATCGCAAGGATAGAGCCTGAGGAGGACGAGGAGGAAGTTGAAGGCGAAGGCTCGGAAGCCGGTGATGATGTTGGTGGCGGAGTTGGAGTCGGTGAAGGAGTTGAAGCCGGCGATGGCGATGAAGCTTCTGAGGATATTATTGAGGAAATGAGCTCGGACGAGGGCGAGGAAACCGACAGTTGACATAATCCTTCACCTGGTAAAAAATAATAATAAAATGTGGTTGACAAAGCAAATGCATCATGGTACTATAATTAAGCCGCTTAAAACGGTGGCGCCCGAAGAAGCCTTTATACAGGCGGGCAGCGGGTTCCGGCAATCGGGAATATGGATT
>Ga0123334_1004107_pt1 | contig 15089 bp, 11 predicted proteins | sample BiotimSIPDNA_FD_89706 | JGI IMG/M metagenome (GOLD analysis project Ga0123334, IMG submission 89706) | Anaerobic biogas reactor microbial communites from Washington, USA - Biogas_R1 time_0 SIP DNA | ecosystem: Engineered > Bioreactor > Anaerobic > Unclassified | place: Washington, USA... | reverse complement strand
TAAATCTTAAGAATTGCCACATAGCCAAAATTTTTTCTGTTATCAGTATTAGCAGTAAGCTTTTCATCCATATTGATGGATAAGGTCAGTTTTTTATTAGTGTTTTCTTCTTCAGTCATCTTTCGGGCTAGTTCTTTGAAATAAGCAACGGGATCATCGTATTTTTTCTCCAGTTCATCCAGGTAACCAAGCGACATAATAGTTTTAGACCTGGGCTTGCCGTCAGTATCACGATAAGCCTTTTCGATAGTGAGATATACCCTGCCATTTTTTCTACGGGATTGTTTAAGGTTCAATATGAGACACCTCCCTAAAAAATAACTATGAAACCACTTAAGTCTATTATACCATAAAACACTATACTTTACTATACCTAAATACGCATAAAATACAAAAAAATTTACCCCCAAGATCTTTTGTCTCAAGGGCTTCGGATTTGTTATTCCTAATTTAGGTGCAAAAGAAACGTGTCAAATACCCGAGCTCTTGTTTTTTTATTCCATGCGTGTTATATTAAAGAAAATTTATAAAGCTCTTGTTTTTTTATTCCATGCGTGTTATATTAAATACGCAAAGGTCATTAAATATAACATATTGGATTAAGCTATTTCCCTGAACAGCCTCTTTAATTTTTTTGGAGCGTGGAGTCAAGAAGTATTTTAATCCAAAATAATTAAGGAGGTATATGAAATGGCTGATAAAACTATAGTTTGTAAAGATTGTGGTGCGGAATTTGTGTTTACCGAAGGCGAACAGGAATTCTACAAAGAAAAAGGTTTTGAAAACGAACCGCAAAGATGCGCCGACTGCAGAAGGGCAAAGAAGCAGCAGCGCTATAACAGAAATCGCAATCAGGGCGGAAACTGGTAAACAATAAGGAGAGCAAAAGCTCTCCTTTTTGGTTTGGTTTTATTCAACAAGAGGCACCTGCCCTTTCATCGCAAGCTCAAGCCTTCTTTCCACCTCGTTCCAGTTGATCAGGTTCCACCATGCATTGACATATTCATCTCTTCTGTTTCTGTAATCCAGGTAATATGCGTGTTCCCATACGTCACATACAAGCAGCGGTATTGCACTCCACTGGGTAAGGTTTTGGTGTTTGCCGGCCTGCAAAATCTCCATTCGCCACCATGCGGGGTTCCATGCAAGAATTCCCCATCCCGATGCTTCCACTTTTTCCGTCGCGTCAATAAACTGGGATTTCATTGCTTCCATGCTGCCAAAATACTGGTTTACATGAAAAACAGTTCTCTGCCCCGGTCGTCCTCCTGTAGAAAGCGGAGCCATAACGGTCCAGTATATGCTATGAAGGATATGTCCCGAGCCGTTGAATGCCAATTCGTTTTCCCAATATTTAATATATTCGATGTTATTGGTCTTTCGTGCTTCGACAAGGTATAGTTCAGCTCTGTTAAGACCGTCAACATAGCTTTTGTGATGTTTGTCATGGTGTATCCTTAAAGTTTCTTCACCGATTACCGGTTCCAATGCGTTGTAAGGATAAGGCAAAGGCGGGAGCCGGTGCATTCCCGGCATTATAAATTGCATAAAATCATCTTCCTTTTTATTTTTTATGTTCATTTCATTCTATGATAGTTAACCGTAATTTGATTTTATGCATTTAAAAACGATTATTGCCTAAAATATACACTAACTATTGCCCGCCGTCATAACAAACTGGTTCCGGTAAAGCCTCGAATAATATCCTCTTTGTGAAAGAAGATAACTGTGGGTTCCCTGCTCCGTTATTTTACCGTCTCTGATTACAAGTATCCTGTCCGCGGAACGGATTGTCGACAGCCTGTGCGCTATAATAAAGCTTGTTCTGTTTTTCAAAATGTTTGTTATCGCCTGCTGTATCAGGTATTCTGTTTCCGTGTCAACAGATGAAGTGGCCTCATCAAGAACAAAAATTGCCGGATCCGATATTATCGCGCGAGCGAACGATACAAGCTGTTTTTCCCCGGTAGACAAAAGTGAGCCTCCTTCGCCGACCTGAGTGTCGTATCCCTTTTCCATCCTTTCCACAATCGGGTGAAGGTTAACAAGTTTGCTCGCCTTTATTATTTCTTCCTCTGCAGCGTCAAGTTTACCGTATATAATGTTGTCCTTTATCGTTCCGCTAAACAAATGGGGGTTCTGAAGCACGTATCCAAGATTTGAATGCAGCCACAGTACCGGCATACGGGTATAATCATATCCGTCGATAAATATTTGCCCTTCGGTTGGTTCATAAAACCTGCATGCAAGGTTGACAATAGTACTTTTTCCGGCACCAGTATCCCCTACGAGTGCAATCGTTTCACCGGGCTTTACTGAAAGGCTGAAATTATCAAGGACCTTTTCACCGGTTTTATAAGAGAAGCTAACATTCTTAAACTCAATATTTCCAACTATTTTAGGCCATTCCCCCTTTTCTGATCCAAATTTGCTTAAAACCTCAATGTCATCTTCGATATCAGGCTTTGTATCCAGAAGCGACTGAATTCTTTCCGCCGCTGCCTGAGCCGATTGCAAATCAGCAAATATCCTCGCCATATCGCGTATCGGGAAGAAAAATTGAACAGCAAACGTTACAAACGCAGTCAAAGTTCCGTAACTTACCCTGCCAGCAATAACCCCGGTTCCTCCGCGCCACAGGACAAGACCTGCTCCAATACTGCCAAGAAGTATTACAATAGGCATATATACGGACGCAAATGTAGCGGCGCTTATGCATTTTCTGTTCATTTCGCCGGTTAGTACCTGAAATTCCTTCAGGTTCTCAGCCTCGCGGACAAGTGTTTTTGTAGTCTTCACCCCTTGGATCCCTTCATTGAATGCGGCGGTAATCAGGGAATTGTACTTCCTGATATCCCTGTGGTTGAATAAAATCCGCCTTTGGAAATAGACACTGACAACAAAAAGCAGAGGAATGACGGTAAACGTAAGAAGCGCCAGTTTCCAATCCAAAACAAGCATTACAACCGTTGTAACCGCCATCATAAAAAACCCCCATGAAAAATCTACAAGCCCCCATGACAGCGTGTGGCCCAATCTCCATATGTCCGATGTCAGCCTTGACATCATCCACCCAACCGGGGTTGTATCATAATATGAAAATGACAGCGCCTGAAGATGCTCAAATCCGTCTTTTCGTATATCATGGCAAACCCCTGTTTCAACAACTCCTGCCGAAGAAATCATTAGTTTTACAACTACAGCCTGTATAATTGTAATCAGCGAGTACACTATATAGAATGGTGCTGTTCCCCGGGTGCTCTTAACTATTATGTAATTGTCTATAGCATATCTTTGCATCAGCGGTATCACAGCGTCAAACACGGCAAGGATTGACATATATATGCTTAGTACAATAAGTCTGTTTTTATATGGTTTTGTGTAACGAATTAATTTTTCCCACAGTTTTATATTAAATCCCTTGCTAAATACTTCCTCTTGAAATTTATCCATATAAATCTACCTCATTAATTAATATTCCAAAACCCTGTCAAATCATAATTCCGCTAATCTTCATCGCTCTGCGCGGCCCATATCCTATAATACATTCCCTGCTCACGGATCAATTCATCATGAATTCCTTTCTGAATAATGCGTCCCTTATCAATAACGATTATCAGGTCCGCCTGCGCCAAAGTATTGATTCGGTGGGATATAATAAATGTCGTAACCCCCTTGCTTCTTTCCTTCAGCGCTTCACGAATCATCAGATCCGTTTCCATATCAACCGCGCTTAATGAATCGTCAAATATAAGAATCGGGTGATCTTTTATTACAGTCCGTGCTATTGCCACGCGCTGCACCTGTCCTCCCGAAAGCGTTACGCCCTTTTCTCCAACAAGCGTATCATAGCCTTTCTCAAAAGACATAATCGACTCATGTATCGCTGCGGTTCTCGCGGCGTTTTCAATTTCCTGCCGTGCTGCTTTCGGATTTGCTATTCTGATATTTTCAAGAACCGTTTTTGAAAACAGGAACGGCTCTTGAAGGACAATCCCAATATGGCTTCTGAGCCATTTTTTGTCGATATCCTTCAATTCATAGCCATCAAGCAGTATTGCTCCTTCGTTGTAATCAAAAAGCCGTACCAGCAGGTGCATTAACGAGGATTTGCCGCACCCTGTCGGTCCTAATATCCCAACTGTCTGCCCTTGCTTCACTTCAAAGCTGATATCTTTTAGAGGACTTGTTCCGTCCGGGTATTGGAAACTTACATTTTTAAATATAATATTTCCCTTAATTTCCGGCGTTAAGCCATTAGCTTCCTTTGGCTCAACAGGTTTATCAAGGATCTCTATAATTCGGTCAAATGCGACGAACGCCTGGCCCATATCCGATATAACTCGGCCAAGATGCCGTATAGGCCATATAAGGTTTCGTATATAGACGGTAAACAGAATTACCGTTCCCAGCGTAATCCGCCCGGACGAAGCCCAGCTTATAGCTATAAACAATACAAGCGCGGCCTGCGCCATGCAAAGCAAATCCGACATTGACCAGTACCAGGACATTGTATCGATTAGCTTTTTAACATTATCCTTATGTTTCCTGTTCTTTTCGCTGAACTTATCTATTTCATAACTTTGCCTTCCGAAAGCCTTTACAACACGAACACCGGTTAAATTCTCCTGCAGGGTCGTATGTAATTCGGAATCGCTTTGCTCTACCTGTCTGAATACTTTCCTTACCTTCGCAAAAAAGACGGCCGACGCAATAAATATAAACGGAATAACGCACAGCGAATATAATGTGAGCCCCACGTTAATGCTTAGCATTGTGATAAGTGTTAGCGTCACATTTATTATAATCTCTCCGACCTGGGGAAGCTGCCCTGCAAGAAAATTTCGCGTTGTTTCCACATCCGCGGTGCTTCGCTGCGTCAGGTCACCAGTCTGGGATTTTACATGCTCATGATATTCCATATGCTGGAGATGATCATATATGGCATCCCTTATGTTTTTTGCTCCGTTCTCTGTGCTTATCGAGATCCATCGTCCTCTTAAATATTGGAATACTCCTGTTATCAATGTCAGCAATACAAAAATTACACCAAGCATCCACAAATTTTCTCTGAGGGCTTCTCTTCCGCCGTAATTTTCCACTATATTCATCAGCCAGCCCGGAAGATTGATCGGCTCGGAGCCAATTACGGAATCAACCGTAAAACTAATCACCATAGGGCTGATTATAGAGAATAATACCGCGATCCCTGAAAAAGCAATTGCCGTAAAATATCTCAGCAGGTTTTTTCTCATGAATTGCTTAAGTATTCTTAACCTTTTCATCATAACCTCCCTAGAAAAAGCATGAAACGTCCCGCTTTCTCTTTTCACAAAACAACCTAATGACCGATTCTTTGGAAAAACAAGAATTGAATAAAGGCTGCAGTTTCCAAAGAACCTGCAGCCTCATAATACCATTTTGGGGCTAAAGGGGCTTGTTTTCCCTTAAATGCAGGTTGTTATCAAAATATATGCACGCCAAATAAGGTTTAAAATCAAACAAATGTAAACGTACCATCATCAAACAACCTCCTTTCGCATGAAACCCTTTAGATCGGGATTTCCAATTGTGCATTTAAAGGGATATAAAAATTGAATTTTTAATCCTTTTCCATAATACCCCGTTTTCACCAAATTGTAAAGGGGTAAAAATCCTGCGTTTTTCCGAATAAGTAACTGGCTTTTTCAGTTTAATTCTTTTAAAGGATATCTTGCTCCTGCTTGTATTAGTCCACTCCATTTCAGGGTGCAATATTATATAAAATAAAATGTGTCAAAAGAATCGCCCTCTTGACAACCTTAACAAAAAACCCCGGTTCAGGATGAAAGCCTGCAACCGGGGGTTTTCACGTCTTCTCCGGCTCAAAGGAATGCGCCTAATCAATGTTTTCAATGATCTTACGGGGGACTGTAATGGGGACGGTTTGAACCGTCCCCTTGACAAATTAATTATTGTTCATTTGATCAGTAACAATTTCTTTCCCCCGATCCACAATCGCGTAGACGACAGGTATTATGATCAGGGTTAAAAATGTGGATAACGACAGCCCTGAAGCAAGGGATATCGACATTGGCCTGAACAGGTTGCTGTCTGAAAGAATCAGCGGAACAAGTCCGACAACAGTCGTTATTGTCGTAAGCATTACAGGCCTGAAGCGTTTTTCGACGGCATCGATACAGGCCTGGTCGGTGGCCATGCCTTCAGCCTTTTTAACATTTATATAATCCACCAGAACAATGGCATTGTTAACAACAATCCCGAACAGGCTCACAACTCCGAACAGCGATGTAAACGACAGCGGCTGACGGAATAAATACAGTCCAATAACAGAGCCTATGACCGATAACGGTATTGTTGCCATTACAACAAAGGGCTGCGCAAACGATCGAAATTGAATAAGAAGAATCATATAAATTACAAAGACGGCAAATATGGCCAGGATTCCTATATCTCCAAAATATTTAAATATAGATTCTCGCTCCCCGTCAAAAACAACTTCAACATCGCCAAGCTCGATTTCTTCCAGCCTGTTTTCAAGCTGTTTTTGAATATCCGTCGAACTGAACCCCTGCCGCACATCCGCATAAATCGTTATCGAATTAACCCTGTTATATTTTTGAATATTTGAAATTCCGGATTCTATGCCGACATCGGCTATTTGTTTCAGTAATACCTTTCTGCCCGTGGCAGAAGATTTTACCGCAAACAGCCTCATGTCATCAGGGCTTTTTATATCGGACACAACCCGTATCGGTATTTGTGAACTATTTTTCTCATTATCTTCGCTTTCATTCAAATATCCTGCTTTTGCGCCCATAAGCGCTATATTGAATTCTTTTTGGACATCGTACTGTGTAATACCCATGCGCAGTGCTTCGTCAGCATTAATGTTCAATGTAAAGCTGTATGAATCATCCACGTAATTATCCCTGACGTTATATGCTCCGGATATTGTTCTTAATTCATCCATAATGCGCTCCGAAGCCTGGGCGGTTAAATCACGTTTACCGACTACCCTTAGCCGGACAGGAGCACCTATCGGTTCTCCCTGTTCTAAAAGTTTCACCGCAGCCGTACCCTGCGCAATTTCACCGTCAATAATATCCTGCAGATAGTTTGAGAACTCTTCGTTATTTTTAAACCGGTTCATTTTCTTCAAATCGACGGTAAACATCACCTGTGCATAGTTTTGAGCTTTTGAAGGCGGTGCCATTGAGTAATAAAGCTTTGGAAGGCCATCTCCTATTGATACCGTATACCCCGTTATCTCTTCCTGCCGTTTTAAAATATCGGTTACCTGGTTCGCAAGTATTTCGGTTTGGGCGATATCATTTGCATGCTCATGTTCAATATCGATAATTATCATATTCGTATCAGCCTTCGGGAAAAACTGCAGGTATAAAAGGCTTGTCATCCATACGCAGAGAACTACCACAGGCAGCAGCACGGCAATCGTCAGCTTCTTTCTTTTCAGCGCTATCTTCAAAAGTGTCCCGAAAAACGCCCTGACCCTATGCTTCCTCTGTGCATACTTTGAAGGCTTGAAAAAGATATACGCTATGACGGGCGAAACAAACACAGCCACTATGTATGAAGCCGACAGTGATATGATAATAATCTGCGGAATACTGCGGACAAATTCCCCTGCCATGCCCGGAAGCAGCAAAAGAGGTATAAATGCTCCCACCGTCGTCAGTGTTGATGTCAGAACGGGAATCGCGACCTCCCTCGCGCCTTCCACACAAGCGTGCATTTTTTCCTGTCCGTTATCTATCCTTACCTGGATTGCGTCACTGACAACAATCGCGTTATCTACAAGCATGCCCAATGCAATTATTAAAGCCGCAATCGAAATCTGATGGATATATATGTTCAGAAGACGCATTCCTATTAATGTAAGCAGAATGGACAACGGAATTGATGTTGATACTATAACCGCATTTCGGATGCCCACGCCGATAAAAACAACAGCAATAACAAACACAATCCCTTCAAGCAGGTTTGTTACGAATTCTTTAACGGACTTGTCAACATCACCGGGCTGGTAGAGAATTTTGTCAACGACAACATCGTCAGGCAGCCTGTTTTTAAAATTCTCAATCTTCCTGTCAAGCTCCTTTCCGATATGTATAATGTTGCGGTTTTCCTTGAAATAACCTGTTAATAATACCGTGTTTTCATCATTTCGCTTTATCATATTGCTTGAATCTTGCAGCCGGTAATACACGCTGGCAATATCCTTTAAACGCACAACGCTTCCGGTTTCTTCTGATGTAATAAGAATAATGTTTTCTATATCCCACATCGTTAAATAGCTGCTTTGCGTCTTAACCGTGAGCTTGCCATTTTCGTTTTCAAGCGTTCCGACCGGAATTTCCACACCTTGAGCCCTTATTATGCCTGTTACATCTTCAAGCGATAAAGGAAGCCTGTTAAGCTGCACCGTATCAACCTCCACACAGACCTCCATTTCCTGCTTCCCTGATATATCAATTCTTGAAACACCGTCTATTCCGATAAGTTCATCCTTCAGTTCATCGGCAAAATCAGCCAATTCTTCGTATGAATAGCCTTCGCCGGAAAAACTTAATATCATTCCTGCAGTTTTATATAAATCGGTATTTATATTAATTTCTTCACATTCTTCGGGCAGATCGCTCTGCAGTTCGTCCATTTTTTGCCTGAGCTGGTTCCACGCCTTATCAACATCCGTTCCCGTTTCCAATTCCAGCAGCACTACGGATACATTATTCTGTGAATTTGAACTAACACGCCAATAACCTTCGACTTCGGTAACCTTATCTTCTATTTTACGCGTTACAAGGCTTTCAACATCCTGTGCGGACGCCCCGGGATATACTGTGGTAATAAGTGCCACTGTAACGCTTATATCCGGTGATTCCTGCTTTGGCATTATATAATAGCTGTAAAGCCCGAAAATAAACGATAGAATAATCGCGAAAAGTGTAATCCTGCGGTTGATGATTGTTGCTTTAATTAGATTAATCATACACTCACTCCTTCACCGAAACCGCACTGCCGGCAGAAATTCGTCCGACTCCTGAAGTAATGATATATTCATCTTCAAAAATTCCAGTTACTCTGGCGTCAAAGTTATCAATACCTTCTATTTTTACCGGCCTGCGGACAGCGCGACCATCCGAAACAATATATACGTAATCTTCTATCCCGCTGTTAATTGCCGTTATCGGAACAAAAATACCTTTATCCTCTCCATATAAAAAGCTTACGGTTACGCTTGCGCCGAAAGGGATATCAATTTCATCCGCCTTTACCTCAATATTGTAAAGCCCCGTTAAAGTGTCGGGAATCTCGGAAATACGAATAACACCGGATTCAACCTGCATTTCTTCATATTCGATAAAAACCTTTGTTTCCGGTGTAATTTTCTTCAGTTCCTTATCCGGAACACCCACATAAACAATTTTTTCGTCACTGCGAAGGACAACAACCGGGTATCCGGCTCCTGTAATTTCACCTTTTTCAGACAGCACTTCCATTACAACGCCATCTATGCCCGAAATCAGAACAGCATTATCAAGCATTGACCTGCGGTAGTCATATTCTGTCTGCGCGCTTTCAAGCTGTGCTTCCAGCGCCTTTATCTCTTCATGCCTGGCTCCTTTCAATACCTGGGCTTCCATCTCCTTCGCCAATTTTAAATCGGACTTCCTGATATCGCGCTCAAGCTTGGCCTGATCATAAACCTGTTTTGAAGCCGTTCCCTGGAGATACAGCCGTTCAACTTCCTCAAACTGTTCTTCGGCATACCTGTAAGTATCCTCTGCCTTTGAAACATTAAGCCTTGCCTGCTCAATATCTTCACTCGTTGCTCCGTTTAATGCCTTTTCATACTGGGCTTTTACCATTTCAAGCTGCGCTTTTGCCAAGCTTTCAGCGTATGCAAGGTCGGTTTTTTCAAGAGAAGCAAGTATGTCTCCCTTTTTTACCCTATCGCCTTTTTCAACACGAATTTCATTTATCCTTCCCCCGGTTTTAAACGAAAGCTGGACTGTCATACCTGGCTGCGCCGTTCCGATGAACGACGATTTCCTCGGTCTTGTTTCCTCGACTACCCGAAGCACTTCAACGGGTATGGGACTTTCAATGTCTTGATTGTCAGGATTAACTTCACATCCTGAAGCCATAAGTATTATTGTTAGTATTAATAATCCCGCGGCATATTTCATTACCAATCACCCTATTCTGAATAATGTATCATAAATAAACATATGTTTACTATTGCGGCAAAAAAAATTATTTCCTTGCTTCAAATCTCAATTCCACATGATTAAAATAAAAATCGTTTAATATGTATATCATTTTTTCCAACTCACCATTCTCATCTATCCCTGAAATAATCATAAGCAGACTGTCCAGGAAGGCATGCGCCGCTATTTTCGAAAGAAAACCAGCTTCCTTATATTCAAGTACACTCTTTCTAAATAGCCCCTGATGTATCCTGTTTTCAATAAGTGACACCAAATCATCACGTATAGTCTCATATTTCGTTCCGCGAGTTCTGGTACACAATATCAGCAATTCTAAGCGGTATTCCTTAGAAATATTTATTATAAATTCATTTATTATATTTCTAAAGTCGGTAAATGACTTATTTGCCCCCTCTTCAACCAGTTTTTCTGAAAAAGACAGGATATCAAGTATTTTTTCATGAACGGGCTCTACAATCCCTTCCAATACATTTTCTTTGCTCTTAAAATACCTGTATACATTCCCGACCGTTATTCCCGAAAGCTTGGCAATGTCGCGAATTGTGGCATTTGCGTATCCCTTTTCATAAAAAAGTTTTTTTGCCGAAGAAAGTATATTTTGCCTTACTTCTTCTTTTAATACCTGCATAATAATAAACCTCTGTTTACTTTTAAATAAATAATAGCATATACCAATTAAATATGCAATCAGGTATTTTAAATTCTTTTCTGTCAGGGGGACGGTTCGATGTGGCAGGGAGACGGTTTTTTTAACACATTTATAAATGAGAACGAGATACCCTTGCAAAAGAACCTCCCCCTGACATTAAGTCCCCCTGGTATTATTCTTTTATTGAAATTGTGTAAGTTGTATTTTCATCCTTCATGTCAATGAAAAGATTCCCCTGCGTATCGAGCTGGGCAATAAAAATATCCTCGATATTCATTATTTTCTTTTTTTTCAATTGATATTCCAGCCATGCTTTTGTCAGGTTTACCGAACGCAGGGCATCCATGTCCAATTTACCATCAACCACAAGGTTAGTCGGGATTCCTTCATATTGAGTACTAATATTCATGTCTTCCGGCGTTAGCGGCTGCTTTTGGGATTTGAGCAATACGCTCAGTTTCCCGTTTGGTTCAAATACGGCAAATTCAACATCATCAACCCGGAACGCCCCTTTTACGCGAAGCATTGACATCAGGTCTTCGAACGACACTTTGTTTTTTCTTAAAACATCTATCTGCACTTTTCCGTTTTGAATAACGATTTCGGGAATGCCCTCAACGATTTTTCTCAATGCGGTATTCTTTACGCTGATAACAGCCAAAAGAACCGCAAGCAGTGTCCATACTGCCATTCCAGTCATTGTTGACCATGCGTTCTCATTAACCTGAACCGAAAGAGTTGATGCTATCGAACCAATAGTTATACCTACGATATAATCAAAATATGTTATATGTTCCATCTGCTGCTTGCCGATGAGTTTTACAAAAAATAGCAGCAGAAAAAAACCAACGGACGATCGTATTATGACCATAACAGTAACTGGCATATATTCCTCCGAATTATTAACATACATGATTTATCATTTCATTTAAATTATCTGAATATTCGTTATATTCGTTACTGTCCGGACATCACGAAAATTTACAGCAACTTTGTACAGCTATGTATAGTGCCAGGGGGACGGTTCAAGTAAGAACGGGATACCCTTGCAAAAGAACTAATTGAGAAAAGCCGGTTATTTCTTTGGAAAATAGCGGAAATATTAAGGTTAAACAGGAAAAGAGCAAGAAGAATAAGTGTGTCAAAAGAACCGTCCCCCTGACAGTCCCCTTGACACTTTTATAATATGCCTGGACATGATATACTTAAATAAAAACTAATTATATTCAGGGGGGAAATAGATGGAATATCGAAAATTCAATAAATTCGATAAACCTGTATCTTTATTTGGTATCGGATGTATGCGGTTTCCTATGATTCAAACAGGGGATGGGGCTGTTGTTGACGAAGAACAGTCCATACAGATGATTCGGTATGGTATTGATCACGGCGTGAATTATATTGATACAGCGTACCCGTATCATAACGGCGAAAGCGAACTGATAGTGGCAAAAGCGTTGAAAAACGGTTATCGTGACAGGACATATCTTGCAACAAAACTACCGGTCTGGCTTGTTGAAAAATACGATGACATGGAGCGTTTCCTTGACATACAGCTTAATAAGCTGGAAACGGATTGCATCGATTTTTACCTGCTGCACGCATTGAACAAGAGCAGATGGGACTCTCTTATGGAACTCAAAGTCCTTGATTTCATGGAAAAGGCAAAAGCAAACGGAAAAATTAAGTACATATGCTTTTCATTCCATGATAATAATAAAACTTTTAAAGAAATAATAAATGCATACGACTGGGATATGTGCCAGATACAGATGAATATCATGGATATGGATGAGCAGGCTACTGTTGAAGGCTTAAAGTATGCAGGGGATAAAAATATCCCGGTTGTAATAATGGAACCGTTAAAGGGCGGAAAACTTGCAAATCGCGTTCCTGATGAAATAGGGCAGATATATGGACAGTCTCGGATAAAAAGGACTCCGGTCGAGTGGGCTTTCCGGTGGTTATATAATTTTCCGCAGGTTGCCGTTATATTAAGCGGTGTCAGTTCAATGGAGCAATTAAAGGACAATCTGCGCATATTTAACGACGCAAAAGCAAATTGCATGGACGAAGAAGAATTGGCATTAATCGAACAGGTAAGACAGGCGTACCTGAAGGGAATAAAAATACCCTGCACCGGGTGTGAATACTGCCTGCCGTGCCCTCAGCGTGTTTCTATACCCCGTATTTTCGACCTTGTAAACTCCGCTTTTATGTATATGAGTGAGAAAGATTCTAAAAACAATTACCAGCGTTTTATTGTAAATGATGGGAATGATGCGTCAAAATGCGTGGAATGCGGTCAATGTGAAAACGTGTGTCCTCAAAATATACCTATTATGCAAAAACTTAAGGAATCGCACATTTTCCTGACCGGACAAGGCGATTTTCCAGATAATTAAGTTACAGGTTTAAAAAATTGAATATTGTAAAACATCTGTCTTTAGCTATACTGGACCAGCTACAGGAATAACAGCAGGCTTACGGCCATTACCATCATACCTGCGACCAAACCATAGATCGACAAGTGGGCTCTTCCGTATTCCCTTGAAGTTGGCAGTAATTCATCCAGTGAAATGAAAACCATAATGCCGGCAACCGCAGCGAATAGAATTCCTAACGCAGCATCACTTATAAATGGCATAAGAATTAAGTAACCTATAACAGCGCCGACAGGTTCTGACAGACCGGACAGAAAAGATAGGCAAAATGCCTTCTTTCGGCTTCCGGTGGCATAATATACCGGTATTGATACCGCAATTCCTTCCGGAATATTATGTATCGCAACAGCGACGGCAATTGCTATACCAAGTTTTGGGTCTTTTATTGTAGCGGCAAAAGTCGCAATACCTTCCGGGAAATTATGTATAGCAATTGCTATCGCAGAAAGCAGCCCCATTCTTGCAAGCTTTGATTGTTTTCCAGCTAAACTTTTATCATCCATTTTCTCTATTTTTTTAACTTCATGAGGGTTGTCGCTGGATGGGATCATCCTGTCAATAACAGCTATGAACAGCATACCAGCGAAAAAAGCCGCAACCGTCAGCCACTGTCCTTTTTTTTCGCCAAAAGCCGTTATTAGGGAAATCTGCGCCTTATAGAAAATATCTATCATCGAAACATAAATCATTACACCAGCGGAAAACCCAAGCGCAGCCGACAAAAAACCGGTGTTTGTTTTTTTGGCAAATAACGCCATAAGACTACCAATACCTGTAGACAGCCCTGCAAACAATGTTAACCCAAAGGCAGTTAAGATTAAATCAGTCTGCATTTATATACCTCCGGAATAATCATACTCCTTTTTACCACATTATACCCTTCCAATAACAAAAAATCTTCCTGTTAGGGTATTTTCTCCTCTGTTTTAGACGTTAATTACTTTTTGAACTATTATACAATAATTTAAAAGGCAATTTACAAGCAGTATTTCCGCTAATCCTGTTCTGTGTTTCGTTCCATTGGAAAATAAATATTAACTGTTGAAAATGCACACCATTAACGTTAAACTATATTTATAAATCTGTATCCATGCGGCATCAACGAAAAAATAAGATAAATCACTGCCATAAAAATTTTTAGAACATGCTGTTCATCTTGATTTTATTTTTGTTATCCGGTCCAGCTTGCATGTTTGTATTTAAACAATAAAAACACAAGGGGTAAAAAATGTTAAAAAGCCGGAAAGGTACAAAAATCTACAAAAATTTTATTATATCTTATATTATAACATTGATGCTTCCACTGCTTATTATGTCCGTTATTGTCCTTTATCATTTTATAAATGAAATGAAGCAGGAAGTCGAAATAAACAATTAACAAAAACCTCCCTTCAGATTGAGCAGTGTTTCAAGCTTTATCAGAAAATTTCGCGAAAAAGAAAAAATCACACCCGGCCAGTATAAAAATAAGTTTTCAAGTTAAACCGTTTGAAATTTAATTAATCATAGAGAAGCTGTGCAATGTCGGGCTGAAATCTTATAAAATTCAAAATATTCAATATTGGAATTCATTAGTCGGTTAACGGGAAAAGAAGCTTTTGGTTTTCCGGCAGATACATATTATCCTTGTTTATAACCTTAGAACCGGTATCAACTATTTTGGGAACCGGTTTCCCATTCATCGCATCAACCGCATATTTCACCCCGAGATAACCCATACTGAACGGGTTTTGTATAATT
>Ga0123334_1004106_pt1 | contig 15089 bp, 12 predicted proteins | sample BiotimSIPDNA_FD_89706 | JGI IMG/M metagenome (GOLD analysis project Ga0123334, IMG submission 89706) | Anaerobic biogas reactor microbial communites from Washington, USA - Biogas_R1 time_0 SIP DNA | ecosystem: Engineered > Bioreactor > Anaerobic > Unclassified | place: Washington, USA... | reverse complement strand
GAGCATTATGGCAAGCTGCACCCTGCTTCATTGTCACTGGCCAAGCGCAAACAATGCCTTTACAACCTGAAAGAAATCGGGTTTCAGGTCGGTTGCGGAATTATGGTAGGTTCACCCTATCAATCTGCCGAATGTCTGGCTGAGGATATTTTGTTTATGCGTGAACTTGAACCGGAAATGGTTGGTATCGGGCCGTTTATACCGCATCACGATACCCCGTTTGCCGACCAACCGGGCGGAACGATGGAACTATCACTTTTTATGCTGGGGTTGGTGCGGCTCATGCTGCCGCGGGCGCTGCTGCCCTCCACAACCGCGTTGGGCACGATCGATCCTCAGGGACGCGAGTTGGGCATTCATGCCGGAGCCAACGTAGTCATGCCCAATCTTTCACCTGCGAAGGTAAGAAAAAAATATTTGATCTATGACAACAAGCTCTGTACCGATGACGAAGCTGCCGAAGGCTTCTATACATTGAAGCAAAAGATGGAGAACATCGGTTACCACATCATCGTCGACCGCGGGGATTATAAACCCGGCGATTAACGGCCATAAATTTCATTCGCTGAAGGGAAAGGGCCCTGACCCTGACCTGTGTAAGAAAGGAGTAAATAGCATGTATGATCCCAAATCACCCCAAGCGGAAGAATTCATTTCCCATGCTGAGATTCTGGCAACGCTTGACTATGCCGAACAAAACAAACACCATGCCGAATTGATCGACAGCATCCTCGCCAAGGCCAGACTGAAACAAGGACTTTCCCACCGGGAAGCCGCTGTACTGCTGGACTGCGATATTGAGGAAAAAAATCAGGAAATATATCAGCTGGCCGAGCAGCTCAAAAAAGATATCTATGGTAATCGCATTGTAATGTTTGCGCCGCTGTATCTTTCCAATTACTGTGTCAATGGATGCGTTTATTGTCCCTACCATATGAAAAACACCCATATCGCCCGCAAAAAGCTGACCCAGGAAGATATCCGGCGTGAAGTCACTGCCTTGCAGGATATGGGGCACAAACGCCTGGCTATTGAGGCCGGTGAACACCCCACCATGAATCCCATCGAATATATTTTGGAATCAATTGAAACCATCTATAGCGTCAAGCATAAAAATGGTTCCATTCGCCGGGTCAACGTCAATATCGCTGCCACCTCGGTGGAAAATTATAAAAAATTGAAAGACGCCGGCATCGGCACCTACATCCTGTTTCAGGAAACCTATCATAAAGAGAGTTATGAAAAACTTCATCCTACCGGACCCAAACATAACTATGCCTACCATACCGAAGCCATGGATCGGGCCATGCAGGGCGGAATTGATGATGTAGGCCTGGGAGTATTGTTCGGACTGGAAATGTATCGCTATGAATTTGCTGCCCTTTTAATGCATGCTGAACATCTGGAAGCGGTATTCGGTGTCGGACCTCATACTATCAGTGTACCACGCATCCGTCCTGCCGATGATATTGATGCCAGTTCGTTTGACAATGGTATCGATGATGATACTTTTGCCAAACTTGTAGCCTGTATAAGAATTGCGGTTCCCTATACCGGTATGATCGTTTCCACCCGGGAAAGCCAAAAATGCCGTGAACGGGTATTGAAGCTCGGCATTTCACAAATCAGCGGAGGCTCTAGAACGAGTGTGGGCGGATACGTAGAGCCGGAACCGGAAGAAGAAAAATCAGAACAATTTGAGGTAAGTGATACCAGAACACTTGATCAAGTCGTGCTATGGCTGATGAAGCTCGGCTATATTCCCAGCTTCTGCACCGCTTGTTACCGTGAAGGCCGAACCGGGGATCGCTTTATGAGCCTGTCCAAGACGGGACAAATTCAGAACTGCTGTCACCCCAATGCACTCATGACTTTGAAGGAATACATCGAAGATTATGCTGCCGAGGAAACCAAAAGAACCGGCGAAAAATTGATTGCGGCAGAAATCAATAATGTTCCGCACGATAAAGTAAGAGCGATCGCACTTAAAAATCTGCAGGCCATCGAACAAGGCCAGCGTGATTTCAGATTTTAAAATGAAATTTTACTAAGGAAGGATGAGGCAAGTGAGTAATCTAAATGAAACCCCGCGGGGAATGCGTATCGCCATTGCCTTCCTGGGACGGCGCAATGCCGGCAAGTCTTCCCTGCTTAATGCCCTGGTGGGATATGACCTGGCCATCGTCTCTGATCAGGCCGGTACCACAACTGATCCGGTCGATAAAGCAGTGGAAATAAATCCGCTGGGTCCTTGTCTGGTGATTGATACTGCCGGAATTGATGATACCGGCGAACTGGGGCAAAAGCGCATTGAAAAAACCAATGCTGTAGTCAGTAATGCTGATGTTGGACTGATTATCATCGGTGACGGTCAATGGACTTCCTATGAAGAAGAACTGGTTGCCGCCCTGCAGGGTAAACAGAAACCCATCATCGTTGTATTGAATAAAAATGATCGTTTTGATTACCGCGAACTGGAAATAATGCTGCAGGAAAGAAAACTTGATTACGTTACCACCACTGCGGTTACAGATGAAGGAATAGCGGATTTAAAACAGAAGATCCGGGAATTAAAAAATGTCAGCGGGCTGGAGGATCCCTCTATTATCGGTGATATAATCAAAGCCGGTGATTTGGTTTTACTGGTCGTTCCTATCGATACCGGCGCACCCAAAGGCCGGCTGATATTGCCGCAGGTGCAGACCATCCGTGACATTCTGGATAATGACGCAACCGCCATCGTGGTCAAAGAAAGTGAATTAGCCGACACCCTGGCAAAACTGGGGAGCCCGCCTGATTTGGTCATTACCGATTCCCAGGTTGTTTTAAAGGTTGCCGGCGTTGTTGCCGAAGAGATTCCTTTAACCACATTTTCAACCGTATTTTCACGTTTTAAAGGCGATTTGCGCCAAATGGTCAACGGCGTACAAACCATCGATAAACTGCAAAACGGCGATAAAATCCTAATAGCTGAAGCCTGCACCCATCATGCCATGGCGGATGATATTGGCCGGGTAAAAATACCCCGCTGGATCGTCAATTATACGGGCAAGAAACTGCAGTTTGAATTAGCAGCGGGACCGGCTTTCCCAGCAGATATTAAGGATTACCGTTTAATTTTGCAATGTGGGGGCTGCACCATCAGCCGTACAGCTTACGGGAACCGTTTGCAAACCGCTGCCGCAATGGGTATCCCCATCACCAATTACGGCGTCGCCATTTCTTATGTACAAGGGGTACTTTCGAGAGTAATCCGTCCTTTCCCTGAACTGCAGGATCTTTTTAATCCATGAATGAAAAATGAAATACGAAAAGCTTCTCCCCATAACATAAAAGCCATCTTAGACATAACGCAGCTAGTCGCCTTTTTTGACGCTCTGACGGTTCCTGCAGCAGGAACCGTCTTTTTTTATAAGCCATTTTCTCCGCCCTAAATGTCTCCGTTACCATTATGCCGAATCTGGCAAGGGCGTAACATCCGGTTATACGCCTCCGGCAAAACTATCTTAAAGCAGCGAAAATACTCCCTTGGCTAACGTATCTTTGCTATTTCCATCAATTAAATAACGTGCTTCACTTTGAAAAGTAAGCTGTCGATATTGCAGTGGAATAGACTCGAAATGTGGATATTAAGTGACTATTATGCTGAGACTTTAGCTTCGAATTGCCATCAATCACAATAATCTACACAACACTACATAACATTATATAACGTTATATAACTATAGGTTAGTTATGTATTTTTCCATACATCTACATTATAAAATTATACTACGTGACATGAAAGGTATTGTATGTTATCTTTTAAATGTAAAAAGAGACCATTTGGGTAACGATATTTTTCAACTTTATATTATTCGAAAACTTGGCGTTTTCATTGAAGATAAGGCATCTTAAACGTTTGTAAAAGAATTAAGCGATAGACATAGCGGGAGCAGCTTTTTCTGATGCTAAAATTAGCTAAGTTTGTCGATAAAATTTATTGGGCTGGTTGATCCAATTATTGTATAATCTTTGTAAATTTATTTTATATTGCCTTTTTAAACGTTTATAAACATTTAATATAACTTGGATAATTATTTAAGAAAGGAGGAGAAGGTCAATGGCTTACCAAGAAATCATAGCCAAATTTGCTGATGTCCCCGGGGGAATGATTGAAGCTTTCCATGCAATTCAGGATGAGTATGCTTATCTGCCCGAAGAGGCAATTATCGAAGCCGCCAAAGTTTTTTCGGTACCAACGGCTGAAGCCTATGGAGTAGCTACTTTTTATTCATATTTCTCCGTAAAAGCCCGCGGAAAAAATGTTATTCGCATTTGTGAAAGTGCTCCCTGTCACATAGCCGGTGCAGCTGAAGTTGTAGCTGCGCTTGAAAGAGAACTGGGTATCAGCATGGGAAACAGCACCGCGGACGGTCGTTTTGCCCTGGAATTTACTGAGTGCGTTGGTCAATGTCAGGCAACTCCGGTTATTACAATTAACTGCAAACCCTATTTTGATGTAACCCCGGCAAAAGTTACAGATATTCTGGCTGAATACAAATAAATAAAATTTATTCCGCCAATATCGTAATCGTTGAATTTATTTGGGAGGGAGGATATATAATGGCCGAGGAAATGCGCATCGTGTTGCGCAATTATGGCAAGATTGATCCTCTGAAGATTGAGGATTATATCGCTCTCGGTGGTTATGGCGCACTGAAAAAAGCCCGTGCCACAGAGAAAGCTGCCCTGATCGATGAAATCAAAAAATCCAATCTCAGAGGCCGAGGAGGCGCCGGCTTCAACTGCGGTCAAAAATGGTTTTTTGCTTATGCTGTCCAGGCAGATCAGAAATACGTAGTATGTAACGCTGATGAGGGAGAGCCGGGCACATATAAAGATCGTCTGATCATGGAAAACGATCCCCAAACTTTAATTGAAGGTATGGCCATATGTGCCTATGCGATTGGGGCCGCCAAGGGCTACATTTACTGCCGGGGAGAATATCCGCAGGTAGTAAAAACTCTTCGTGCTGCCATTGCCCAGGCTAAAGAAAAAGGTCTGTTGGAAGATTTTGATCTGGAAGTTCGTATGGGTGCCGGGGCTTATGTCTGTGGTGAAGAAACAGCCCTGATTGAGTCGATTGAAGGCAACCGCGGTGAACCTCGTTACAAACCGCCGTATCCGCCGGTGGAAGGACTTTGGCAGCAACCTACAATTGTTAACAATGTTGAGACTTTTGCTGCGATACCGGTAATCGTTGAAAAAGGAGCGGATTGGTTTGCATCTATCGGCGCACCATCCTATCCGGGAACGAAAGTTTTAACCCTTACCGGTGATATTAACAACCGTACTTTCTTTGAAGTACCTACCAATACAACCATTCGGGAGGTTGTTTATCAATTGGGCGGCGGCATTCCGGCCGACAAGAAATTTAAAGCCGTACAAATCGGCGGTACTTCAGGTGCCTTTATTCCGGAAAGTCAGTTGGATACTCCCATCGCTTTTGATGCCATGGCCGCCATTGATGCAACTTTAGGCTCAGGGGCGGTATTTGTGCTGGATGAAACCCGTGATTTGATTGATGTTACCACCCGAATTGCTAAATTTTTTGAACATGAATCCTGTGGCAAATGTGCCCCCTGCAGAGAGGGTACAATGCGCCTGTTTGATTTAATGGAGAAAATCAATCAAGGCGAAGGCTCATCGGCAGATGTGGCGCTGCTTAACAAACTGGGACGGGTAATGTCGTATTCATGTCTCTGCGGTCTGGGTCAGGCTGCTCCGGCACCGGTACTGAGCACGATCAAACATTTCCCCGCCGACTACAATGCTAAATTTGTGTAGGAAAGAGCAAAAGGAGTGAAATAAATGGTTAACGTAACAATTGACGGAATCAAAGTTTCCGTTCCCAAAGGCTCTACCATCCTGCAGGCTGCGGCAGAAGTCGGTATTGATATTCCTACCCTTTGCTATCATCCCGACCAGGCAGTAAAAGCCAACTGCCGCGTATGCGTTTGTGAAGTTGAAGGCAATCGTCTTCTGCAGGCCGCCTGTTCTCAGCCTGTATTTGAAGGTATGGTAGTTAAAACCAGAACCCCCAAGGTTATCGAAGCCAGAAAAACCATTCTTGAACTGATTCTGGCCCATCATCCCCAGGATTGTTTGAATTGTATCCGCAACGGCAACTGTGAACTGCAGGATCTGGCCGCTGAATATATTATCCGGGATAATCCCTTCGAGCTTAAGGTTCGTGGCCTGGAAAAAGACATCTCCACTCCTGCCCTCTTCAGGGATCCGGACAAATGTGTTCTTTGCCGTCGTTGTATCGATGCCTGCAACGTTATTCAGTCGGTAGGTGCACTGGGCATTGAAAAGCGCGGCTATGAAGCCATGGTGGTTCCCACTTTGGGCGGCAATTTAATTGACAGTCCCTGTGTCATGTGCGGACAATGTGTCCATGCCTGCCCGGTGGGTGCGATTGGTGAAATTGAAGATATTGATAAACTACTGGCTGCCATTGCTGACCCGGATACCGTGGTTGTAACCCAGATCGCACCTGCGGTCAGACTGGCTCTGGGTGAAGAAATAGGCATGGAAACCGGTGAACTGCCGATGGATGTATTTGCGGCCGGCTTACGCCAAATTGGTTTTGACTATGTACTGCATACCAATTTTACCGCTGACCTTACCATCCTGGAAGAAGGCAATGAATTATTGCAGCGTCTGACCACCGGCGGCACCCTGCCCATGTTTACTTCCTGCAGTCCGGGGTGGATTAACTTCTGTGAAACTTTTTATCCTGATCTGCTGGATCATCTGTCCACTTGCAAATCACCTCAGCAAATGTTTGGTTCATTGGTCAAGACCTATTGGGCGGACAAGATGGGCATACCGGCCCAGAAGATTTTCTCGGTTTCCATCATGCCCTGTACAGCTAAGAAATTCGAAGCCTCACGTCCTGAAATGAATGCCAGCGGATACCGTGATGTCGATATCGTACTGACCACCAGAGAAATTGGCAAGCTGATGCGTATGACCGGCATTGATTTCCGCAAGCTGGCTCCTTCACCGTTCGATTCCTGGATGGGTGCTTATACGGGTGCGGCAGTTATCTTCGGCGCCACCGGCGGCGTTATGGAGGCAGCTTTACGTACCGTTTATGAAGTGGTTACCAAGAAAACGCTTGATGATGTAAACTTCACCTTTGCGCGTGGTTTTGACGGCATCAAGGAAGCTGAAATTGATTTGGATGGTACCAAGGTCAAGGTGGCAATCGCCCATAGCCTTGCCTATGCCAGACAATTGATGGATCAGGTAAGAGCCGGGGAATCTCCCTACCACTTTATTGAAATCATGGCCTGCCCCGGCGGTTGTATCGGCGGCGGTGGACAGCCCATCACCAAGGCCAATGTAAAACGTATTCAGCGTATTAAGGCAATCTACGAAGAAGATCAGGCCATGGCGATCAGAAAATCGCATGATAATCCTGAGGTTAAAGTGCTTTATGATGAGTTCTTGCACGAGCCGCTGGGACATAGATCCCACGAACTGCTGCATACTCATTACCATGCCAAACACAAAAAGGCTCTTTAAAATACTGATTTTGCTTAACCGATGGGATTTAGGTTTAATAATATGAAATTAGACTTATGGTAATTTACCATAGGGTTCCACTTTCCTGGGACCACCCATTAATCGGGGTGGTCCTTTTATTTTGCCCTTGAGACCTTCTGGAGGGTTCCTTTTTATTTCCGGATCTGTGATAAAAACATATTCAATATTTATACCCTCTTCCCATAAAAATCCCCTTTATGTAGTCCTGAATTTTTGTTTTTCAGGTCTACTCAAAGGGGAGCATATTACATCATGAGCGGATTTTTATTTTCCGGGAATTACTCTTTTTCCGGTTTGAATTCGTTTAACGATTAGATTATTTCCCTTTGAAATTGGGTTTGCGTTTTTCTGCAAACGCCAGGCAACCTTCCTTGAAGTCCTCGGAGCTCCAGCACAAAACCTGATTTAGGGCCTCCAGCTCACACTGCTGGTAGAAATCATTTTTCAATGAGGCCCGCAGTAATTTCTTATCCAGTCCTACCGTGATTAACGGCAGGTGAGCAATTTTGTCTGCCCATGCAATGGCTGTCTGCATCAGTTCATCATGGGGAACCACTTTATTGACCAAGCCTAATTCATTGGCCTCGTCCACACTGAGTATTTTCCCGAACCAGAGAATTTCAGCGGCCTTGTGATAGCCAACCTTCTGCGTCAGAAAATAGGAAGTTCCGCTATCCGGACAAAATGCCAGCTGCATAAAGGTAAAGCCAAAGCGGGCTTTTTCGGAAGCGATAATCAAATCGCAGGCCATGCAGGAAGACAGAGCCGCACCAGCAACTACCCCATTGACGGCAGCAATGACCGGCTTTTCCAGTTCATAAATCGCCTCGACCACCCCGGTGGAAAAGTCATACGTCATTTTAGAGTTAAGCGTAGTAGTCATATTGTACAGGGTGGAAACATCTCCGCCGCTGGACCAACCTTTGCCCGCACCGGTAATAATAAGCACCTTGATATCTTCTCTTTCCGCAACTACCTTGCAGGCCGCAGGTACATCATAACAAAGCTGATCATTAACCGAGTTTAAATACTCGGGCCGGTTAAAGGTCAGTATGGCTACCCCGCTATCCATAATATCTAAATTTACTGTCTCCCACTTCACAAACAAAACCTGCCTTTCAAAATTAATTTTTACGTTTCCATATATTTCGCTATTAAAATTATAACAATTATTGATATTAATGTTAATACTGAATAGTTGACTATCAATATTTTAGGCTCTTATCAGTAGCCTTAATTTTGGCTATACTTAAACTACTTACGTAACGCCCGTCAACTTGCATTGAATAATTGTCCGGAGGTAATTTAATGGAAAATCTGCTCGTCTTCGCACCTCATCCAGATGATGATGTTATCGGTTGCGGTGGCACGATTGCCCGCTGCGTTGCCCAGGGAAATCAGGCTACGATCGTTTATCTGACATCCGGAGAGTCCGGCAGCCTCTCCTATAGTCCGGCAGAACTTGCCCGGCGGCGGGAAGAAGAAGCAGCAAGGGCGGCGGCTTTATTAGGGGTAAAGGATTTGGTATTTCTGCACCAACCCGACGGATACATAACCTGGAGCCAGGAACTGGTGGAAAGCCTGGTCAGCATTATTCGTTCCCGCCAGCCGAGCATGGTATTCCTGCCCCACGGCGGAGAAGAAGTTCGCGATCATCAGCAATGTTCCCGCTTGGTGCTGGAAGCCTGCAAACGCGCTGCCGGCCCCTGGTTCCCCTCCTGTGGCAAGCAATCCTGGTCAGTCAATAAAGTTTGGGCCTATGAAGTCTGGACCCCGCTCAGCCCATATAATATGGTGGTTGACATCAGTGATTTCATGCAGCTGAAATTGGCTGCCTTGCGAGCACATAAATCCCAGCTGGCTGATATCGCTTATGATGATGCTGTACAAGGACTGAATCGCTATCGTGGTATAACCAGTGGAGCAGGACGTTATGCTGAATGTTTCCAGCTCTTAAAAACCATTATTTAGATAAGATTTTGCATAATGCAAAAACGTAAAGAATATTTTTGCAAAGCGTTAATATAGTGTTTTAATATTTGGAAACAGCAATATATCAAAGCGGTTGTCAAATGTAATTAGGTAAAAATCTAATGATATGATTAGGTAAGGAGTTGCTGTGGTAACTGTGTCAGATATCCAAAAGAAAGTATTGATGATCTCCCCCTATAAGCGCAGTCAGCGCGGCAACAGCATTACCAGTCTGCGCTTGCAAACCGGTCTGGAGAAACGCGGTTTTGTGACTGATTTAGTTTCCTTGGAAGATAGGGATGCCTTAATCCAGGTGCAGGCAAAGCTGGCTGAAAACAGCTATGCATTGATCCATGCCTTTCATGCGTTGCATTGGGGACGTTTACTGGATAAAATACCTCCTGCACAGCATATTCCTATTCTTCTTACCACTACCGGTACAGATTTACATTTTGATCTGCATGGAAAGGAATCCCTCCTGATTAGAAAGAGCCTTTATTCAGCCCAAAAAATTGTACTTTTTCATCAGGATTTCAGAGAGCTAATTGCTGTTCCATACCCGTCGCTTGGGCCTCGGTTGGTGGTTATCCCCCAGGGAATTTATTTCCCAAATGTTTCACGTGAAACATTTCTGCCCTTTGATTTCAAGCCGGATGATTTTATTTTTCTTTTTCCCAGCGGGTTCAGACCAGTGAAAAATTTCGAGTTGCTCATCAATGCACTGGAAAAAATTCAACCGGCCTACCCTAACTTGAGACTTGTGATTATTGGAGCGCTCATAGATCCCGAGTACAGCCGACAGATTTTGGAACGTATCGAACAATTACCCTGGGTCACCTACATGGGTGAATTACCCCATGAAAGCGTACGCACCCTGATACTGCAAGCAGACGTAGTCGTCAACAGCTCACATGCTGAAGGGCAACCCCAGGGTGCCTTGGAGGCGATGAGTCTGGGTCTGCCCTGTATTTTAACCGCCGTGCCAGGTAACCTTAATATTATTGAAGATGGTCGGGGGGGGTTTTACGTCCACAATGAAGCTGAGTTGGCACAGGCAGCCCGTACCTTGATGGATAATCCGCAGCTAACCAAAAAGATGGGTCAGGCCGCCCGTGACCTGGTTGAGAAAAAATTCAGCCTGGAAAAAGAACTGGACGCATACGAAGATCTATATCGGCAACTCTGCAAATAATTTATTTACCAATCTTCCTCTGCCATCCATGCATTAATGCCAGTCCCAAAAAAACAAGCCTGCAACATCAAATGAACTGCACCCTGTTAAGTAGACAGTACAAAGAAATTAAATGGTTTATGCAGCCTTAGTTCGAAATTCCATCGGACTAAGGCTGTTTTAGCTTGCAATCTTTTGCAATTATAAAAATAAATATAGCTATCAATGTCTCTTTATTACGGGCTTGCATTATATCATATTGTTTTGCAGATTATGCCTTTTCCACCCGGCAGGGGATACGCCGGTGCATGGGAGTGCACATTTCATCACGGTCTGTGGTCAAGACCAGGTCATTGACATTGACTCCGTATTTTACCCCATTATAAACCAGGCCCTGTCCATGGCGGATATATACGCATTTTTCCGCAGCATATGAACTGATCTCCACTTCCACTTCGGCCGCAGCTGCCCGGGTAGTGATGATCGCCTTGTCCCCGTCAGCCAAATCAAGCCGGGCGGCATCCGCTGCGTGCATCAGCATGGTCAGCCAGCGTTTGTCCTTGTTCCATGCGGGATTGCGCAGGCTGGTATTGGCAACCGTTTCGTGATGCAGACCGGCATGCAGGATAAGTGGAAATTCAGCCGACATTTTTAATTTCTCGATTTCATTTTCAATGGTAGCGGCTTGAAGCGGTTCCAGCAGTTCTTCTATCATAAGATTTAATTTCTTGTCTTCGGTTTTCAGCATGCTGAAGTTGTCCCGTTGGAAGCGGGAAAGAATAAGTCCCTGCGGGTGCGCCAGGATGTCCTTGTACATGGCTTCAATCATGGAAAAATCAGCCGGGTAACCCATCGCGGCTGCGCCGGCCTTAAATGCTGAGCTGCTGGAAACCAGGAGACCTACGATCATGGCCTGATTGACAGAACCGAGCGCCGTTCCCAAAGTTTCCGCCAAGATCAGCGGAATCAGTTTAGCGTGAGCAGGATTTTCCTGAACATAGCCCCCCAGCGCACCTAAATAAGCAGAAATACCTCCTTTACCGGCATCATAAAGCGACTGGGGAAACTCCGGCAAGAAGCCCATGGCTTTTATAAGCTCCAGAATGATTCGCGAACCTTCCCGGCTTTCACTGCTTAACGGTGCCAGCACCGGCTGCCGCATTTGGAAATAAAAGTCCGGATAGGAATAATTGAAACAGACGGTATCATAGGATTCGGGATAGCTTAAACAGGGCAGCACATAATCACTGAGACGGGCGGTTTCATTATAGACGATTTCAAGACATACCGAGAGTTCCAACCCGGCAAAAGCTTTTTCATAGGCCTGCGTATCCGGATAAGAGCGCAGCGGGTTACAGCCGCTGACAATCAAGGCGCGGATGCGGTCGGGAGAATCGTTTAATACTTCCTCCGGAAATACCGCCGGCGGAAATGAACCTAATATTGGGAACATGTTGGTCTTGACCGTACGCCAGGTCTTGGGATTGCGCTCATCACTATCACTGCCCATGGGAAAAAGAAAAGCCGGCAGGATCTGGCCGCCTTCTACACAGAAGCGTCCCGTGATCGCCCGCAGGATATGCAGCATATAGGCGTTGATGGTGGAATTACGGTTCATATAGATGCCCAGATCCTGATGGATGCATGATTTGGTTTGGGCCAGCAAACGGGTGACTTCCACCACCGTATCGTAATCCAAGCCGCAGACTTCAGTGACTGCACGTTGGGCATCAAAACCGGCAAAAAGCGGTTTCACTTCCTCCCAACCGCTGACATGTGCTTCAATAAACACCTGGTCTTCCCAGCCCTTGTCCAGGATAATGCGGATCATGGCTTTCAACAGCATACTGTCCGTACCCGGACGGATGGGCAAGTGGATATCGGCCCGTTCCGCCGTTTCCGAGCGGCGCGGGTCGATGACGATCAGTTTTTTATCCGGATCTTTCTTTAATTTCAGTATCAAGACGCGGGTGCGCGGTTCCTGATGACTCATCCAGCCATTCCAGCCCCAGGCCACCACCGTATCGGCATTATGCGCATCCGGCATGGTGACCAGGCTTTGTTTACCGGTGACACGACCATCTACCCAGAAACTGTTGGAAAATTCCTGGGCAAGTGAGGAATAATAATAACGGGAACCCAGGAAACTCAAAAGACGCAATCCAATGCCTACTTGCATCTGTCCGCCCAGCGCACCGCCGCCCATATAGGCAAAAGCTTTGCCGCCATGTTTTTCCTTGATGGCCAGCATTTTTTCAGCAATCTCACTCAGTGCCTGTTCCCAACTGATGCGTTCGTGATGATCACCTACTTTTTTCAACGGATAGGCCAGGCGGTCATCATTGTGCACATGATGGGCCATACTCAGTCCTTTACGGCAACAATATCCCAGGGAGCGCGGGTTTTCTTTATCCCCGCGAATCTTGATGATCTGATTATCTTCCACCATCATCTCCAGTCCGCATCCCTGGGCACATAATACACAGGCACCCTTTTTCCATTCTCCCATTTTCATGTCTCCCTTCCGGATTTGCATATCTGTTTTTTTAATGATGCTGCAACCATTCCGCTAATAATTACAGACGAATTTCCAGATCATCCAGTGGGTATGACTTACAGCTATGGATATAGCCATATTGCCGATCACTTTCTCTGAGCAGCACCCCTTGCGGCTGAAACACTTTGCCGGACAAAAGCTGCACCCGACAGAGACTGCATTCCCCCGAGCGACAGAGGGAAGGTACTACCAGTCCGGCTTTTTCCAAAGCTATCAACAACGGTTCTCCGGCCTGGGCCGGCAGACTTTTCTTACCCAACACATTGACAGTGAAGGTGGTATCTTTGCTTATCCCCCGGGGCCATCCTGGCTGGGCGGTGATATCTGCCGGAGTGCCAAACATTTCATGCCGGATCTTGCGGGCAGGAATCGACAACGCTTGCAACTGGGGCAGCAGCGTATCATACATGGCCTGCGGCCCGCAGATGTAATAGGTATCAATGACCTGATCCCCCAATACAGTGGTGATCAGATCGGTGCTGATCATTCCGCGTAATCCCCCATAACCGGCCGCAGGGTTCTCAAGAACCGGGTGGTAATGGAAATTAGACCGGCGGGCGCTGATGGCGCTTAACTCATCATGAAAAATAAGTTCATCACTGGTCTTACTGCCATAGAACAGGTGGATCTCCCGCTCCAGTCCCAGATCGGTATTTTCCCTGATCATGCTCATAAAAGGTGTAACTCCGCTGCCGCCTGCTAATAAGACCAGTTTCTGCCCGTGAAACAACGGATTATAGTAGAAGTTGCCGGCCGGGCCGGAACTTTCAAACTCCTCTCCTACCTTGATCTGGTCAAATAAATAAGCTGATACAAAACCATTTTCAATTTTACGCACCGTAATATCATAATAAGCCATCTGATGCGGGGAGGAGGAGATACTGTAGGGACGGCTGGTTCTGATCCCGTTTATCTCAACCTGCAGATTGATGTACTGACCGGCCTGGAAAGGGGGCAGACTTCCTTCCCGGGCAACCAGGCGCAGCGTTTTGGTAGAAGGCGTTTCCTGAATAATATCAGCCAGCTTGAGTTTCAAAACCTTGGGATGGAGGCGATTTACCACCTCAGCGCGGCGGCCTTTCTGTACCCGGTAATCGATCCCGTACTTGCGGCATACCTCCATCTCCTGTTTAATTTCACGATAACCTTCTATATCTTCGCGGAAGTCTTTCATTTTCCCACCCCCTTAAAATCTTTCATAATCGCCCGGGCGGCCTGTCCGCCGGAAGTCAGAGTCGGCTGGAAGCCGCCGCTGCCAGCCCAGGCCCCGGCCAGATACAATCCTTTAACCGGAGATTTATGATTGGTAAAAAGGGAGTTTTCTTTGGCAAATTGGTCAAAGCCATAGATCGCTCCTCCGGGTTGTCCCAGGAAACGCATATGGGTAATCGGTGTAGCCACTTCAATTTCCTCGATATGCTCACGCAATCCGGGAAATACTTTTTCTACATTTTTCAGGAATCCTTCAGCGGCTGCGTATTTGGTCTGATAATAATCTGCCGGCGGTATTTCGATCCACGGCTCGGCATATTTCAAACCCACGATGACCAACTGAGTGCAGCCCGGTGGGGCAAAGCCCGGATCCAGCAGATTATAGCAGGTAAGTAAAAGCATGTCTTCCGAGGTATCCAGCACTTTAAAGCGCTCATAGCCACGATTCATATCCGTACCGGTAAGAATAAAATTGGTCGCCTCATTGATCCCGACTTCCTCCGGCTCGCAATCCAAGCCAATATAAAGGGTCAGGGAGGAGGGGCCAACCGTACTGCCGGACATCTTCTGAATCTCCTT
>Ga0123334_1004104_pt1 | contig 15093 bp, 9 predicted proteins | sample BiotimSIPDNA_FD_89706 | JGI IMG/M metagenome (GOLD analysis project Ga0123334, IMG submission 89706) | Anaerobic biogas reactor microbial communites from Washington, USA - Biogas_R1 time_0 SIP DNA | ecosystem: Engineered > Bioreactor > Anaerobic > Unclassified | place: Washington, USA | collected... | reverse complement strand
TATCCCGGGCTTTTGCGTCTCGTTAACGGCATTGTATCAAAGTGACAAAGATGGCAGATTATCTTACCTCACACGCGGCTCTTATAAAATCGCGGAACAGAGGATGCGATCTGTTCGGACGGCTCTTGAATTCGGGATGAAACTGAACGCCGACATACCACGGATGATTCGTGAGCTCGATTATTTCAACCAAACGTCCGTTCGGCGAAATACCGGCCATCTTCATACCGCAATCCTCAAAAAGGCTCCGATAGTCGTTATTAAATTCATATCTGTGCCTGTGCCGCTCGGATATCTCAACGGCGTCGTAGCATTTATAAACCCGCGTGTCCTCCCGAAGCATGCAGGGGTATTTCCCGAGCCTCATAGTGCCGCCCTTTTTTGTTACACTCGTCTGATCGGGCATGATGTCTATGACAGGATTTTTTACGTCGGGGCGAATCTCTGTTGTGTGCGCTCCCTCAAGCCCCGCCACATGACGGGCAAACTCAATAACGGCCATATGCATGCCGTAGCAGATACCGAAATAGGGCACATTGTTTTCGCGGGCGTATCTCGCGGCGGATATCATGCCCTCTATTCCCCTGTCCCCGAATCCCCCGGGAACAAGCACTCCGTTGCAGCCTTTTAAAAGCTCCGCCGCGTTATCGTCCGCAACAAGCTCGGAGTCGACCCATTCGACATCGACGATCGCGTCGTTTGCGGTGCCCGCGTGGCTCAATGCCTCCACTACACTTAAATAAGCATCGTGAAGCGATGTATATTTCCCCACCAGGGCAATCTTGACCCTCTTTTTCGCGTTCTTGCCCTTGTCTACCATCTGGCGCCATTCATCAAGGTCTGCCTCCGGCGTGTCAAGTCCGAGTTTTCTGCACACAACCCTGTCCAGACCCTCCGCGGCAAGCAGCAGCGGGACCTCGTACAAAGACCGGGCGGTGGTGTTCTGTATAACGCAGTCGGGTTCTATGTTGCAAAACAATGATATCTTGCGGCGCATCTCCTCCGGTATGGGCTCATCCGTGCGGCACACGAGTATATCCGGCTGAATCCCGATGCCGAGCAGCTCCTTGACAGAGTGCTGCACGGGTTTTGACTTCAGTTCACCCGAGCCGGGGATCGTCACAATAAGCGGAACATGTATAAACAGCACGTTGCCGCGCCCCTGCTCGTTGGCTACCTGGCGTATACTTTCAAGAAACGGCTGGCTTTCGATGTCGCCGACGGTGCCGCCTATCTCGGAAATGACGACATCCGCTCCGTCATCCGAAAGCGCGTAGATATGCGCTTTAATCTCGTTTGTTATGTGGGGGATTATCTGAACCGTAGCACCCAGGTAATCGCCGCAGCGCTCGCGGTTGAGGACGTCCCAGTAGAGGCGGCCGGAGCTGACGCTGGAATGACAGGTCAGGGATACGTCTACAAACCTCTCGTAGTGACCGAGGTCAAGATCCGTTTCCGCTCCGTCATCCGTTACAAATACCTCTCCGTGCTGAAATGGGCTCATTGTTCCCGGATCCACATTGAAATACGGGTCGAATTTCTGTATGGTCACCTTTAAGCCCCGCTGCTTGAGCAGCCTTCCGAGAGAAGCCGCGCATATACCCTTTCCAAGCCCGGATACAACGCCACCCGTTACGAAAATATACTTTGCCATGATACTCCCGTCCCCCTATTCGACAGTTACTGATTTTGCTAGATTTTTAGGTTTATCTATATCGCAGCCGTTATTTCTGGCAATATAATAGGCGAAAAGCTGAAGCGGAACAATCTCGACCGCCGCTATGAAAAGCGGTTCGGCGCGGGGAACGAATATCACATCGTCCGCCTCCGCGACTATTTTCTTCGTGCCCTCCTGGGCAACAGCGAGGACCGTTGCGCCTCTTGCTTTCACTTCCTGGATATTGCCGGTCATTTTGTCCAGAAGCGCCTCATGGCAGGCAAGAGCCACGACCAGACGATCCGGGTCTATGAGCGCTATAGTCCCATGCTTGAGTTCGCCCGCGGGATAGGCCTCCGAATGCAGATAGGATATCTCCTTGAGCTTTAAAGAGCCCTCCAGTCCTACGGCGCAGTCGATATTGCGGCCGATGAAGAACACGGTTCTGTTTTTATGATAGCGCCCCGCAAGTGCCGGAATATTAGAGCTGAAGTCCAATGCCCGCTGAACAAGCATCGGCAGCTTCATTATCTGACCGAGGAGCTGCCGGTATCTTTCGGCGCCGATACGTCCGAGCTCATCCGCCGCGTAGAGCGCGAACAGGTCCAGCACCGCCAGCTGAGTTGTGTAGCCCTTAGTGGTCGCGACGGCTATCTCCGGGCCCGCCCATGTGTATATGACGTTGTCGGCGAGCTTCGCTATGGTGCTGCCCACAACATTGACTATCGCGAGCACCGAAGCGCCCCTTGACCTGCATTCTTTGATCGCGCCTATGGTGTCCGCCGTTTCACCCGACTGTGAAATGGCGATAAGCAGTGTGTGCTCGTCCGCTATCGGATTCCTGTAGCGAAGCTCGCTTGCGAGCTCTACCTCGACAGGCAGGCGGCAAAGCTCCTCAATAACGTATCTGCCCACACAGCCCGCGTAATACGCCGAACCGCAGGCCGTGATGATTATCTTCCGCACACGGCTCAAATCCAGCTCAAGACCCTCGAATTCAACCCGGCCCTGCTTGACGCGCGGCTCTATAGTCGATTTCAGAGCTCTGGGCTGCTCCATTATCTCCTTGAGCATAAAATGTTCGTAGCCGCCCTTTTCGGCCGCTTCCACATCCCACGCCACGCGCGTCACCGTCTTATCGACTTTCCTGCCGATGCAGTCATAAACCGTTACGCCGCAGGGCGTGAGCTCGGCGAATTCACCGTCCTCAAGATATATGACGTTTCTTGTATTCTCAACCAAAGCGGTGACATCGGAGGCGAAGTAGTTTTCCCCCGCTCCAACACCGATTATAAGCGGGCTGGACTCGCGAATAGCAAAAATTTTACCCGGCGCGTCCGTGCAAATAATCCCCAGCGCGTATGAGCCTGCAAGCCGGGAGGCCGTTTTCATAATGGCGGCCTTAAAATCGCCGTTAAAGCCGTAATAGTACTCCAGAAGGTGAACTATGACCTCGGTATCGGTCTGACTGTAAAAGTCAAATCCCTTTTCTTTTAGTTCCTCACGCAAAGACTCATAGTTTTCTATAATGCCGTTATGTACAATGCTGAACTTGCCGTTATTGGAAATGTGGGGATGGGCGTTCGTCTCGGTCGGCGCGCCGTGCGTCGCCCAGCGAGTATGTCCTATGCCCGAGTTTCCCGTCAGGTTCGCGCTGTCGCGTATCTTTTCGCGCAGATTTGACAGCTGTCCGGCTGCCTTTGACATGCAAATCTTTCCGTCGTTAAATACCGCAACTCCCGCCGAGTCATATCCTCTGTACTCAAGCCTTTTAAGGCCGTCAAGCAGTATCGGAACCGCGCTGCGTTCGCCGGTAAAACCAATAATTCCGCACATAATAAGCTCCCTTGCTATAATTTGATATACGCCTCGCGGTCCGCGCCCACCGAAATATAGCTAAGTCGGCACCCGACTTCTTTTTCGATGAAGCGCACATAATCCCGGGCCGCCTGCGGCAGTTCGCCGAAGGTGCGGCATCCGGAAATATCTCCCGAGAAGCCCTCGAAGTATTTATATACCGGTTTGGCGATGTTTAACCTTTCGTCCGCCGGGAAATCGGTCGTGAGCTCCCCGTTTATATCATACGCCGTACAAACGGCAAGCCTTTTCATACCCGAGAGCGTGTCGAGCTTTGTAAGAGCGAGCTCGGTGGCTCCCTGCACCATAACCCCGTATCGTGAGGCAACCGCGTCAAATGCACCCACGCGCCTGGGTCTTCCGGTCGCGGCGCCGTATTCGCTGCCCGCCTCGCGCAAAGCGTCACCCTCCGGTCCGAAATATTCGCAGACAAAGGGCCCCTCGCCGACACAGCTCGAATAGGCTTTCATAATGCCTATGACCTTTTCCGTACGTCTTGCCGGAACACCCGCGCCTATCGGCGCGTAGGCTGCGATAGCGGAGGAGGATGTGGTGTACGGGTATATACCGAAATCTATATCGCGCAAAGCGCCGAGCTGCGCTTCGAATAAAACCGATCTGCCCTCTTCGACAGACTTATTGAGATAAGCCGTGGTGTCGCAGATGAAGGGCACAAAGGGCATGCCGTATTTTATGAGCCATTCGTATATTTCGTCTGCAGATATATCACTTCGGCCGTAGCCCCGAATCGTGATGTTCTTCCATTCCACAAGGCCATATACTTTTTGCCTGAGCGTGTCAGGGAAAAGCAGGTCTCCGGTGCGGATGACCTTTTTCATGTACTTGTCGGCGTATACGGGCGCGATGCCTCTTCTCGTGGAGCCGAATTTTTTATCCGCGAGCCTATCCTCCTCAAGCACATCCAGCATCTTGTGGTATGGCATGCAGATGGCAGCCTTATCGCTTATTTTAAGGCGTTCCGGCGTTATGGAAAGACCTCTTTCGGTGAGCGATCTGACCTCATGGACGAGATGCTCAACGTCAATAACCATGCCCGGGCCCATCACGTTCACTTTTCCGGACCTGATTATTCCGGAGGGCAGGAGGTTTAAAATAAACTTTCCCAGGTCGTTTACGACCGTGTGTCCGGCATTATTCCCGCCCTGGTATCTGATTATTATGTCGTATTCCGAGCTCAGAAGGTCGACCATACGTCCCTTGCCCTCGTCACCCCAGTTTATTCCTACTACGGCAGTTAACATAATTGTCTCCTTTCAAACTCTGATGTTTATATCCCGCTCGTCGGCCATTTGCGCTCCCCGAAGAACGGGACGAACATATTCCTCCAGAAAGCTTTCCGTTTGCTCGGGCGCGCAGCCTATGAAATTGCCGGCGCTGACGATATCGGAGAGCTCCCGCTCGCTGAGGCCGAACCGCTCGTCGGCAAGGATCCGGGCCAAAAGGTCGTTATCCGCGCCCTCTTCCTTAATCAGCCTCGCGGTTTCAACGGAATGCCGGCGGATAGCCTCGTGCAGTTCCTGCCGGTCGCCCCCCTTTTTGACGCAGTGCATAAGGATGTTCTCGGTCGCCATAAAAGGCAGCTCGTTTTCGAGATTCTTCGCCATAACCTTTGGGTAAACACGCATACCGGATATGATATTAATATACAAAGACAAGATCGCGTCGACGGCGAGAAAGGCCTCCGGAATACTTATGCGTCTGTTCGCGGAATCGTCTAGCGTTCTCTCAAACCACTGGGACGCGGCCGTTATCGCCGGATTTAGCGCGTCGCATATGACATAGCGCGCCAGAGAGCATATGCGCTCGCTGCGCATCGGGTTTCGCTTATAGGCCATCGCCGAAGAACCGACCTGCTTTTCCTCAAACGGCTCATCGACCTCTTTAAGGTGCGATAGCAAACGCACGTCGGTTGCAAACTTTGACGCGCTCTGCGCTATCGCGCTTAAAACGCTGAGTATATTATAATCTATCTTCCTTGAATAGGTCTGCCCGGAGACGGGATAAACACCGGAAAAGCCCATCTTTTCGGATATCAGCTTTTCAAGGCGGGTGACCTTATCCATATCTCCCCCGAAGAGCTCAAGGAAGCTCGCTCCCGTCCCTGTCGTGCCCTTACAGCCGAAAAATTTAAGCGTCGCAAGCAGCGAATCGAGCTGCTCGAGATCGAGCAGAAGATCCTGTATCCAGATAGCCGCGCGCTTGCCGGCGGTAGTCGGCTGAGCGGGCTGAAAGTGCGTGTAGGCAAGACATGGCAGATTTTTGTGCTTTTCAGCAAAATCGGCCGCCGCTCCTATAGCCGAGAGCAGCAGGCCTCTTATTACACCCAGACCTTCCCGCATCCGGATAAGGTCCGTATTGTCGCCGACATAGCTGGAGGTGGCTCCGAGGTGAATGATGCCCGCGGCTTTGGGGCAGCATTCACCGTAAGTTTTAATGTGTGCCATGACGTCGTGTCGGAGCTGTTTTTCGTAAGCCGCGGCTTTGTCATAATCTATGTTGTATATATTGGCTTTGAGCTCCGAAATCTGTTCTTCCGAGATGTCTATGCCGAGATCTCTTTCGGCCTCGGCCAGCGCCACCCACAGCCTCCTCCAGACGGAGAATTTATAGTCGTCCGAAAAGATGTGCTGTATCTTTTCTCCGGCGTACCTTGTACATAGAGGATTTTCATAAACAGCCTTACTCATTTTCCCGCTCCCTGGCTTCGGATATCCTGTATTCGAAGCGTTTTTTGCCCTTTTTCACCGGTTCGGATGTGGGGTATTTCCCGTTGAAACATGCGCTGCAAAAGCCTTTAAGGCAGCCGCACAGGTTTTCCGCGTCCTCAAGCTCAAGATAGCCTAAACTATCTACTTTCAGTATATCACGTATTTCGTCAATAGTATAATTGTTCGCTATGAGCCGCTCGGGCGAGTCAATATCCGTTCCGTAATAACAGGGATACCGAAACGGCGGTGCGGAAACTCGCATGTGTATCTCAAGCGCGCCGGCTTCCCGAAGCAGCTTAATGATCCTGGCGCTGGTGGTGCCTCTTACTATGGAGTCGTCTATGAGCACTACGCGCTTTCCGCCGACGACCGAGGAGATGGGATTGAGCTTAATTCTTACCAGATCCTCGCGGGAGCTCTGGCCGGGCTGTATAAATGTCCTGCCGATGTATTTGTTTTTTATCAGGCCGACATCGTTCGGTATGCCGGACATGCGTGAATACCCGATCGCGGCGTCTATTCCGGAATCCGGAACGCCTATCACTATATCGGCGTCGGCGGGGTGACGCTTTGCGAGAAGCTCTCCGGCGCGCACGCGGGCCGAATGAACCGAGCAGCCGTCTATTACCGAATCAGGTCTGGCAAAGTATATAAACTCGAACACGCAAAGTGTCCGGGGTAACTCACCGCAGTGCCATCTGTCCGAGCGGATGCCCTGGGCGTCGAAAATGAGCATTTCCCCGGGCTCTATATCGCGTATGAACTCGGCTCCTACGGTATCCAGAGCGCAGCTTTCAGATGCCACTACATAGCTCCCGTCCGCTTTTATCCCGTAGCAAAGAGGCCTGAAGCCGTGGGGATCCCGCACGGCGATCATCTTTGTCGGCGACATCAGAACAATCGAATAGGCCCCCTGTATACGCTTCATGGCGTTTGAGACCGCTTCCTCTATAGAGGGAGTGCTTATGCGTTCTTTCGTTATAATATAGGCTATAACCTCGGTGTCGCTGGTGGTGTGGAATATCGAGCCCGCCATTTCCAGCTCGTCGCGCAGCTCCACGGAGTTAACAAGGTTGCCGTTATGGGCTAAGGCCATTCGGCCTTTAATATGGTCAACGACTATGGGCTGCGCGTTGCGAACGCCTCCCGAGCCCGTGGTGCCGTAACGCACATGGCCGATCGCCATGTTCCCGCTGCCGAGGGAAGCAAGTTTTTCCCGGGTGAAAACCTCGCCTACCAGGCCTACATCCTTATGCGAGGTAAAAAGCCCGTCGTCATTTACGACTATGCCGCAGCTCTCCTGACCGCGATGCTGTAAGGCAAAAAGGCCCAGATATACGTCCGCAGCCAACTCCGATGTTTCGGTGCTGATTATTCCGAATACGCCGCATTCCTCTTTAAGCTTTCCCACTACCGATTCCCTGCCTTACCGGACACCCGGCGCATTATCTCGCGGTATGCGTCTTCAACTCCGCCCAGATCGCGGCGGAAGCGATCCTTATCAAGCTTCTCATGCGTAACGCTGTCCCAGAAGCGGCATGTATCGGGAGACACCTCATCGGCGAGGATTATGCTCCCGTCCGGCAGACGGCCGAATTCAAGCTTGAAATCGACGAGGTCAACACCGATTCCGGAAAAGAAGCCCCGCATGAACGAATTCACCTCGAAGGCGAGCTCCGTTATGCGATCAATCTCCTCTCGCGTCGCGAGCTTCATTGCTATAGCGTGCCGGTCGTTTATAAGCGGGTCGCCGAGCTCATCGTTTTTATATGAGAACTCTATCGTCGGTTCGTCGAATACGATACCTTCCTCAACGCCGTATCGTTTTGCGAAGGAACCGGCAGATATATTGCGTATGATTACCTCGAGCGGAACTATGGAAACTCTTTTTACAACCGTCTCCCGCTCGGAGAGCTCCTCTACAAAGTGCGTGGGTATCCCCTGTTCCTCGAGAAGCTGCATCATGCGGTTGCTCATTTGGTTGTTGATGGCCCCCTTGCCGGAGATGGTTCCCTTCTTCAAGCCGTTGAAAGCGGTCGCATCGTCCTTGTACTCGACGATAAGAAGCCTTGGGTCGTCGGTCGAGAAGACTTTCTTAGCCTTACCCTCATAGATTTGCTCAAGCTTTTTCACTGTAAAAACCGCCTTTAATAACGTTTTTGACCGCTGCCCGGCAGTCTCGCGGCAATTCCGCGGACGGTTCGGACACATTGCTGCCTTCCCATTTTTCGGGCATCCGGAAATCCGCCGACGTATAAGACTGTCCCGGGAGTATTTGGTCCTCGGCTTTAATCATAAAAGGCAGCTAATGTCCAAATACCTTTAGGACGAATAGCTGCCCGTCAGCGGCGTCATCTGAATTCCCCATAAAAAGCCAGTCTGTTCAAATACGAAACAAAAATAGCACGAGCCGCTCCCCTTGTCAACAAATTTTTTCATGCGTTTCCCAAATTACTACCATATATAGCGCTGTACACATGAAGCCGGTGTATATATGCGGTATTTTGTGCAATGCGACAATCACGCCGGCGAGTCTTGTTTGGCAGTTGACAAAAACGGAGCGATAATTTATAATCATTCCCGTCGATAGAGCGAGGGTGTTCCGTAAACGTTTAGCGCGGGAATCTTTGCTCTTTTTTCGTATACAGGACCCCCACGAAAGGAGATTGTTTTAGATGGGTATATACACAAGGGATGACATAATCCGCATGGTGGCGGAGCAGGACATAGAATTTATCCGTATGCAGTTTACCGACATTTTCGGTCAGCTGAAAAACGTCGCGATATCGAGATCGCAGATAGAAAAAGCCGTCAACAACCTTATCATGATAGACGGCAGCTCCATAGAGGGCTTCACACGCATACAGGAATCCGACCAGTACCTTTATCCGGATCTGGACACCTTCGCGGTTTTACCCTGGCGTCCGCAGTCCGGAAGGGTCGCCAGACTGATGTGCGACGTATATAATCCGAACGGCACCCCCTTTGTGGGCGACCCGAGATACGTCTTAAAAAGAAGCATTGAAAAAGCCTCTGCCCTGGGCTATGATTTTAATGTCGGACCCGAGCTTGAGTTTTTCCTGTTTGAGACGGACGAAAGAGGAAGGCCCACCAACCGAACGGGCGATGAAGCCGGATACTTTGACCTCGGTCCTCTCGATCACGGCGAGAGCACAAGGCGGGAGATCTGTTTTGCGCTTGAGGCTATGGGCTTTGAGATAGAGGCTTCGCATCACGAGGTTGCCGCCGGACAGCATGAGATCGATTTCAAATACGCCGAGGCTCTCAAGACAGCCGACAACATAATGACCTTCAAGATGGCCGTTAAGACGCTCGCGCAGAAAAACGGCATGCACGCCACATTTATGCCCAAACCCGTTTACGGCATAAACGGCTCAGGTATGCACACCAACATGTCTCTTTTCAAAGACGGTAAAAACGTTTTCTTCGATCCGGACGACAGCCGCGGGCTTTCAAAAGAGGCGTACAGCTTTATAGCCGGAATCCTAGCGCATGTAAAAGGTCTGGTAGCCGTAACGAACCCGCTTATTAATTCATACAAGCGCCTTGTCCCGGGTTATGAGGCTCCCTGCTACATGGCATGGTCCTCTGCCAACCGCAGCGCTCTTGTACGTGTTCCGGCTTCCCGCGGCCAGGGCACGAGGCTGGAGCTGCGCTGCCCGGATCCATCCTGCAATCCTTATCTGGCGCTGGCGCTGTGTCTTGCGGCCGGACTTGACGGTATAGAAAAACAGCTCACTCCCCCGCCCGAGGTTTTCAATAATATATATACCATGACCCCTCAGGAAAGACATGAGTGCGGCATAGACAGTCTGCCCGCCACACTTGAGGAAGCTCTCGCGGCTCTCAAAGCCGATAAGCTCATGTGCGACACTCTGGGCAGTCATGTGTTCGCTCAGTACGTCGAGGGCAAAGAGAGCGAGTGCACCGCGTATCGCATGCATGTGAGCAAATGGGAACTGGACAGATATATTACGATATACTGACGGGTTACGCACAGGCAAGTATCTGTTGTTTAACGCTTTCTACGAGGTGATCCGGAGATGATCAGATTCACAAAAATGCAGGGAATCGGCAACGACTATGTTTATATAGACACCATAACCGGGCAGATAGACTCGCTCCCCGAGCTGGCGGTCCGTGTATCCGAAAGGCATTTCGGCGTGGGTTCGGACGGTCTTATAGTCATCGGCTTGTCCGAACTCGCGGATTTTAAGATGGATATGTATAACGCGGACGGCTCGCGCGCCGAGATGTGCGGCAACGGCATACGCTGCGCGGCCAAATACGTATATGACAAGGGCTTCACGGATAAGCTCAATCTGAGCTTTGAGACCCTTGCGGGAATAAAGCACATCGTGCTTCACCGCGAAAACGGCGCCGTTAGCAGTGTAACCGTGGACATGGGCGAGCCGCGGCTCGAACCGGAAAACATACCCGTAATTACCGACTCGGGAACGCCCGCCGAGGTCGTTTTATCCGCGGACGGCAATACCTACAGCGCGCTCTGCGTGTCGATGGGCAATCCTCACGCCGTAATTTTCTGCGGGGATCCGGATGATATCGACCTTCATTCCATAGGTCCTCATCTGGAAAACGCTCCGGTTTTTCCAAAGCGCGTCAACACCGAGTTTGTCAGCGTACTCTCCCATACGCTGCTTAAAATGCGAGTGTGGGAACGCGGCAGCGGCGAAACAATGGCCTGCGGAACGGGCGCCTGCGCCGCTGTCGTCGCGGCGGTGATTAAAGGTCTTTGCGAAAGAAAGGTAACGGTAGAGCTCAAAGGCGGAAGCCTCCTTATAGAATGGAACGAAAGCGACGGCCGCGTATACATGACGGGTCCCGCTCAGACCGTTTTTGACGGCACACTATATTAATACGAGGTGATTTCCCGTGGCTCAGGTCAATCCAAACTTTAAAAAGCTTCCGGGCAGCTATCTTTTCGCCGAAATCGCAGCGAGGAGGACGCGCTTTATGCAGGAAAATCCCGGCGTGGAACTCATCAGCATGGGAATAGGCGACGTAACTCTCCCGCTGTTCCCGGCTGTGATTGATGCCATGCACAGCGCCTTGGATGAAATGTCCCGGGCGGAGACATTCCGTGGCTATTCGCCCGATCAGGGCTATCCATTTTTGCAGGAGCTTATCGCTGAAAACGATTACCGCAGCCGCGGCGCGGCCATCACGCCCGATGAAATATTTATAAGCGACGGCGCGAAAAGCGACTGCGCCAATATAGGAGATATGTTCTCGCCCGAATGTACGGTTGCCGTATGCGATCCCGTGTATCCCGTTTATGTAGACTCAAACGCCATGAGCGGCAGAGCCGGAGACTTCGGCGCGGACGGCAGGTGGAGCAGGCTCGTTTATCTGCCTTGCACCGCCGAAAACAATTTCACACCCGAACTGCCCTCGAAGGCGGCGGATATGATATACCTTTGCTATCCGAATAACCCGACCGGCGCGGCCATTACCTTTGAGGCGCTTAAAAAATGGGTTGATTACGCGCTCGAACATGACTCGGTCATACTGTACGACTCGGCTTATGAGGCGTATATATCGACGCCCGGTGTACCTCACACGATATTTGAAATACCCGGCGCCGAGCGCTGCGCCATTGAGTTCCGCTCTTTTTCCAAAACCGCGGGGTTCACCGGCACACGCTGCGCCTACACAGTCGTTCCGCACGCTTTAGAGCGCTCCGGCCAGAGCCTTCACGAGCTGTGGAGGCGCAGACAGTCTACCAAGTTCAACGGAGTCTCATACATTGTCCAGCGCGGAGCCGCGGCGGTCTATACGCCGCAGGGCCAGGCACAAAAGCTTGAAACGATAGGCTGTTACATGAAAAACGCCAAAAACATCCGTGATATGCTCGAAGCGGCCGGCATCTTCTGCGGCGGCGGCACGGACTCTCCCTATGTGTGGCTAAAGCTTCCCTCCGGTCTTGATTCCTGGTCGGCCTTTGACATGCTGCTCTGCCGCGGCAATGTGGTTACAACTCCCGGCGCGGGCTTCGGCTCCTGCGGCGAGGGCTATATAAGACTGACGGCCTTCGGAGACCCCGAAAGCTCCCTCATAGCCACAGAACGAGTCGCCGCAATACTCAGGGGCATTTAGGTATCGCGCGTCTTTCCTCTGGCTTTACGCGGCAACGCTTCACCCCGCAGTGTCCGCAACAGCACGCCCGACTCTGATCGGATCAGGGTCGGGCGTATGCATTTATGTAAACCTATACCGGAACTCGCCGACGCTTTCGTCCGGGAGGTCAGCGCTGACAATAGCGGTTCTTTTAGATCTTTTTTAAACCGTAACCGGATCTTGGGAAACGTGAGCACTTTTATATGTCTGTTTTTTAAGGAACTCTATCGCGTCTTGCTCATCAAGCGGCTTACTGATAAGGTAGCCCTGTATTTTATCGCATCCGTTTTTTTGCAGGTACTCCTTTTGTTCCTCGTACTCTACCCCTTCCGCTATGGTACTGTAACCGAGGGTATGCGCTATTGAGATTATGTCGCCCGTTATGAGACTGCCGCAGCTGACATTCACAATCCTGTCGATAAAAGATTTATCGATTTTCACACAGTCTATGCTCAATTCATGTTCCCTTGAGAGCGATGAATATCCCGTCCCGAAATCGTCTATAGCCACACTGAGACCGTTATACCGGAGCCTGTCCATTACTTTGTTTATTTCACTGTAATCCGAGGCAAATACGGACTCGGTTATCTCTATGCCGACATTTTTCGGGTTTACATCCATTTCGAATATCATTTCAAACAGCTTGTCCGTAAAATCATCTTTCACAAGCTGAATGGCCGAAACGTTTACCGTCACATAAATCTCGTCATATCCCAGGCTTCGTAATCTGTTCAGGAAAGAAAAGGCCTGTCGGGTAATTTCCCAGCCTACCGGAATGATTAATCTACTTTTTTCTGCAATGGGGATAAACTGGGCAGGCGGTACCGGGCCGAGCTCTTCCGTTTTCAGCCTTGCTAATGCTTCAAAACCGCATATCATATTTGTTTTCAGATCAAGTATCGGTTGATATTGTAAATACAAATCGCCTTCTTTTTGATTCGCTATATTAGTAAGCTCACGCTTAATGGCTTCCTCACGCTTAATTTGTTCTTCAATCACTTCGTCATAAAAGCGAATGCCGATTTCCTTATCATCCAGTTCCGAGGCTTTTTCCGATACTATCATAACCAACCTGGAAATCCTGTTCAGATCAAGGTCTTCTTCCGGATTAATCTCATAAACCCCGATCCCCGCGCTTATTCTCTCCGCGGCCAGTATCGGCGCCAGAGTATCGGCAACTTTACTGGCGAAGTCTAAAAGCTCATACTTATTTTCATAACCCTTAATATAGTATACGAAACGGTGTTCATATGTCCTGCCGAGAATGCGGGTTTCCGATACAAACCGATTTAGTGTCTGTGCGATATATATGGCAAATTCCTCAGAATAATAGTATCCGTATGTCAAAGTCAATGAGAGCATTTCATTCATGTTTATACCAACGAGAGCTCTTTTTAACATATGATGCTCCTTATGGTCTTTTATTATCAGTTCATCAAAATGAGTGCGGTTATACAAACCGGTCACTCTGTCATGAGTACTGTTATACATGAGCTTTTTCTCAGTCTCCTTATTTTCGGAGATGTCGAAAATAATACCTTCAAGGTATTGCGCCTCGCCCTTTTCATTAAGTACGCTCTTGCCGATTTCATAGACCCATTTGCGCTCTCCGCCCGCCGTTATTATTTCATAATCCAGCTTGAACTGCTGATTTTTGTCTAAGGCGTATACCCATTCTTTCCATATAATATCCTTATACTCCGGTGCGATTAAGTCATTATATGAAATATCCCTGTTATTGATTAAGCTTTCCGGGGCATACCCTGTCAGTTCACGGCATCCCTCGGAAATATACCGCATTGTCCAGAAACGGTCATAACTGCATCTATAGGCCATTCCGGGAAAGTTAGTCAGGAGAATGGATTTGCTGCGCTCACTTTCGCTGAGCGCAGCCAAAGCTTCTTTCTCCGCCGTTATATCCATAAGCAGACACAAATGCATGGGGGAATTCCGAAATTCGTCCATAAAATGCGAAATCGTCATAAGCGTCCATATGTATGTCCCATCGGGCTTAAGGAACCGTTTGACGATATTATAGCCGTCAATTATACCTGCTTTGAACTGCTCAAACAGATCGATATCGGCTTGCAGATCATCCGGATGGGTTATGTCCGGCCAATCAATTCCGACAAGCTCCCTGCCGGTCCTGCCGAGGATTTTTTGGAACATCGGATTAACGCTGTCAACCCCCACCTCGGATTGAGTCGCAAAACTTTTATCGTTTACTATAGCAATCCCTATGGGAGCCTGGTTATACACACTGCGAAACAGCGCTTCGTCAAAGGCCAGTTTACTGCTTACCGACCTAAGTTCTATATAATGGATCTCGGCAATGAGCAAAGCCGCGACGAACAACATGAAAAACAATATGATGATCATGTCGGGAATCATTTGATGCCACAGATCATGATACCAATCCGCTGCGGGAAAATCGAACCCGAGAACGGCGATTATCTGCCCGCTTGCCGGATCCACGACCGGTGTTAAAACGCTGACCCAGTAACCCCATCTGTCTTTAACAGGGCCCTCAAAAACCGTGTTTTTAATTCTGAAGGCATCTGATAAGGTTTTCGACGCTTCCTCATAAACCTGTCCGGGCGGTGAATAATTCTGCGAATCGGGCAGCTCCGAGTCTACTAAAAACACGATATTACCGTCTTTTTGGCCCATCAGATAAGCAAATTCAATTTT
>Ga0123334_1004100_pt1 | contig 15098 bp, 13 predicted proteins | sample BiotimSIPDNA_FD_89706 | JGI IMG/M metagenome (GOLD analysis project Ga0123334, IMG submission 89706) | Anaerobic biogas reactor microbial communites from Washington, USA - Biogas_R1 time_0 SIP DNA | ecosystem: Engineered > Bioreactor > Anaerobic > Unclassified | place: Washington, USA... | reverse complement strand
GTACATCGGCATGGCATTTGCCAGTGCCAGGGTCATGGCTGGGTCGGCGGCAATGATCGACATGGTAATATCGGCAATTCCGGTGCCTTTCAGGGCTGAGACTGGGATTACCTGGTATTTGTCTAAGCCCAGGTTGAGGGCGGTTTTCTCGATAATAGCATCTTTGTGTTTGCCAGCCAGGTCGATTTTATTCAATACGACCACAAAAGGTTTTCTAAGCTCCAGCATATGCTGATAGAGGTCCTGTTCCGTTTGTTTCACTCCCTGGATGGCATCGAAGACAATAATCAGGAAATGAGCCGAGCGGGCTGCCTCCAGCGCGCGTTCACGTTCCTGTGTGCCAACCGGACCGACCGCATCCGCACCTGGTGTATCGACAAGGTTAAAAATACCAGCGTCTGCTTCCTGGTTGACGCGAGTGGTACCAGGGATGGGGCTGACAGCAGCTTTATCCTGCTCTTTGCGAATAAATTGATTGTAGAGCGTCGATTTCCCAACATTGGCGGGTCCGATGATTGCAACTTTTTTGTGGTTGCCCAACACAGCTTTGGATTGCGTGAGGGCAAGGTCGATCATGGTCTTGGTGGGGTTCTTTCCCAGGGGAATGTTGCTAACTACATTCTGCAGGTTTCGGCGTTGTTCTTCGGGCACGACTGACCACACCTGTCGAATGAGATCCTGGCTGGGATAAGGGAATAATTGCTGAATGTCTTTGAGTGAGGGCATGAGCTTTCCTTTTGTGTACTGACAGAATTATACAGTAGGCTTTGCGATTGTTAATAGTTTTACTGGAAGCCTTCTGGACCACGTATGAGCCGACGTGCTGGCGGGTTCGAAACCCGACCGGGTATAAATGCATCAAGTAGTGTTTTGTTAGGGGAGTCCTGCCAGGTGTCCCAATTTTTTGTGCCTGAAACCAAGCAGGTGAGATATCCCATGGTCCTCCGGGACGGTGTGAAAGAAGTCCCGGATTGTTCGTCTTTGGTTGACGGTTTACGCCTGATTTTCAGTTAATTTGGTTGACTTTTGGACCGAGTTCGGGTAATATCAGTGTTCGTTGTACGGCGAGGTAGCTCAACGGTGGAGCAGTGGACTCATAAGCCATTGGTTCTGGGTTCAAATCCCAGCCTCGCCATTTTTTAATTAAATTAAAAGATAATTAGTTCTGGGATTCCTACTCGCTGCGCTCCCAGGACTTCGCAAAATGCGCTCGCAAATCCCAGCCTCGCCATTTTTTATTTAATTTTCAATCAAGAAATTAGTTCTGGGATTCCTGCTCGCTGCGCTCCCAGGACTTAGTATTCACTCGCAAATCCCAGCCTCGCCATTTTTTATTTAATTTTCAATCAAGAAATTAGTTCTGGGATTCCTGCTCGCTGCGCTCCCAGGACTTCGTATTTACTCGCAAATCCCAGCCTCGCCATTTTTTGTTTAAGATGATCAGATTTTCTTCCACTGGGACCCGCGTGGTGTCCTTTTCCTGATTTCATCAATCTTGAGTTGGGCTCGGTAATCACTCAACGCACCTCCCACAAAAGCATGATAATGTGAGTGGTCCACCAGGTCTACGTGAGCTTTTTTCATGCGTGCATCTTCAGATACATCTTTAGTGGTGAAGACTGGACCAAGATCGGCGACAACTTCTTTTAGTACGTGCAAAGAAATATCTTTTCTACCCATCTTTCCCTCATTTACAATATCGACGAGATATGATTTGCTTTTTTACTGTGGTTCAACTAATTGTAAGTCTACCACAAACCTTTTATGCGGTTGATGGTTAGAAATGAATGTAACCTCCGGTCAACGACCTCGCGCGGCCTGTGCCCACCACGAAGTGGACGGGTATTAGGAGATCGACGAGAACGGGGCTGTGATGGAAGACCTGGCGGTCAAATGGCTTGCGGGTAATTCAGCGACAAAACACCCCTGTCGTTTTTTTGAGGATAGAGGTATACTACATAAAGTTAATCACAAGTTACTTTTCCAACAAAATTTTAATGGGGTTAATAATATTGGACCATAAAAAACCTATAACAGACAATACATTTGAATATCAAGAGTTTGTTAGTTCAGCAGGTGTTTATGTATCCGCTGAGCTTCAGGAGAAGATAAAAAACACTGGTTTCTTAATTGCAGGCAACGGCAGCATTGGGAATCCAATAGCGATGATGTTGGCTAGGTCTGGTGCAGAGAATATCATCATTGCAGATCCTGAAGACATCGAAATAAGCAATCTCGCTCGTCAGGAGTTCACTTTCGATCAACTTGGGAAGAACAAAGCTGAAATGACCACACAGAATATTCAAGCAATCAACCCTCGCACGATCAAGTCGATAAAAAGCATTTCCAAAGGTATTACAGCCGAAAATGTTGAAGCACTGGTAGCCGAGGCGGATATTGTCGTTGATGGAATCGATATCCGTTCTTCAGATATGACTTGGTTACTTCATAAATATGCCTGTTTTTATAAAAAACCTGTCATTGTAGGCTATGATCTAGCAGGTACAGCTTTGTTAACCATATTCCGTTATGATCAAAAGCGGATAAAACCTTTGAAAGGAAATGTTTCTGAGGAGACGATTTTAACATTTCAAAGAATTAAGAAAGCATACCAAAACGGGGATATCTCTGAAGCACAATTTTTGAATTATGTGTATCAAGTTCTCACAGGACCAATCAACCCATTTCTCGTCCCAATAGAACAACTCAAAGAAATTGTTAATCGAAAAGAGGATGAAACAAGCACTTCCCAAGTTGGAACGACAGCTCGATTAATAAGTGTATTGACTGTTGAGGCTATCAAGATAATGCTTTCTGGTGAGAAAGTCAGAGAAATTATAGCAATTGATATCCCTTCGGTGGTAAGGGCGCACAATCCGAGTGTAGTTTCTAAAATGGTTTACATGATAAAGGCGTTGATGACAATAAATAGAAGAGGAGTTGGGGTAAAAGAAATGCTCAACACTCTTAACAATGATGATTTGTTAAAGAATTTATAATGACAGATTTTAGCGAAGAATACCGATTGTTTTTAGCTACTTCAATTGAGGATCAAATTGAGCGATACCAGCTCGTTACAAAAAAGTACCTCGAAAAGGGGTATTTGAAGGGGATAAAAACGATCAATACTGGGATAGAGCTAAATTCTCTAATTTCATCCTTAAATATCGAAGAACTAGATGAAAATGGATTTGCCGAGAAAGATAAACAATATCTTAGAGACGGAATAATATTCAATTTTGACAATTATCAGATGATTTTTTTTGATCAATATCACTGGAATTCTATTCCATTTGTTGCCAAAAAAACAAACTGTACTTGTGGGTCAGCTCGGTTGATCATCAAAAACTCGAATGGTTTGCCAACACTCAATGATCCTAAGATTACTATTTTTGACAATGAGACTTGGGTTTATGAAAAAGCCAGAGTAGAGTTTTCACAATATGCAGTCTGTAATGAACCTTTTTCATACGCCTCGATTGGATTATTAAAATTAGCATACTTGTACAGTATTAATGTTTTACACATCGATGGCTGGATAGCAACGATTGATAATCTGGTTCTCAAATTGCTGAACAGCAGATTTTTTAATTTTAATTTACCCCCCATAGGTCCGAGTATAGAGTATTTAGGATCAATCTGTACCCCCGTTTATATTGATTTGGAAACGGCATTGTCAAATTCAGAAAGTTGCCTTTCAAGTAAAAAAGTTGCGGATTTCATCAGGGATAAATCTTGCATTGGATTCGAGAACGTGATTGTAGAAATTTAGCTCTGATATTTTTTTATGATCTTGCCGACTTGATGATTCCCACTTACTTTGTTTCGGTCATAGGTGAGCAGAATTTGCTCATCATAGGCTATCATCATTAGTTTTCTTATTAAAAAAGATCTCAGGTCATGATCAGTGCACGATCTGGATACCAACGTTATATTGGAAATGATATTGACTGGATCCAGGAGACCAACGTGATCAGTTTCGATATTTGCCGATATTCCATTAATTTATCATAATTGTTGATTATTAGTATATAATTTCAGCTAATTGAAGGTGGAAAATTGAAATCAAGTCTCAAATTGTTATTTTACAATACAGATGGAGGCAATTTAGATGGCATCTTATGTTCTTGAATTATTTAAATTAGTCACAACTTCAGTTTTTATAGTTTTTGGAATTTTGATATCTGATGTCAGGAATAAAAAAACAAAACCACTAATTAAACAACCGTGGATAAGTATTATGAGGATTACTTATCCACTCTCACCAATTTGCTTTTTATATTTCCTTTGGAAACTGAATCGAATATCAATTATTGATGTCTTAGCATTAGCATTAATGGTTTTAGGAACGATAATTGTTTTCTTTGCAAAACGGGAATTAGGGGTTAACCATTCTTGGACAGGATATTCCACGACGAATATAACCAATTTTATAAGAACTGGAATCTACGAATATGTTCGTCATCCCTTATATCTTGGAATAATTATTGCTGTTGCAGGAACAGGTATCGTTGTTTTACAAAGAATTTCTACAAATTACCTGGTTTTTTGCATCTACATAGCTGGAATGATTTTTACTATAGTTTTTATCAATATATCCAGCACTAAGGAAACGAAGTATTTAGAAGAAAAATTTGGAGATGAATTTATTGAATATGTTGAGCAAGTACCAGCCCTTTTCCCCCGACTAAGCAAAAGAAATGGATTTGAAGCAGATTCCAAAAATCTGTAGAAGTCTAGTAATTTACTTAGCAATAATCAAGGCTGGTGTCAGGATACCGGTGAGAATGGGGGTCAATGACCACGCATGGTCTGCCCAGACGTACTTACAGCGCTGGGGTGCTTTGCAAGATGGCGAGAACTGGGGACAAGAACCTCACGCGGTGAGGACACCGGCGAGAACAAAGGTTTCATTATTTGCCGACATTCCATTAATTTATCATAATTGTTGATTATTAGTATATAATTTCGGCTAATTGTAGGTGGATAATTGAAATCAAGTCTCAAATTGTTATTTACGTATATTTAATTTTCCTTTCAAACCAAAAGGATAACTTATGACAGACATTTATTTTAAAAGATCATGTTTGATGTACCAATATAGTGCTCCTTCAACCCTTTAATTCACTTCAGCTTACCCTTCTACTACCAGCTTTGTTGCACTTACGAGTTGAATCCAAGTATTTATTGATATTTCACATCCTTGAATTATCTACAGATCTAAATTTATTGTGAGCGATTTGTACGTCACTCGTTATGCGCCAATTACGACACCATTGGCGAATCCTTACGCCCAATAATTTCTGCAGTTCATTGATTTCTTCAAAATTTCTAAAAATATTTTATGTAATCCCAGCAACAACACAACAAAGCCTTACCAATTGTTATCGTTATTAGACATTTGGTATGGAAAGTCCCGGAAATAATGATTTAGTTCATCTATCTTAAAGCATTAGTATTAATCAGCTTAGACCTTAATAAGACATCTTGATCGATTACATATGATCTTTGCTTACCAACATTATATTCAAACACCAGAGAATTGTTGTTGGTTGTCGTATCTCCAAGAAAAATTTGCAAGTTGTTTGCAACTCCGCTTAATTTGCCTTTTTATGTTGAATTCACGGTAATTACATTAATTTTATGTTTTCATACTAATTGTTTTGGAACTTTTAAGTACCACACATTTACATCGTCAGTTCCCCGATCAAGAATTTTTTCACAAACTTTAATGTAGCTTGAATTATTATTTTTATGAATTTCCTTGTTAATAGCTGATCTCCAGCTATTATCTTCGCTTTTTTCCAAAATTGCCTTTACACAGTCAAACATCTGCCGTTCTTGCGGTGTTAATATTGTTGAAATGTCTCCAAAGAAATAATTTGACCCAAGCAGAAAGAGAGTTTGATTTTCAGGTTTTGTTCTGTCTAATTTAAAATCAGGAAGATTTAGAAATTGAACATCTTTATTGCTTACGATCTTATTGATCAATTTCGCCATAATTGGGGTTGTGAGAAAAAATAAATATTCGATATTTTCCTGACAGCAATAATCATAAATTTCTGAAAACAAATTTGAGAAAACTAAATATTGAAACTCATACCATTTTCTAGCACCTAAATTACTGGATAATGCTACATTGGTTGCCAATCTTCGTAATTCGCCAATTTTCCCATATGGTCTCCTTGCTTGAACCCTTTCCATTAAGGAGATTTCAAAATCACCCTCATCATAATCACCTTGATGTAATAATGACCCCATTTCCAGTTTTGAAGGTGTATTAAAATTATAAGTGTGTAAACCAAGTGTTCCTAAAGGCTGGATTGTATTTTTTCCTGTCACAACAAAAGAAGCACCTTCAGCAAAATCATACTCATCGCAAACTGGTAATTTAGGATAAATACATGAGTCTTTGTAAGCTTTTGAACGAAATTCACCAATTCTTACATTAAGACTTTTGCTCTTTGAAGAAATTAAATACACCTTATCAAACTCGATAATTTCATTTATAGTAATATGGTTATTAATTAATACTTTTTCACTTCTCTCTGCAATTATCCAGGTATTATGCCCTCCTAAATATCTACCTTTATCACTCACTTCGACTTTAAAATAACCATCTTCCTCAAATAATTGGCTTACTTCTGCGTGCGATTCACGCAAATATGATAAATTGGTTATTTGGCGATTTCTTTCTAGGACTGCCTTAAATCTTGGGTCCGATAATCGTCTGAGAGTAGATAGAAGCAAGCGAAAAGCATTTTTGGTTCCTTCTGCAGAAGCTAGAAATTCGCTTATGACAAATTGTATTATGTTAGGCACACTTAATTTTCTTGCGCTTGCTAAAGGATCTGAAATAATAATTTTTGCCCCCACACTCATCATTGATGCTATGTTTTTTATGGCAGTTTTCTGTAAAAAATCTGCTTCTAGTTTTGTTGGCCGATGATCTTCAGAAATCAAGGTAAGAGCATAAAAACCATTCTCAATAACTGCAATATTATGTAATGGCATACACTCATTGAATTGGAGCCCGCCATTTAATGATGTAATGTCAGCGTTTATGAAGCCAATTTTAGTGTTCTCCTGTTTAAACATATCAAGGGAATTGTCAATAGCTGTGCATACAATCCCTTTTTTTGAAAAATGTTGGCTTATTGGGGCTCTTCCGCAGCATAATTCGAGAATCTTTGGTTCAATAATTTCATCATTCTTAATAATATTATCAATTTCTAAAATTATTTCATCATCAAGTTTCTTCTTCATTGCAAACTGGACAACATAGTCGTATTCATTTCCACCGTATTTAGCAGAGCTCCAAACTTGTAAATCGTTTTTCATAAGTAAGTTTTCCTAGTCAATATAACAAAATTATTTTACAAAAATTTCCGGTAGTAGTAACTATTCCATTTTCAAGCTTTGATTTGTAGTCTCAAACTTATAAGTATAAATGAGTGGTTTGTTAGTTGAACTTTTTTGTGTATTTTCACCATTAACAAAAGCAATTTTATCCTTGGGTTTCCGCTGATAATCAATCCTAGCTTGGCTTATTTCTTTATCTTTCTATTTTACAAAGAATTCAGCAACAACCAACGGTTGACAGATCTCTGCACCATAGGCGTTCTTTCCACAGTGCTCTCCTGCCCCTAAACCATAGATAGTCAAATATGAATTGTCGTAAATGTCATCAAATTCTTCGAGACTCAAAACAAAATACGGGTCATACGTTCCAGGATGATAACATTGGAACTGTTCATTGCTAATCACATTGAATACTCGACAAGAAATCTTTATAAATTCACCATCATATTTATCAGGATAAGTGTTGAAATCTCTCCAATCCACCTGCTCAAATTTTGACATATAATCTTGGGTTTTTACATAAGCCGTTTGAGTGAACTGATAAGGCGCCGTTGTTGGTGTAGGTGTGTTAGTTCTTGTTGGAGTTAGAGTTATCGTTGATGTGTTCGTTATTGTCGGGGTGTTTGTTATTGTGGGAGTATAAGTAACAGTAGGTGTATTTGTTGATGTCGATGTTGGCGTTTCTGTTGGTGTGCTTGTTGGCACAGAAGTATAAGTGCTGGTAGGACCTGCTAGTTGAGTTTGTTCTATCCCTGCAGAAATTGTGGCTTGAATATCTTCCGCTGTTAGTTCTTTTGAACCTCCACAACCACTAATCAATAATAAGATAAATAATAGTATCGTGATTTTTTTCATCTCTTGACCTCCTGAATGATTTTTTCACGTTGTTTGACTTAAAAGTATTATAACGTAAACCCCCTGGTTGCACCGGTCTACATAGAGCTTCTTGTTCTTTGTTGGTATTCATAACTTGAAAGGTTGCTGATCATGCTATCTACAGTTATTTAATGAAGGGCAAATCGCCGCGCTCTGTTCGCGATGACAGGAGTAAAACAGATCGTATTCGGCGGAGTTCGCAACCGACGCGGATTCCCCCCTACGAAAAAAAGCCAGGTTGGACTATGGAGCCTGGCTCATGAAATGCATGTTTGGGATGGCCTACAAGGAAATTGCCTTGTTACACTAATCAGAGACTAACTCAATCGGGCAATTTACGCTCAGGGTAAAATCGGATGGGGCAACCTCGATGTAAAACTGCCCTATGGCATTATCGTTGGCAATAATATCCGTTCTGGCCGGTGTCCTCACCGCGTGAGGTTCTTGACCGTGAGGTTTCTATCTACGCTTGTCCAAAAGGAACGATTGGAATTTCACCATTTTCGCCATTGAGCCAATAACCGGCAGATGAGTGCCGCCAATGTTCTGGTAATTTCACAAACCCTTTTCTGAGTTATCATCTTTAGTTAGCTTATTGAATGAGATCTAAGGTCACGATCAGTGCACGATCTGGATACCAACGTTATATTGGAAATGATATTGACTGGATCCAAGAGACCAGCGTGATCAGTTTCGATGTTTGCCGATATTCCATTAATTTATCATAATTGTTGATTATTAGTATATAATTTCAGCTAATTGTTGGTGGAAAATTGAAATCAAGTCTCAAATTATTATTTACATATATTAGATTTTCCTTTCAAACCCAAAGGATGACTTATGACAGACATTTTTTATGAAAAGATCATGTTTAATGTACCAACAAAGGAACGATCGTTATTGTCCAAAGAAGAAAAAAGTCAATTGTCTTCTAACGTCAGAGACCTCGAATACATTTATAAATATAAGCAACTTCAGATTGGAATTTCTCCTTCGGAAAGAGCTTTTGTTCTTACTCCTAGGCAGTTGTTTGAGATCGGCGATCTATTACCAAGGATTTCCGATAGAGTAGAAAAAGTATTAGGGTTGTCAGGATTAAAAAGAGCTTGGGATCACATTCCAATTATCTCTATCTTGTCAAAGGCTTTACTGGAAGAATCTACCAAGTATTCAACCTGGATTTCTAAGCGTATCGCTCAAAGACATCATAACGATCAATCAGTATTAATCTGTGATATGTGCTCAGGAGCAGGCATTACCACCTCGAAAGTTTATATTGAATTTAAAAATAGGGGTATCCCTCACGTGCAAATTCACGCAATTGATAACTCTATTGAATCAATATCTGCTGCATATCTTCTATTCCAAACGCAAAATATCCCATGTCAGATTGTTACGGGGAACATTAGTTCCATAAACCACTACTCAGAATTTGATGGAATCTTATTGATATATTCTGACATAGAAAACTATATGACAAGCCTAGACAAAAGATTTATGTACAACGATTTAATTTCTGAAAATGGCATATCGTATCTTCCTAAGAAAATACATGACAAGATTTTTACCGATTCAATTGAGCACCTAAGAGTTAACGCTGCCGTGTATCTTTCGTCGATCAATCCGAATTATACAGTCCAATTATCGAAGCCGTTTTTAATTCAAGAGATACTTACTGGAAAAAACAAACACGAAAAATATCATCAAAGAATTGTAAGTAATAAAAAACAATATATAACCACCCCAGATAATAAAATACGCAAGGCGATGACGGAGGAAACTGGCAGACAGATTGAGTTCATGCGAAATCTTTTGTTAAGTGATTTTACAGTTTTTGTATCATATATGAATGGTCTTAACAAAGCCACAAAGGCGGCTAAATCGCTAAAGGATGATATATTGTCTCCAGTCTGTGATATCTCTAATGGCCTTAAATTAATTTTCAATAAACACGAGTTAAACACTTATCCAGATATTGTCGGATCACCTTGCGATGCAATTGAGATCCTTCTATAGAGATTGGCATTTAATCATAACGTGAAAGGAAATTGATAGATAAGGAAAATGATGCTACTTTGTCTGGGGACAGGAGTTAAGTAATTTTTTACTTGAACTAATTCAAATCAACACAGACAGGAATTACGGAGATGATCCAGTGGAAGAGCAGAATATTATCAGAAAGCAAATTACCGACGACAAAAAAAAAGAGTCTCTTTACCTGCTAAAGGAGGACAAACATGGCTATTATATTGATGTGCCAAAGATTGTCTTGGAAGAGATTGATGAGTATCAGTCTTCTTTTTCAGCCAATTTTCTAAAAGCATTAGAAAATTTTGCAGATGCAAAAGAGCTATCTGACATCGATCCAACAAACCCTTTCTGTTTTTCTCCAAAAACTCTTGAGTTGATACGCAGAGAAGTAATAATTCCAGTTCTAAAAGAATTAGAGGGTTTTTTTAGCGGAAGAGAAATTGGAGATGGAAGAGAATTCAGTTGGAAAGAGGCTCATGTAGATGGTTTGCTAGGCAAACTCTTGGCTCTCGAGTCTTTTAGAATTAATCGAATGATGACTACTAAAGCTAGAGAAAACATTCTATCTGAATTTCCCAACGAAAAGGATATAAGAGTTCTTGAATATTGCACGGGTGCTGGTATAACAACGGCACTCTTATACAACTCGCTTCGTAGAACATCGAAAAACATAAAACTATGTTCAATAGATAACTCTCTTCAATCGGTTGCTTGCGCAATGGGTTTCTTAACTGCAATTGGAATTCCCACAAGAGTAGTTATAGAAAGAAATGAGGATCTGTCTTTCTCTGAATTTCCGGGAGTCACAATATATTTCGATACAGCTCAGAATTTTTCAAAGAGAACATTTAATTTCAAATTCCATGTCATTGTTTCAGATAGTGGACTCAATTATCTTTCAGAACATGATGAAATTCTAAATTCGACGGTAAATGTACTTGAACAAAATGGACTAATTCAAATCTGCACCCTTGATCCGGAAACAGAGATTGATTTATCAATAATCCAAATGCTGTCGACGATTGCATTCGGCAGACATGTTGAGATTTATCGGAAACATAAGAATAATAATATTTACAAGACAAAGAAAGTAACAAGGGTACAAGACGATGGTGTTGAGAAAAAAATTACATTAATCAAGCAAATGTACTCTGCTTCGACATCTCTGCAATATTACATTCTTCAGAAATTAGTTAAAATTGACAGGGAATTGTTCTGGGCTTACCTTAAAGGAGCTAAGTCTGCTGCGGCTATTACTAAAATGCTCTCTCCAAAGATAAAAATTGACTTAAGGAAAACAGGAGAGACATTAATGATGATTTATCCAGATGCTGAATTATTTTATTTTCCGTCATACAATGATCAAGAAACGAGTTTGACGAGATTTTTGGATTTGAAGAACCGTCCTGGCGGGTAAACTTAATTTGTATTCATTTTAATTCTCTCTTGTGCATATAAGTCTCCCAATTCCCATCCACTTTATTTTGGGCACGGGTGAATTTGATATGCAGATCGAAAGTCATCGCATTTAGTCACCGTACTAAATGTTGGCCTCATGTCATGATCAGAGAATGGTGTGGATACCTTACGATCAGAAAACTTATACTGCCTGTGCTCGCCACGATGTGTATGGGTATCAGAAGGCGGGCGAGAACGGAGGGATGGGAGACCTGGCAGTCAAGAAGCTCATACGTTCCCACAGGGAGGCTTCGCACTGGGGACACCGGCGAGAACTGAGCAAATCTTATATTTCATAAATTTCTTGTTCGGCATAATTATGTATAATTAGCCATTAATTTATAATCTCCAGTTTGGTTAATGATGAGGGAAAAATGCAACTAATTTTTTACAAAATATTACAAATTAGCATCATAATCTTATTTGGTGTCTTAGTTTCCGATTTGCGTAAGAAAAACATTACTAAACGTCTTCTTGATCAGAAACTTTTAATAATCATGAAATTGTCTTACCTTGCTCCTTTAATTATTTTTTTGGTCTCAGTTATTACCAATAAAAAAATCCTTATCACAGATGTTTTTGCACTAGTCATTACACTGATCGGATTGATGGTCGTTGCTGACGCAAAATTTAACTTAGGCAAAAATCACTCTTGGACTGGTTATGGAACTTTTCCAGAAAATTTCTGCACAAAAGGTTCCTTTTCTTTGATGCAGCACCCAATGTACACAGGCATTATTATCTGCATAATCGGTATGGTCTTACACGTAAGTTTTCATGTTTCCTGGCCATGGTTGTTATTGAACCTTGTCTCTTCGTTATTTATTATTTACATTCTGATATCTTCGGCAAAGAAAGAAAATGAGCATTTACAAGAATTGTTTGGTGATGATTATAAGAATTATGCTGATCAAATTCACCCTTTTTTACCCATTCGCAGGTATAAAGCCAGGAGCATTCTAGATTAATTTTCAACTGTCAAGTTGTGACCGTCTCTGCAGTTAGCATGTTTGGTTGATCTAAGTTTTCCACACGTGATTACTTGATAAGTCACTTAGCATAAAGCGATTATCAGCAGGTAATATGAAGACCGCTGAGAACGAAGAGCAGCGATATCAAAAGCTGTAAAGGTAAAATTTGTTTTTAACCTTTGGGTTTTATTTTTATAATGCTTTTTCGAAGTACCAATGGATCATCTTCTCGGCAAATATCCATCAATTCTTTTGTATTTACAACCCTCTCACCTTGAACAAATAAATCTTCACCTGATCTAGACCAACCTAATTTTTCATATTCTAAAGGTTTTTCTATTTCTTCGAAAATCAAGTCTTGAGAAAGTAAGTGATTTACGAATTGCATGTGTGTCTCAAATGGTGTGGTGATAACTGCATCTTTTACACGCGAAAGCTCAGTAGCAGATTTAATAGTTTTTAAGATTTTTACTAATTTTCCTGGATTGGTTCTTAGCAATAACGCAAGCCAATTGTACGTTCTACCAGCTCCATCTGAAACAACTTGTTTAATGAGAATACTGCCATCCTCTTTCGATATAAATTCGTAATAATGAGGATAATCGTAAGGTGCTTGAAATGAATTAATCCTTGGGTCTTTTCTGAGATCTGTGCGCAAAGCTTTTAAAATCATACTTAAGTGATAAGTTGTATCGATTTCCACCTTGATATTTGCATCCAAGCCTAGTGCTGCCACAATTAAACCATCATTACCCATGTTTTTACAAACACTGAGCAATAAATCATTTCCATAATGACGATCAAGGTAAGGTAATCCATTATCAAGCAAGAGGGCGTCGAACATGGGCTTAGCTTTAATGTCGTTCTGAGAACATTGCAATGCGTCGCCGACTTGAAGGATAATTGTGCGATTTGAGTAGTACAAATCTTTCGGAATGTCTCCATCGACGATCTTTATTGCATACTGGTCTTCGGGTTTTAAACTGCTGTTCCAAAGCTGTAAGTTTAAAGCAGCAACAGCGATCGATTCGGCAGAGTTATCTGTGGTAATTAGATTAAAGTTTCTTAAACCTTTTGTGTGTAATCTAGATATCAAACACTTTTCAGCCACACCGGCACCAGTAAAGAATGAACGAATTTGCAGTATTCTTTCTTTATCGTTGTTGGCAATCTGATGAAGGTAATTAGCCATTTTGTCGGTATTATCAAAAATTGGTTCTATCGTATCAGTTACACAGACTCTTCGCAGTACCCCTAAAACGTATGGTTCACGTTCCATTCTTCCAGTATCCCAGGGGTTTACAGTAAACCCGAAACTAGCCATATTATTTTTTATAAATTCGCTGCCAGTTGCGATTAGTTGCGTTGTTTCTGGTGACATGGTGTAGGGATAATTTTCAGCAATGTGCTTCTTAAAGTCCATATCCCACTGGCGATCATATTCCATACAGGCGTCAGTAAAAGTTTGATGTATCTTCACCATGAAGATGTTGGAATCATCAACCTTGATAAGTTCTGGATTATGGATTTTTTTGTTTTCTTTCCTCATTTTATTTCTTTAATTTTCACCTAATTACAAATATGAAGTTTCGACAGCTTGTTAATATTTAACTTTTGAATTCCACACCTATTTTTGGACAATAAATAAGACATGATTATATCCCAATTTAAATAGCGAAAATATCACAATTCGCGATTTTATTTTCTTGTTTGTAAATTCTCTTCATATTTTTAGCCTCGATGGTGGATGATATAATGGCTCAACTAAATCAACTACATCAACTTGAGGTTAGCATGAGCGAATTTATTACCTACCAAGAAATTGACACGGCGACGGAGGCTGTGCGGGCGCGTTTGAGCACGACCCCACAAATTGCCCTGATTCTCGGCTCCGGGTTGGGAGAGTTGGCGGATTCCATCGAGAACCCCACCATCATTCCAACCGATGAGATCCCTTTCTGGCCGGTCTCGACCGTGCCGGGGCACAAAGGTCGCCTGGTGATCGGCGAGTTGGAAGGCAAGCAGGTTTTGGTTTTGCAGGGACGCACCCATCATTACGAAGGTCATCCCATTTCCAAAATAGGGCTGCCCATCCGCGTGATGCAGCGGCTGGGAATCAAAACCCTGATCCTGACCAATGCTTCGGGAGGTTTGAACGACGATTTTTATGCCGGCGATATCATGCTGATCAAAGATCACCTGGCGCTGCTGCCCATGGCAGGCGAAAATCCACTGCGAGGACCCAACCTGGACGAATTTGGACCGCGTTTTCCACCGATGAGTGAAGTTTACAGCCTGGAACTGATCGGACTTGCCAGGGAGGTTGGCACAGAGTTGGGCATCCTACTACATGAAGGTGTATATGTCTGCCTTTCCGGACCTTCCTTCGAAACCCCGGCC
>Ga0123334_1004098_pt1 | contig 15102 bp, 15 predicted proteins | sample BiotimSIPDNA_FD_89706 | JGI IMG/M metagenome (GOLD analysis project Ga0123334, IMG submission 89706) | Anaerobic biogas reactor microbial communites from Washington, USA - Biogas_R1 time_0 SIP DNA | ecosystem: Engineered > Bioreactor > Anaerobic > Unclassified | place: Washington, USA... | reverse complement strand
TACCCAGCCTGGAGCGCTCCCGGATGGCGGCTGCGGTAATATTCCGGCCGCAGAGCGTGATGGTTCCTGCGCTCACTCTTTCCAGACCGGTAAGGGCATGGGTAAACTCCCCCTGCCCGTTGCCCTCAATACCCGCAAGACAGACAATCTCTCCGGCGCGCACCGAAAAGCTCACATCTTTGACGGCGTTATTCTTGTGAAGCCTGGAGGCCACGGTGACGTGGGAGACATCCAGAATAACCTCACCCGGCCGGGCCGGCTCCTTTTCCACGGCAAAACTGACGGCGCGCCCCACCATCATGCGGGAGAGCTCCTCCCTTGTGGTGCCCGCGATGTCAATGGTACCGATGCATCTGCCCTTCCGCAGGACGGTGCAGCGGTCTGCCACCGCCATGATCTCATTGAGCTTATGAGTAATAAAAAGAATGGACTTGCCTTCTTTGGTAAACCCGCGCATGATCTCCATGAGCTCGTCAATCTCCTGGGGGGTCAAAACGGCGGTGGGCTCGTCGAAAATGAGGATTTCATTGTCCCGGTAAAGCATTTTCAGGATTTCAACCCGCTGCTGCATTCCGACGGAAATGTCCTCAATGCGGGCGTCCGGATCCACGCGAAGGCCATATCGCCCGGAGAGGGCCAGCACCTTTTCCCTGGCCTCTGCGGTCCGGAGAAATCCCAGGTGATTGGGTTCCACGCCCAGAATAATATTCTCCAGAACCGAGAAGACCTCCACCAGCTTAAAGTGCTGGTGGACCATGCCAATGCCAAGGGCGTTGGCATCGTTGGGGTTTTGGATCTTTACGAGCTGACCGTTCTTTTTGATATCTCCATGCTCGGGCTGATAGAGTCCGAACAAAATGCTCATCAGCGTGGACTTGCCGGCGCCATTTTCGCCCAGCAGGGCGTGCACCTCGCCCCTTCGCAGCTGGAGCGTGATGTTGTCGTTGGCCCGGATGCCGGGAAATTCCTTGGTAATGTTCAGCATTTCTATCACATAGTCGTCCAATGCCTTCACTCCTTATATTGGGGTGTGATAACGCTGCTCTATGATGGCGGGCATCAGGAAACCGGCATCGGGTCATCCGGGAAGTCTTCTGACATTCCTCTAAGAAAAGCGTTTATTTTCATCAGTATAGCACAGGTGCGGCACACAAATCAATTGCCCTGCGCCCAAAACAGAGCAGAGAGCGGGGACAATGATCCTCACTCTCTGCTCTGTGATAAAAGGCACGGAAACAATGCTGCTATGTCCGTTTTACAAAAAATTCAGGACGTTATCCCTGATAATCCACAACCGCAACGGTGGTGGCGGGAGGAACATCGATATCGAAGCTGTTGTCCACTGCGACGGTGCCGTCCTTCAGGCCGGCGTAAAGCCCTTCATATTCGGCCACGGTGTACGTTTCCAGCCTCCAGGAGCCCTCCGCGGTGGGCAGGCCGATACAGTCTTCGGCCGCGCCAAGGACGGCGGTCTGGCCGGCATGATCGGCATCCCAGGCTCCGCCGTTGGCATACAGGGAGGTGAGGGCAAGATCTACAGAGGTGCTCAGCGCCTTCATGGCGGAGGTAATGATGAGCTCGGACTCGGCCGACTGGTCGACGTCCACGCCGATGACCTTGGCGCCGGCGGCCTCAGCCGCGGCCACGCAGCTTAAATAGATACCGCCGCCGCAGGCGAAGACCACCTCAGTTCCCTCGGTATACCAGCCGTCCATTTTGGTCTTGATATCGTCGGAGGGAGCAAAAACGCCGGAGTACCAATATTTGACCTCAATATCGCCCGCTGCCATGCCCAGCTCCTGAGCGGCGGCGTCGGCACCCTGCACAAAGCCGTAACCATAGCGGATCACCGCGGGGACAGCCATGCCGCCCAGGAAGCCCAGCTTGGTATAGCCGTCCATCACAGCGGCGTAACCGGCCAGATAGCCGGCCTGCTCTTCCTTGTACAGGATGCAGTGCGTATTGGAAGTGGTTTCATAGGTCTGATAGTCCGGGGTATGCGGCTCGCCGTCGAGCAGAAGGAAGTTGACGTCGGGATAGGCGGTCTGCATTTCATACACGGCGTCCTCAAAGAGATAGCCGGGACAGACAATGACCTTGGCGCCCTTGGAGATGGCGTCCTTCATGGTTTCCACGCGGGCTTCGGTGGAATCTTCAGAGGGACGGTAATAGGCATAAGTGATTCCGTTGTTCTCGGCAAACCCCTTCACGCCGTTCCAGGATCCTTCGTTGAAGGATTTATCGTCAATGTTGCCCACATCGGTGACCAGCGCGATTTCATAGCCCTCGGGAGCGGGAGTGGGGGTGGCGGAGGGCGCGGCGCCGCCCGAGCCGCCGGAGCAGGCGGCCAGAGAGAACATCAGTGCAAGAGCCAGAGAAAACGCAAGAATTCTGCTTATTCGTTTCAAATGAATCTACCTTCCTTTCGCATCATAACAACCCGGTTCGGCATAGAATAAATCCCCTCTGCTCCCCCGGGTCTATGAGGCCATTATAACGCAAATTTACCAAAAGTGCAACTGATAATTGAGGATTAATGCAAGAAGTTTACAAATCCGGGCGAAGCCTCAACTGCTTTGCGGGCTCTTGCTTTTCACCAGCTTTACAATGGCGGAAGTACCCAGGCGGTCGGCGCCCAGACGGATAAAATCTTCGGCGTCGGCCAGAGTGCGTATGCCGCCGGCCGCCTTGATTTTCACATGAGGGGCAAGGTGGCGACGGAACAGAGAGACATCCTCCCGGGTGGCTCCGCCTGTGGAAAAGCCTGTGGAGGTCTTGATATAGTCGGCGCCGGAATCCGAGACAATGCGGCACAGGCTGATCTTTTCCGCCTCGGTCAGCAGACAGGCCTCTACAATAACCTTGAGGATGTGCCCCCGGCAAGCTGCCCTGACGGCCTTGATCTCCTCCAGCACCTCGCTGTATCTGCCGTCCTTTACCCAGCCGATGTTGATCACCATATCGATTTCGTCCGCGCCGCTGCCAATCGCGTCTGCTGTCTCATACACTTTAACGGCGGTGGTGGAATAACCGTTGGGGAAGCCGATCACGGTGCAGATTCTCAGATTGCCCTTCGTATAGTCGGCCGCCTGCTTCACAAAAGAGGCGGGAATGCAGACGGAGGCACACCGGTATGCGAGCCCGTCGGCGCAGAGTTCCTCTATCTCGGCCCAGACAGCCTCCTGCCTGAGCAGCGTATGGTCGCATCTGGAGAGTATGGATGCCAGGTCCATAATTTTACTCCTTTCTGTAAAGCGGAATATCCGGCATGCAAACGGCCTAAACCGAAACAAGCTCGTAACGCCTGGTGCCAAGACCAATTGCTTCGGCATGCGCCAGGCAGCTTTCCCATTCCGATTCCGGCGTGACGTTCCGGAAATGGTCATGGAGGTCACAAAAGCCCTCGGTACGCATCCTGTCGCAGAGCAGACTGCCCGGCAGGGGAGTCTGCCGCAGGCATGCGTCCACGCAGGCCTGATCGAGGGCAACCGGGTCAAAGGAGGCGAACATACCCACATCGGGCAGAATGGGAACGTCGTTTTCCGAATGACAGTCGCAATAGGGCGAAATATCGATCACCAGGCTGATATGGAAATGAGGCCGCCCATCAACTACCGCCTTGCAGTATTCCGCCATCTTGCAGTTGAGTTCGGCATTGGCGGAATCAAAGCGGGTATAGACGGCATTGAAGTTGCATGCGCCCAGACAGCGTCCGCAGCCGACGCACTTTTCCGCATCAATGACCGCCTTGCCGTCCTCCGCAAACGAGATGGCGCCGTGGGCGCACTGCTTTGCGCACAGTCTGCAGCCGCGGCACAGTCTCAGACGAACGGCGGGCTTGCTCCCGCTGTGCTGCTCCATCTTTCCCCGGCGGCTGCCGCAGCCCATGCCGATGTTCTTGATGGCGCCGCCGAAGCCCGTCGATTCGTGCCCCTTAAAGTGGGAAAGGCTGATGAAAACATCGGCATCCATGACGGCGCGGCCGATTTTTGCGGTTTTAATGTACTTGCCGCCCGCCACAGGCACTTCCATATCGTCGGTGCCCCGCAGGCCGTCGCCGATGATGATGTGACAGCCGGTGGAAAAAGGCGAAAATCCGTTTTCATAGGCCGATTCCAAATGCTCGGGCGCATTTTTCCGCCGCCCGACATACAGCGTGTTGCAGTCGGTGAGGAACGGCTGGCCGCCCAGGCTCCTTACCACGTCGGCCACTGCCTTTGCATAGTTGGGGCGGAGATAGGAGAGATTGCCCGGCTCGCCGAAATGCAGCTTGATGGCCGTCAGCTTATTTGCAAAGTCAATGCTCCCGATACCCGCGGTGCGTATCAGCCGTTCCAGCTTGCGGGGCAGGCTGTTTCCGGCAGACGCACGCAGGTCGGAAAAATAAACCCTCTGCCTGTCCATACACATCTCCTTTCATTCAGCGGCGAAATAATGCTCCACGGCGCCGTCGTGTTCAAGACGCACGCGCCCGGCTGCCTTCAGATAATCCAGATGCGACATGCATTCGCCTACGGCAAACCACTTCTGGTTGTTGGGGAAGGCTTCCCAGCTGTCCGCCCTGATTTTCCAGGTCATATGGGAAGCGATTTCGTACACGGTCATGCCCTGCCTGCGCTTCACCACCGCCAGGCATTCCGCCAGGCGCGCGTCGTGGTGGCGCAGCAATTCGTCGATCCGCGCTTTAAAATTTCCTGTGGCGCGGTGGCCGGGCAGGGTGAGCTTCACATCGTAGGTCCGAATGGCGCTCAGGCTGTCCAGATAGTCGCCCAGAGAATTCTCCACTCCGACCCATGCGGTGATATTCGGCGTGATATCAAACAAGACGTGGTCACCGGAGAACATGACGCCCTGCTCCTCCATCCAATAGCATAGATGTCCGGGGGTGTGGCCGGGCGTGACAGTGGCGGTGAGCCGGTAGTTCCCCGCCTCCATGACGTCACCGTGGGCGAGGATGCGGTATCCCTCGTATTCCGGCGCGGCCATGGAGCGGGCGGGGACCGAGCTGGTCAGCGCGTCCAGCAGATGCCGCGGAAATCCCGCGGAAAGGTAAATAGCGTCGGCCCTGCCCCACAATTTTTTTCTCGTGTTGGCGTCCAGATAGTCATGGTCAGGAGCACTGACATAAATATTGCGGTCTGCGCCTACAAATTCGGGGGCAAGCCCGGAATGGTCGGCGTGCAGATGGGTCAGCAGGACGTCGGTATCCTCCCGCCGTGCTCCCAATTCCTTCAAACCGGCCGTGAGCGCTTCCCTGCAGGATTCCTGCCGAAAGCCGGTGTCAATGAGCAGGTTCCGGTCCTTTCCCATGATCAGATAACTGTTAAGCTCCTTCAGAGGATTGCCCTTCAGGGGAACGGGGATACGGAAAATGCCCGGTAAGACTTCTTGCGTCATGGATATCCTCCCAGTGTTATGAATAAATTCAGAATAGCATATCGCTGTCAAAAAAGGAAGCCCCAAACCCATAAAAGGCTGGGGCTTCCCCAATATGAAGCTGCGGGTATTCTGTGAGCAATCAGTAGTTTTCCGCCCTGAGCTCAAAATAGGCCTGGGGATGGGAACAGACCGGACAGAGATTGGGAGCGGCCTTCCCCGTGTGAATATGTCCGCAGTTGCGGCAGAACCAGACGTATTCGTCCCCACGCTTGAACACCAGGTTTCCTTCCACATTTCCGAGCAGCTTGAGATAGCGCTCCTCATGCGTTTTTTCAATTTTGGACACCGCGTCAAAGAGATAGGCCAGACGGTCAAAGCCCTCCTCCTTTGCGGTCTGCGCCATTTCCCGGTACATTTCGGTCCATTCCTCATGCTCGCCGGCGGCGGCGGCTTTTAAGTTCTCCGCCGTGCTGCCGATGCCGCCCAGCTCCTTAAACCACAGCTTGGCATGCTCTTTTTCATTGCCCGCCGTCTCCTCAAAGATGGCCGAGATCTGTTCAAAGCCCTCTTTTTTAGCCTTGCCGGCAAAATAGCTGTACTTGTTCCGAGCCATGCTCTCTCCTGCGAATGCCTTCCAGAGATTGGCCTCCGTTCTGCTTCCCTTGAGTTCCATATAAAGCTCCTTCCTTTTTATCAGACTGTACGGATTATGTTAAATTATTCGCCCTTCCAGAAACCGTGCAGGTTGCACAGCTCGTAGGCGGTTACCTTACCGTCCATGACCGTGTTCAGCACCGGGGTGTCTCCCGGCTTGGGCAGGCGGATGGTGACGGTGTCTTCTCCAACGGCGGCGATCACCTGAATCCAATGCTCGGGGAGCATGGGATGGATCACGGAGCCTACCTGAACGGACACCTTGTCGCCGTCGCGGGTAAGGGCGGGGACATGCTTTTCCAGCGCCCCGTCTGTAGTGCCGGGAATGAGCTCCCCCATTTTTTCGCCGCAGCACACCATGGGGACACCGGAATCGACCAGCTTGAAGGCAACGTTTCCGCAATGGGCGCATTTGTACAATTTGAATTCCATGTAAATACCTCCTAATTTATTTTGATTTTTGGGGATGTGATATCAGTCAGCGCATACATACTGAACAGGTGCCGGTGAAGAGAAGTTCATGTTCCCCGATTTTGTGCCCGCCGGCCGCTTCCGCGCGCCGGTCCAGGGACTCGTCATAGGGCAGATCCAGATCGTACACACGCCCGCAGACAGCGCACAGAAAATGAGCGTGCGGCCTGATATTGGCGTCAAACCGCTCCACGGGAAAAGAGATTCGGCGGATGGTGCCCTCATTGGCCAGGAGATTGAGATTGCGGTACACTGTTCCAAGACTAAGGGATGGATAATCCGGCTTGAGCCATTCGTACAGCGTTCCAGCCGTGGGATGCTGCGTGGTGCTGCGCAGCCGTTCCAGAATCAGTTCCCGCTGTCTGGAATGACGCCTTTTCTTCAACGCTCACTCCCCCTGCATAATAACAGTAATCATTACTGTTATTATTATAATACCATCCGCAGAAAAAATATGCAAGCCTTTTTGAAAAAAATTTTTGGGTAGGAAAGGGACCGGCTGCACATACTATGGACGGTATGCGTTTGCTCATTTATTTATAATAGCGGGAGGAAGAATAATGAAAGAAAAACTGCTTGCCCTGATGACCGCTCTGGTATTGGCAATTGCTTTGGCAGGCTGTACTGCAACGGCCCCCGGCACCACTCCGTCGCCTACGAATATCGTCACTCCTTCGCCAACACCCACTGTCAGCCCGTTGCCGACTGCTACCGTCAGCCCTGTTCCGACCATTTCACCCCAAAAGTAAGGCCAATCAGCCGGGGAATTGGAAAAGACTGGCGCATCCACAGAGCAAAAAGCGCTGAACGCTTCTGCTGTTCAGCGCTTTTTATGATGATGCGGCGCGGCCTTTCCCGCGCAGGAGCGTGCTTCTCCCGGCTGAGCGGGAGCCGTTTTTTTCTGTGACTTTGACGGTATCCGGTTTTTTCCTCCTCTATCCGGCTGCGGTTTTCCGGGACGAATCAGGCAATCCCTGCCGTAGCCGATGAGGTCAGTTCTGCCGGCCTCACGGAGCGCTTCCAGCACCAGCTGCCGTTTTTCCGGACGCCTCCACTGCAGCAGTGCCCTCTGCAGCGCCTTTTCCTTTGCCGTGCGGGGAACATAGACCGGCTTCATGGTGCGCGGGTCAAGTCCGGTATAGTACATACAGGTGGAAAGCGTGCCGGGCGTGGGATAGAAGTCCTGCACCTGCTCCGGCTGAAAGCCCGCCGTGTTCAGCCACTGCGCAAGCTTTACGGCATCTTGCAGCGTACAGCCCGGATGGGAGGACATGAGATAGGGAACGAGGTACTGCTTTTTGCCGTATTTTTGGTTCAGACGCCGGTACTGTTTCTGAAACTGCTCGTAGACGCCGATATGGGGCTTGCCCATGCAGTCGAGCACGGTGTCCACACAGTGCTCGGGCGCCACCTTAAGCTGGCCGCTGATATGGTACTTTACGAGCTCGGCGAAAAACTCCCCCTTTTTATCCTGCAAGAGATAGTCAAACCGGATGCCCGACCGGATGAAAACTTTTTTCACGCCGTCCACGGCACGCAGCTTCCGGAGCAGCAGCAGATAATCGGTGTGGTCGGTGTCCAGATGGGGGCAGGGGGCGGGAGAGAGGCAGGCACGGGTTTTGCAAAGCCCCGCCTGACGCTGCTTTTGGCAGGAGGGACGGCGGAAGTTGGCGGTGGGTCCTCCCACGTCGTGGATATACCCTTTGAAGCCGGGGTGCCCGGTCAGGCGCGCTGCTTCCCGGAGCACGCTCTCGTGGCTGCGGGAGGAGACCATCCGACCCTGATGGAAGGCGAGGGAACAGAAATTGCATGCCCCGAAGCACCCGCGGTTGTGGGTGATGGAGAAGCGAACCTCCTCAATGGCGGGCACGCCGCCCGCGGCGTTATACATGGGATGCGCCTCGCGCACATAGGGCAGCTCAGCTATCTCATCCAGCTCCTGCGGGGAAAGGGGCAGAGCGGGCGGGTTTGCCACCAGAAGCGTGTCTCCGTGGCGCTGCATCACGGCGCGGCCCCGAACCGGGTCGTGCTCATCATACTGGATCATGGCGGCTGCCGCATAGGCGCGCTTATCCTCCCGCACAGCTTCAAAGCAGGGGCACTCCACCCTGGGATAGGAGACCGAAGGCTCCCGGGCGGCAAAGCAGACCCCTCTCACATCGGTAATCTCTCCAACGGGCGCGCCCGCTTTCAGGCGCGCGGCGATCTCGCGGACAGCCGTTTCGCCCATGCCGTATACCAGCAGGTCGGCCTGGGCGTCAAGGAGGATGGAGCGGCGCACCTTATCGTCCCAGTAATCATAGTGGGCAAAGCGCCGCAGAGATGCCTCCAGCCCGCCGATGATGACGGGAATGCCGCCGCCGAAGACTTCCCGCACCCGGTTGGCATAGACAATAGTAGCCCGGTCGGGGCGCAGCCCGGGCCGGTTGCCCGGAGAATAGGCGTCGTCATGCCGGCGTTTTTTGGCGGCGGTGTAATGGGCCACCATGGAGTCTATATTCCCGCCTGAAATGAGTACCCCCAGCCGGGGACGGCCGAGGGCGGCAAATGCGTCCGGCCTCTTCCAGTCGGGCTGGGGAAGCATGGCAACCCGGTAACCCTCCGCCTCCAAAAGCCGCGAAAGGATAGCCGGACCGAAGGAGGGGTGATCCACATAGGCGTCCCCGGTGATAAAGAGAAAATCATAATAGTACCAGCCGCGCTCTGTCAGATCCTGTTTTGAAACGGGGAGAAATGTGTTCATGGAATACCTCGCCCCTGATCGCCGATACCGTCTTCATAGCCGATATACTTTTCCATAATATCCAGCGGCACCCTCGTTCCCTCCGCCTGGCGCACCTTGCGGAACCCATAACGCCGGTAGAACCGCTGGGCCACCAGATTGTCGGGTGCGCACCGCAGCTGGAGGCAAGTACGGCCCAAAGGCCGGTATACCGAGACTGCCTGGCCCAGCAGCTGGACGCCCAGTCCCTGCCTTCGGTACGGGGGAGTCATATAGAAAAAGGGGATGTACCCCACGCCTTTGTCCGCGTCCCGCCTCAGATCCAGCTGAAGGATCCCTGCGTACCGGTCGCCCAGCATGGCGCACAGCACCGAACGGGCGTCATACTCCCAGTGGGACAGCGCGTCCCGGACAAACCCGTCGCCGTCAAAGTGAAGGAGGCTGCCGTGGATGTCTGTCCAGGCCTCCTTGCGGGCTTCGTAGTACCGCTTGACATCCTGTGTCATATCCAGCGGACGGAACCACAGGTTCGCGTCCATGACGGAACCTTCGCGTTCCCTCCACCATTTCTGCCGCCCAAAGGTTGAAATCTCCTGAGGCAGGTGTGAGTTATCATTTTGAAAGGCCACATGCACCTTGCCGTTTTCCGCCTCCAGAAGGGAAACGGCGGTGTTGTCGCTGTGGCCGATGGATCTGGTTTCCTCTATAGGCAGGCCCCTGAACACCGCCAGCGCGTTGAGAATGGCGCTGCCGTGGCAGGTGATCCCCACAGTCTGGCCGGGGTGGCTTCGGGCGACTTCCAGAATGGCCGCCGAGATGCGCTCGCGCAGGACGGCAAAGGGTTCGCACCCTGTGGCACTCCACAGGGGGGAGACGCGGTTGAAATAAGACAGCTGCTGCCCGTCATTGCGGGCCACCTCGCCCCAGGTCCGATCCTCCCACACTCCCATATTGACCTCCCGCAGGTTCGCGCGGGTGTGAAGCTTCAGGTTCCAAAGCCCGCAGATGGCCTTGGCGGTGGTCATGGTACGAAACAGATCGCTGGAATACATCGCGTCCAGCGGAATATTTTCAAAGCGCCCGCGCAGCGCCGAGATCTGACGATAGCCGTTATCGGTGATCAGGCTGTCATAATGGCCGTGAATGCGCCGGTAAAGGTTGCCTTCAGCCTCGGCGTGACGAATAAGGTAAATTCTTGTCATGCTAAAATTCTCTTTTCTCTTTGTATTACCAGGGCCTGACGCTGCCCGTAAGCCTGCAAGCCGCATCCAGTCCCTGATTGGCGGCGATGCTCAGCAGTTCATCCCGTACCCGGAGGGGGGCGAAGGGGTCGGCAAAGCATGCCGTCCCAACGGCAACGGCCGAGGCGCCGGCCAGCATGAGCTCGGCGGCGTCCGCCCCCGAGCTCACTCCGCCCATGCCCAGAATGGGCAGGTTTACCGCGTTCGCAACCTGCCACACCATGCGCACCGCCACCGGAAAAACGGCAGGGCCGGACAGGCCGCCGGTATTCTGGCGGAGAATGGGGCGGCGGGTGGCCACGTCGATGCGCATACCCAGAATGGTGTTGATGAGGGAGAGGGCGTCCGCCCCCGCGCCCTCCACGGCCCTTGCGATTTCCGCAAGATCGGTGACGTTGGGGGAGAGCTTGACCATAACGGGAACCTTTGCATGCTTTTTGGCAACCGATGTGACCTCTGCGGCCAGCCCGGGGCGGGTGCCGTAAGCCAGGCCGCCCGCCTTTACGTTGGGGCAGGAGATGTTGACCTCAATCATATCCACTCCGGCATCGGAGAGCTTTTCGCACATGAGGGCGTATTCTTCCGGGGTATTGCCCGATATATTGGCAATGATTTTTACATCGAAATTCCGCAGCCGCGGCAATTCACAGGCGATGAAGGCATCTACGCCGGGATTCTGAAGCCCCACGGAATTTAAAATACCCATGGGCGTCTCGGCAATGCGGGGAGGAGGGTTTCCTTCCCGGGCGGCAGGGGTAAGTCCCTTGACACAGATGGCGCCCAGCTCGGACAAATCGTAAAACTGTCCGTATTCCTCCCCAAAACCAAAGGTGCCTGAAGCAACCGCAATGGGATTTTTCAGGCGGACGCCCGCCAGCTCCACCGAGGGATCAAAGCTGCTGTGCATCCCAATCCACCTCCAATGCGTCAAAGACCGGACCGTGTTTGCAGACGTGCCGATACTGCCCGTCCGCCGTCTTGCAGGCGCATACCAGACAGGCGCCCACACCGCAGCCCATCCGCTCCTCCATGGACACCTGGCAGGGGATGCCGTGCAGCCCGGCCAGGTGCGCGACCGCGCGCAGCAAAGGCCTGGGCCCGCAGGCCAGAATGGCGGAATATTTCCCCTTATGGGCAAGCGCATGGGATACCTGCACGCTGACAGGGCCGCGCTCCCCCAGAGAGCCGTCGTCGGTTGAAACGGCGAGAAAGTCCGCTGCCCGCTCAAAATCGGGCAGCAGCATGGCGTGTGCGGCATCGCGGAAGCCGAGGAAGACATGGGATTCCCCCCGCGCCATGCCTGCGGCGTACAGCATGGGGGGTGCGCCTATCCCGCCGCCCACCAGCAGGAGCCTGTCCCCTGTCAAATCAAATCCGTTTCCCAGAGGGCCGAGAAGGTCGAGCGTTTCCCCTTCCCGCCGCTCGGACAGCCACCTCGTACCCTCTCCCCGCACCTCGAACACGATGCGCAGGCACTCTCCCTCCACATTGCATACGGAAACGGGGCGGCGCAGAAGCCTTCCCTCTCCGCATTTCACATGCACAAACTGCCCGGGCAGGGCGGCGGCTGCCAGCGGACCGGCCGAGAGCAGGAGCGAGAAGGCAAAAGTGCTGAGCCGCTGTGCGCGGACAATGGGGCAAAGGCGCTGAATGGGCATGGCTTGACCTCCTCTAAACAATGGTCACGTATCGCTTGATGTCGTCGCGCATGGCAACGGCAGCGGCACGGGCGGCATCCTGATAGTCCTTGCCGTCCCGTCCAGTTTTCTGCCAGGCACACAGAATGGAGCGTGAGGCATTGACGATGGCGCCGTGTCCGTACTTGTCGAAGGCATACTGCACGTCCTCGGCGGTGCCCCCCTGAGCGCCATAGCCCGGTACCAGAAAAAAGGTCTGCTCCAAACGGCGGCGCAGCTGGCGCAGATCGGAGGGGTAAGTGGCGCCCACTACCGCGCCCGCCAGGGTATATCCGTACTTTCCCGCCGTATCCTTTCCCAGACGCTGGGTGAGATCGCCCACGACCTTGTACACCACCCGATCGCCTGCCACCATGTCCTGCAGCTCGCACGAGCTGGGATTGGAGGTTTTGACCAGGACAAACAGGCACTTGCCGCTCTCCCTACAGATATCAAGAAAGGGACGGATACTGTCCGAGCCCATATAACCGTTGACGGTCACGCAGTCGGCGCCAAAAACGGGCAGCGCGGCGGAGCCCACCCTGCTTTTCCCGAGCCACGCTTCCGCATAGGCCTGGGCGGTGGCGCCGATATCGCCCCGCTTGATATCTGCGATGACAAAGAAGCCTTTTTTGCCGGCGTAGGAGATGGTGCGCTCCAGCACCTCCATTCCGCGCCAGCCCAGCAGCTCGTAGTAGGCCGACTGGGGCTTTACCGCGGGAACGATATCACACAGACAGTCCATGAGCCCGCAATTGAACTCGAACACAGCTTCGGCGGCCGCCTGAAGCGTTTCGCCGTACCGATCGATCTGTTTCTTCAGAATATGCGGCGGGACATATTCCGCCCGGGCATCCAGCCCGGCGACCAAGGGGTTTTTCATGGCGCGGATTTTCTCCTGCAGGATGTCAAAGGACATTTATGCTTCCTCCTGATAGACAATTTTGCCGCCTGCGACGGTATATTTTACTTTTCCCCTGAGCTTTTTCCCGGCAAAGGGCGTATTGCGTCCCTTGGAAAAAAACCTCTCGGGTTCCACCGTCCACTCCTCGTCTGGGTCGAACAGAACCAGGTCGGCGTCGGTTCCGATTGCCAGCCGCCCTTTGGGGATCCGGAGAATATGTGCCGGGTTGACGGTCATTTTCCGCAGAATGTCCGACAGGTCCATTTTTCCTGTGTGATACAGAGCGGTCAGGGTGACACCCAGCGCCGTTTCCAGCCCCACCATGCCGCTGGGCGCTTCGGTAAGGGGAAGCGCTTTTTCCTCCTTGCTGTGGGGGGCGTGATCGGTGGCGATGACGTCGATGGTGCCGTCCTTCAGCCCGGCGATGACGGCATCGATATCGGCCTGCGTGCGCAGCGGAGGATTGACACGCGCCAGGGAACCCTGTGTGAGAATCTCGTCCTCGGTGAGGGTAAAATACTGCGGGCAGGTCTCACAGGTGATGGGCACTCCCTTGCGCTTATAACGGCGGATGATCCCAACCGAACGGGAGGTGGAGACATGGCAGATATGGACAGGCGCGCCGGTCTCCTCGGCCAGCATGGCGTCCCGCATGACCATGAGTTCCTCAGCAATGGCGGGGCGGCCGTCCAGGCCAAGAAGGCGGGAAACGCGCCCCTCGTTGACCGCCTTGTTGCCCACCATGGTGGCGTCCTCGCAGTGGGCAAGAATGGTGAGCTTACGGCAGCTGGCGCGAATGAGGGCATCTCTCATCAGGTTGGCGCTCTGAACAGGCAGCCCGTCGTCGGACAGGGCAACGGCGCCGGCGGTTCGCAGGGCTTCGGCGTCGGTAAGGGCCTCGCCGCGCTGGCCGACTGAAACGGCGGCAATGGGGAAGACATTGGCAAGCCCGGCGCGTTTTGCCTGACTCCGCACAAATGCGACCGCCTCGGGTGTGTCCACCGGGGGTCGGGTATTGGGCATGCAGGCGATGGAGGTGAAGCCGCCGCCCACTGCGGCAGCCGAGCCGGTAGCAATGGTCTCCTTATACTCGAAGCCCGGTTCCCGAAGGTGCACATGCATGTCCACCAGACCTGCGCAGACCACAAGGCCGGCGGCGTCAATGACCTTGGCGTCGGGGACAGTCAACTCGCTGCCGATCACGGAGATCAGGCCGTTTTCCAGCAAAATATCCATGATGCCGCCGATACCCCCGACGGGATCGACAAGACGGCCGCTTCTGATAAGAAGCTTCAATCACGTCCCTCCCCTGCTGTATCATTCGCGAAAAAAGGAACAGAGTTGCCCCCGCCCCTTCCTGATATGCTGAATCATTTTCATTATATCGGAAAACACATTTTTTAGCAATGAATTTTTCGCTATTTCTGGGAAGAATAAAAGTGCGGGGCAAAATGCATCTCATAGGGAGGAACACAAAATGACAGGACAACAATTCTGGCAGGGGATGGGCATCGGCATCGTAACCGGGACGGTGGTCGGTCTTGCTATCCATCCGAAAAAAAAGACCATAAAGGATCGGGCAAACAGAGCCATGCGCGCCGTGGGGGGCGCAATGGAAAACATCACAGACTCAATGGGGATGTGACCATTTCCCATGCTCCTCCCGATGTCCGGAGGAGCATGGGAAAAACATAAAGAAAAGTCTTTTTCTCAGTTGACAAACCGCATGCACTCTGTTAAAATAGCTTTCGTTCGGTATGCCCCGGACGGAACAAGCATGTGGGGGTATAGCTCAGCTGGGAGCGCAAGCTATCCGGTAGGCACCCCAAGCAAAATGAATCATCCACGAAAAACTAAATAGCCAGGAAACCAAGTGAAATCAACGAGTTTCCAATATCTGGGGGTATAGCTCAGCTGGGAGCGCAAGCAATGCGGTTACACACCCCCAATCAGAATTCTCAACATCTTAATACAACTTCTACTAAGAAATACCATAATTGGTAATATCTGGGGGTATAGCTCAGCTGGGAGAGCGCTTGAATGGCATTCAAGAGG
>Ga0123334_1004094_pt1 | contig 15116 bp, 14 predicted proteins | sample BiotimSIPDNA_FD_89706 | JGI IMG/M metagenome (GOLD analysis project Ga0123334, IMG submission 89706) | Anaerobic biogas reactor microbial communites from Washington, USA - Biogas_R1 time_0 SIP DNA | ecosystem: Engineered > Bioreactor > Anaerobic > Unclassified | place: Washington, USA... | reverse complement strand
TTTCTGGTACAGTATGGGATTTATATGGAAAACTTATAGATAGTAATGAAACAACAGAAAAAAAGAGAAGATGGGCTAGTAATATGGTTCCTACTTATCCCTCAGTTGTTCTATACTGCTTGGTTAAAGATGATTGCATACCAAAAGACACTCAACCAGTGGAAATGCTTGTAGGCAATGTAAATCAGATAGATGAAAGTGAAGTAACAGCATATATTTTTAGTATCGATGATAAAACATTATGTGAAGAGGGTTACCATGTAATAGCAGCAATTGGACCTACTTTTGTAAAATGGTCAGAGCTTAATGAAGAAGAATATATAACAAGAAAAGAGCAGGAAAAAGAAAGACTGATAAAGGTTCTTGAAAGAAGATTTCCTGATATTCGAAATTCTCTTGTTTATACTAATTTAGCAACATCTAAAACTCTTGAAAGATATTTAAATAAAAAAGATGGAGCAGTAGCAGGACCAAAGCAAAAACTTGGACAGCATATGTTTAAAAGACAGCACACAAAAAGCCAATGGGATAACCTTTATTGTTGTGGCGAATCAACTGTTATGGGAACAGGAACTCCTACCGTTACGACATCTGGTATTTCAGCTGCAAATGCAATACTAAAAAAATTAGGGAAAGACAAGTTTAAATATGATATAAATATTGTAAATTATGTTAATGTTATTGGTAAACCAGTAAAAAATGATGATTTGTTTTATAAGTATGATGATGAAACAGCAAAAATATTAAAAAAAGCATTTGCATGCCAGCTATGTGAGAATCCAACATGCGCAGAACCTAAAGAGTTTGATGTAAGGGGTATTATGAGAAGGGTATGTGTTGGAAACTTTGTTGGAGCCAAGAAACTTATTAATGAGGAAATATCAGTTGAAAAACTAAAACAATATGAAAAGATGTGTATTGAAAAGAAAAGAATAAACAAATCTGTGGAAATTAGTGATGTTATAGAATTTTTGAGGAAATAAAATGAATAATAAAAACTATGATGTAATTGTTGTAGGTGGAGGAATAGCAGGGATAACAGCAACAGCTTATCTTTCAAAATACAACATTAAAACAGTTTTATTTGAAAAAAATGAAAAAGTAGGCGGGTTAATAAAAACATTTGAGTATAAAGGATTTAAATATGATGGTGGAGCCAGAGCTTATGAAAATTCTGGTGTGATTTATCCAATGTTGAAACAATTAGGAATAGTTCTGGAAAATGTACATAATCCAGTAAGTGTCGGTATTGGAGATAATATTATAGAATTCAAAGACAAAAACAGTCTTAAGGATTATCAGGACCTTTTGAGTAATAATTATCCAGACAATGTTGATGAAATACATGAGATTATTAAAGAAATCGAAAAAATAATTGACTATATGGAAGTTATATATGGAATAGATAATCCGATGTTTTCAGATAATTTCACAGACAAGGAATATGTATTCAAACAACTTCTTCCTTGGCTTATGAAGTATACTGTTAATATAAAAAAAGCTCAGAAATTAAATGAACCAGTTAACGAATACTTGCTTAAATTTACGAAAAACCAATCTTTAATAGATGCAATAACACAGCATTTCTTTAAAGGAACCCCAACCTTCTTCGCATTAAGCTATTTTGGGCAGTATCTGGATTATTCATATCCCATAGGCGGAACAGGCGTATTGATAGATAAATTGTCAGAGTATATAAAGAGCAAAAACAATGAGATTTTAACAGAAAACGAAATTGTATCTGTTAATACAATTAGTAAAACAGTTACCACAAAAGATAATAAAGAATATAGCTACAAGTATCTAATATGGGCTGCTGACTTAAGAAGTCTTTATCTAAATGCTAAAATTGATAATTTGAAAAAAAGTGAAATAATAAAGATTGAGAAAATAAAAAGCAAGGTCTTGTCTAATAAAAGCAGTGACTCAGTACTGTCTGTTTTTATTAATACTGATTTAGAAAATGAATACTATAGAAAAATAATAAAAGGGCACTGTTTCTATACACCTGATAAAAGAGGAATTGGAACATCAATGATGGATAAAAGAGATGTTTTTCTTAAAGATAAGTCAGAAAATGATGAATTCGAGACTTTAAAAGAGATAGTATACGAATATTTAAAGCTTACAACATATGAAATTTCCATACCTTCATTAAGAGATGCTTCAATGTCACCAAATAACAAAACAGGTGTTATTGTAAGTACCCTTATAGACTACAGTCTGTTCAATTATGCTAAAGAAAAAGGATGGTATGAAGATCTAAAAGAATACTGTCAGAAGTGTGTAATTGATATCCTTAATGAGAGCATATTTGAAGGGTTTAAAACAAAAGTTACAGAAGCAACATGTTCTACCCCAATTACGATAGAGAAAGTGACAAATGGATTTGAAGGATCCATAACAGGGTGGGCTTTTAGTAATAATATGCCAGTCCAAAGCGAATTAACAAAGATAGCAAAAGCTATTTATACAGAGATTCCAAATGTGTATAAAGCAGGACAATGGTCTTTTTATCCTTCAGGTATCCCAACATGTATTATTACAGGTAAACTTGCAGCAGATAATATAAAAAAGAAGATGAGGAAATAATATGATATATAATATTGTGCTTATATCAGTAGGTCTGATTCTAAGTATAATCCTGTACTTTCGATTTCCGTTATTAGCAAAAAAAGAGAATATTGAAGGTAAATATAAAGTATCTGTAATAATACCTGCAAGAAATGAAGAAAAAACATTACCGTTTCTATTATCAGACTTAAATAATACAGATATGATATTGCACGAAGTTATATGCGTTAATGATTCTTCTACTGATAACACAAAACAGGTCATACTTGATAATAACTGCATACTTATTGAAGTAAGTGATAAACCGGATAACTGGCTTGGTAAATCCTGGGCTTGTCAGAAGGGTGCAGAAAGTGCAACTGGAGATATTCTTCTATTCCTTGATGCAGATGTTAGGATAAACAAACAAGGTATAGCAAAATTAATATCGCAATATGATAGGGATAAATCAGTTATTTCTGTACAACCATATCACAAAATGGAAAAAATATATGAACAACTTTCTTTCTTTTTTAATATAGTAGCTATAGGTGGAAATGGAGCAGCTTATGCTTTTAAAGATGGATCTGCAGGACTTTTTGGTCCAGTAATATTAATTAGCAAAAAAGATTATATTGCTTCAGGAGGACACCACGGAGCAAAAGAATTTATTCTTGAAGATTTAGCTATAGGTCAGGTTTTGAGAGCAAGAGGAATTAAATACAAGCTATTTGTAGGAGAAAAAGACATATCTTTTAGAATGTATGGACAGAATATTCAGCAAATCATTGAAGGATGGACAAAAAATTATGCATCAGGCGCTTCTATGGCAAAACCTGTTATATTTTTAATGACATTTTTATGGGTTACATCACTATGTGCGACAGCTGTAAACTTTATAACCTCATGGGTTTCTTTGGACCCTGTCAAAATAATGATTTTTACGACTTTTTACATTATCTGGATTTTTGAGTTAATACGTATATCAAAAAAAATAGGGAACTTCAGTGTTTTAACCTGCATATTTTATCCAGTATTCATGTTATTCTTTGTGATGGTATTCTTATTTTCTGTATTTAAGAAAATATTTAAAATAAGAGTAACATGGAAAGGAAGGAAAATCTAATGCGTTTATTAATATTACCTGACATATGGACAATTCTTTTATGTATACCATTATGGTTCATTTTTCATTCCCTGTCAGCATATATCTGCTTAAAGATTCCAGATAAATATCTTAATCCAGAAAGCTTTCTTTTTAAAACAAGAAAATGGGAAAAAAACGGATTACTATATGAAAAAGTCTTCAAAGTAAGAAAATGGAAAAAGTATCTTCCCGATGGAGGAGCAATGTTCAAAAACGGCTATAGTAAGAGATATCTTAATGATTACTCAGAAGCCTCATTGAATAAGTTTGCTGTAGAAACCTGCAGAGCAGAATTAACACATACATTAGCAATTCTTCCCTTTTGGACCTTTGGATTCATTGCTCCACCTATTATTATACTATATATGCTCATTTATGCTTTGGCTGCAAATCTTCCATGTATAATTACACAAAGATATAACAGACCAAGAATATTATCATTTGCTAATAAGATAAAAGAGAAAAATATATAGCACTATAGTATAATCTAATATGAATAAATTATTAAAGGCAGATACATGAGTTTTAATTCATTACCTTACTTAATATTCATTATATGCGTATGTTTGTTGCATTATCTGGTGAGACCTAAATACAGGAATACCATTCTTCTTGCTGCAAGCTATTTTTTCTATGTTTACATTGATCCTAGATATTCAGTATTTCTAATATTTTCTACTCTTATGAGTTATATGTTCGCAAGATTGATACAAAAAGATATTCAGAAAAGAAAAAAATTCTGGCTTATCATTTCTATATCAGTAAGCATAGGATTATTAGTTATAGTTAAATATTTAGGATTTCTTACTTCAAGTATTTCAAGCCTGCTTTCAAATTTACAACTACCTGTTCTTCCTAATTTAAATATCATTGTACCAATTGGAATATCTTTTTATAGTTTTACTGTTACAGGGTATCTTATTGATGTATATAGAGATAAGGTGACAGCAGAAAAAAATATAATAGATTACGCTTTATTCGTTTCTTTCTTTCCACAATTACTTTCAGGTCCTATAGAAAGAGCATCAAATATGCTATTTCAATATAAAAGAACAAGAAAATTCAGTTTTGAGAATCTCAAAACAGGAATGATAAGATTTCTATGGGGATTATTTAAAAAAATGATTATAGCGGATCAGTTAGCTATAATAGTTAATAACACATATTCGGTGTTACCAGATAGCTCTTCACTAAATGTTATTATTGCAATTATTGCTTATTCATTACAAATCTATATAGATTTTTCTGCATATTCAGATATGGCTTTAGGTTCAGCCAAACTTCTAGGTTTAGATATAATGGAAAACTTTGATAGCCCATATCTGTCATCATCAGTAAGAAACTTCTGGAGAAGATGGCATATATCTCTTACTTCGTGGTTTAAAGATTATTTATATATCCCTTTGGGTGGAAGCCGTTGTTCAAAAATAAGGCATCTGACAAATATACTTATTGTATTTGCAATAAGTGGATTATGGCATGGAGCATCGTTCACTTTTCTTATATGGGGAATAATAAATGGCATTTATTTGATTATTGGACAAGTTTTATCTCCAGTTTATTCAAAAATTAAAGAAAAGGTTAAAATTAATGAAAGCAGCAGATTATTTCTATTAATAAAAGGGGTATTTACTTTTATGTTAATAAGCTTTAGCTGGATATTCTTTAGATCAGAGGATATTGAGCAAGCATTCATGGTCATAAAAACAGGATTTACTAGTTCACAGCCTCTTTTAAATTATCAGCAGATAGGAATCAACACTAATAATCTGATTGTTTTGGGAATATCCTTACTTCTTCTTTCATATGTTGATGTCTTTACAAGAAGAATGGATCTAATTTCTGAGATAAACAAAAAACTATGGCTTACCTATGCAATATGCCTTGCTTTGATTATTTCCGTACTTATATTTGGTGTTTATGGGCCAGGATATGATCCTATAGACTTTGTATATTTCAAATTTTAATCAAAGTTTATAATGTTATATATGTCTAACATTATAAACATTAAGTTTACAAAAGCATAAAAACTGAAACTTGCGTTTGTATAATTGTGAATATAGGAACTATTGATATAATAATTGTGGTTTATTAAATTGCAATACGCTACATGTAGTGGTAGTATATAAATGAAATATATTTATTGGAACAAATATTTAAAAAACTTGACATACCTTATTATAAATATATATAATCTAATGCGCTATGCATGTTTTCATGTGAGCAAAGGAAATGAAAAAATTTTATTTATATACAGGAGTTACTTATGAAAAGAACGTATCAGCCTAAAACAAAACAGAGAAGCAAAGAGCATGGATTCAGAAAAAGAATGAGTTCTGCTGCTGGAAGAAAAATATTGAAAAATAGAAGAGACAGAGGCAGAAAAAGATTATCTGCTTAGTTAATCCTTTTAGCTGTCTTTATAATGAAAGGAAAAATATGGAGACGCTGAAAAAAAACTATGAATTTTCACGTGTATACAGAAAAGGAAAGTACTTCAGCGGACAATATTTGACTATCAATGTACTTGAAAACATATATGGTTATAGCAGGATAGGTATATCTGTTAGTAAAAAAGCATATAAAAGCAGCGTTAAGCGCAACCTCTATCGTAGAAGGATCAAAGAAATAGTAAGGACAGGTTGCTTCAATCTAAAGCAAGGGTATGACTTGATATTTGTAGTTAAGAAGACGGAACAAATACCACCATACCGTGAAATAGAAAAGGAAATAATCGATTTGCTGGAAAAGGCTAAATTGATATTAAAGAATGAAGAAAATAATAATCAAGTTGATTAAATTTTACAGAATCAATATCTCCCCCAACAAACTGCCATGCTGCAGATTTGTTCCTACTTGTTCGCAATATGCCCTTGAAGCAGTGGAGAAGCATGGAGCACTAAAAGGATCTTTTATGGCTATTTGGAGGATATTAAGGTGTAATCCATTTGGAAAAGGCGGATATGATCCTGTTAAATAGGGAAAGGAAAACCTATGTTTGATTTTATCTACAATTTATTCGGTAAGTTTTTTGAATTGCTCTATACTGGATTATGCGCAGAAAATTTTGGTGTAACACTTATAATTTACACTTTAATTCTTAAACTTTTGCTCATGCCGCTTTCCATTAAGGGTACAAAGTCCACCATGCGAATGAGTGAACTGACTCCTAAAGTAGATGCTATTAAGAAAAGATACAAGAATGACCAGCAAAAACAGAATGAAGAAATTCAAAAGCTATACAAACAGGAAAATGTAGGATGTGCATCAGGATGTCTTCCAACACTTATACAGTTTCCATTGTTAATAGCAATGTACAGGGTTTTGTCGCAACCACTAACTTACATTAAAGGCGTATCCAAAGAAGTTATTACTCAGATTGCTGAACGTTTAGGATATGGTGCGACAGTATTGCAGACAACAATTAATAATGATCTTATTACTGATCCTGCCAAAATGGAACTTGTAAAAGATCTTATTACACCGGATAAGCTCATAGATATGAAATTTTTAGGGATGAATCTTGGACTTGTTCCAAAAATTAACCCTTCAATACTCTTTGGTGCTGAAACTATAGGTGCATATCTTCCTATACTATTTCTTCCTCTAATTTCGGTTGGATTAGTTATTCTTTCACAGTATCTGACAGAAAAAGCAATGAAAAGCAGAATGCCTAAAAAGAAAAAGGTTACAACTCCAAACCAGCCTCCGGATATGTCGCAGCAGATGAACAAAACAATGAAATTCTTAATGCCTGGTATGACTTTATGGATAGGATTTACATTACCTGCAAGCATGTCATTGTACTGGATTTTCACATATCTGATTCAGATAGGTCAGCATTACATAATTGAACAGATTAGAAAAAATGCAGATGCTAAAAAGGAAGCAGAAGCTATACGCACAGGTCAAACCTCATCTGAAGAAGGACAAGTTATAGAAGGCACATATGAAGTCAAAGAAGATAATAAGGAGAACAAAAATAAATGAGTAAGGTAAGCATTGAAAAGACAGGAAAAACAGTTGATGAAGCAGTCCAGGCAGCATTAAAAGAACTAGACCTGGAACTTGGAGATGTAGATATCGAGATACTGGAAGAGGAAACTAAGGGACTTCTCGGCTTGGGTAGGAAGGAAGCAAAAGTAAGAATTTACTTTTCAACAGAAGATGACCCTGCAGAAACTATTAAGTTATTTTTGGAAGATGTCTTATCTCAAATGGGATTATCTCCAGAAGTAACTGTAACTGAAGAAGAAGGATTTTATAAAGCGGATATAAGCTGTAATGATTCAGGTCTAATAATAGGCAGAAGAGGAGAAGTTCTTCAGTCTTTACAGTTTGTTACATCACAGGTCGTAAGCAGAGCTTATGACAGCAGAATCAGAGTTCTTCTAGATACTGAGAATTACAGGGACAGACATAGAGTATACCTTGAGGATTTAGCAAAGAAGACTGCTGAAAAGGTTTTAAAATCTAAAAGAGATTTTATGCTTGACCCAATGTCATCTTATGAAAGAAGAATAATTCACACATGTTTGCAGAATAATGAATATATCTCTACATATAGTGTTGGAGATGAACCGAACAGAAAAATAGTTATAACTTTCGAAAGAAATGGAAAAAGAAGCAGTTATTAATTAAAAATGGAACATACTATATCTGCAATATCCACACCTATAGGCGTTGGAGGAATATCCGTAATAAGGATTAGCGGCCACAATGCATTTTCAGTCGCTAAAGGTATGTTCAAATCAAAAACACCATTTGATAAGATAAAAAGTCATACAGTTACATATGGTAAGATTCATGATAAGAAAGGGAACACATTAGATAATGTGCTCCTTCTTAAAATGAAAGCACCAAAGACATATACCAAGGAAGACTCAGTGGAGATACACTGTCATGGCGGTATATACATAACAAAAAAGATATTAGAACTTACATATGAAAATGGTGCTTTACCGGCTCAACCAGGGGAATTTACTAAAAGAGCTTTTATAAATGGAAGTATAGACCTTATGGAAGCAGAAGCAGTTATGGATTTAATAAATGCAGAAGCTGAAGATTCATACAAAGATGCACTGGCTCAATTAAAAGGTGAAAAAAGTTTAGAAATTAAAAAGATAAGAAGTGAACTTATTGATCTTATTTCTCATATTATGGTTATCATGGATTACCCTGAATATGATATAGAAAAATTGACAGTGGAGCAGGCAAAAAAGCAAGCATGTAGTATAAAAAAGCAATTAAAAGAATTAATAGAGGATTTTGATAACAGAAGAATAATCAGAGAAGGACTCAATGTAGCAGTAGTAGGAGATGTTAATGTAGGAAAATCCACGTTTATAAATCGCGCATGCGGACAAAACAGGGTCATAGTTACAGATATTGCTGGAACAACACGTGATGTTATAGAGGTCAAGATTGATGTTAAGGGATTATGTGTAACACTGAAGGATACCGCTGGTATTCGAACAACAGAAGATGAAATAGAGAAAATAGGTATTGAAAAATCAAAGGAAGCAATTGAGCAGGCAGATGCAGTTATCTATATTGCTGATATAAACAGACCTAAGAAGGATGAGATATTTAACTATATCAAGAATCTTGATAAAACTATATGCGTTCTTAATAAAACCGACCTTATAACTGAAAATGAAAGAGAAAAGCATATCAGTAATATCGAAAAAGACTTACAGAAGACATTTAAAGACAGAATAATCTCCTGTTCTTTAGACAAAAAAGAAGGAATAAATGAAATATTTGATAAACTTTTGGACATGGTTGATGCAGGCAGCATAAGACAGGGAACATCTATAATAACAAACGCCAGACATAAAAAGCATATCATTGATGCAATAGAGTTTCTGGAAAACGTCGAGCAGGGTTCATATATAGATATGCTTAGCGTTGATCTTACTTGTGCAGCAGATGAGCTGGGTAAAATAACAGGAGAAACAGCAAGCTCAGATATTGTTGACAGAATATTTCAAAATTTCTGTGTAGGTAAATAGTATGATTAATTATGATGTAATTGTAGTTGGAGCAGGACATGCAGGTTGTGAAGCAGCTCTTGCAAGTGCAAGAATGGGTATGAAAACTGCTATCTTTACCTTAAACCTGGACAGTATAGCAAATATGCCATGTAATCCAAGTATTGGAGGCACAGCAAAAGGACACCTTGTAAGAGAGATTGATGCTTTAGGCGGTGAAATGGGAAAATGTGCAGATGCTACTCTTATACAGTCAAAAATGCTAAATCGTTCCAGTGGACCAGCAGTTTTTTCGCTTAGAGCCCAAATCGACAGAAGACAATACCAGATAAAGATGAAGCATATACTTGAAACTCAACAAAACCTGGATATACGGCAATATGAGGTTGTTGATGTTGTTTTTGAAGATAACAAGGTAAAGGCAGTTAAGACAAATACATCAGCAGTTTTTGGAGCAAAAGCAGTAATTGTAGCAAGTGGAACATATCTCAAAGCAAGGATAATAATTGGTGAAACATCATATGAAGGTGGACCGGATGGTTTGTTTCCAGCCAATCTGTTATCAGTAAATTTAGCTGCAAAAGGTTTTAAACTTAGAAGATTTAAAACAGGTACTCCTGCAAGAGTGCATAAAAGCAGTATAGATTTTGAAAAAATGTCCATACAGAACGGGGACGAGCCAATAGTTCCGTTTTCATTTGAAACAGAGAGTATAGATATAAATCAGGAACCTTGTTATCTTACATATACCAACAAGAATACACATGAGGTTATTAGAAATAATCTTCATAGGTCACCTCTTTTCAGTGGGCAGATAAACGGAACAGGAGTAAGATACTGTCCTTCAATAGAAGATAAAATAGTTAAATTTGCAGATAAAGAAAGGCATCAGGTTTTTATAGAGCCCATGGGGCTGGATACTGAAGAAATGTATGTTCAGGGTATGTCAAGCTCAATGCCTGAGGATGTACAGGAAGAGATGTATAAAACAATAAAAGGATTGGAGAATGTCAAATTCATGAGAAGTGCATATGCTATTGAATATGACTGTTTTGATCCTTTGCAGATGCTTGCAACATTGGAGTTTAAAGATTATGAAGGGTTTTATTCTGCCGGACAGAGTAATGGAAGCAGCGGATATGAAGAAGCTGCTGCACAGGGAATAATGGCTGGGATAAATGCTGCTTTGAAGATAAAAGGAATGCCTGAGCTTGTTCTTGACAGATCTGAAGCCTATATAGGAGTATTAATTGATGACCTTGTTACAAAGGGTACGAATGAACCATACAGGATGATGACAAGCCGGTCAGAATACCGCCTTATACTAAGACAAGACAATGCAGATGAACGTCTTACTCCTAAAGGTTATGAGATAGGATTAATATCTAAAGAAAGATATGATAAATTCCTTACTAAGATGGATAATATAGAAAGAGAAATAGAAAGGCTTAAGAATAAGAATGTTTCTCCGAAAATTGCCAACCCTTTCTTTGAAAAAAGAAATCAGCAGACTATAAGTTCAGGAATAACACAAAGTGCAATGCTAAAAAGAAACGGTATAAGTTATACAAACTTTTGCGAGATAGATGATGAAATGCCTCCTTTATCTAATGAAGAAAAAGAAGAAGTAGAGATAAAAATAAAGTATGAAGGATATATTGAAAAACAGTTAAGACAGGTTGAACAGTTTAAGAAAATGGAAAGAATCTATCTTTCAAGAGATATTGATTATAGCAAGATTACAGGACTAAGAAATGAAGCAAAACAAAAGTTGAACAGCATGAAACCTGCATCATTAGGGATGGCAGGAAGAATATCCGGAGTATCACCTGCTGATATACAGGTTCTTTATGTATATCTTGAACAGCAAAAAAGAAAGATGAAAGAGAGTATTGATGAAGCATCTTCTTAAAGGAATACTTGACTATGCTGGATTAGAGTATAAAGAAACGATTGATATAATGTTCAGTTCATATGCAGATATGTTGATTGAGTGGAATAAAAAATTTAATCTTACAGGAATAACTGAACTAAAGGATATATATATTAAGCATTTTGCAGATAGCCTTATACTTTACAAAGGTGTTAAGTCAGCTTCTTCTCTTATAGATATCGGAAGTGGGGCAGGATTTCCCGGAATACCATTGAAGATAGTCGGTTATGATAAAAAGACAGTTCTACTTGAAGCAAATGGCAAAAAAACAATGTTTCTTAACCACATAATTAACAGTCTTAATTTAAAAGATATATCTACATGTCTCTCAAGAGCAGAAGTTGCAGGAAGGGATTCTTCTTTAAGAGATTCTTTTGAGGTTGCTACTGCAAGGGCTGTAGCACCGCTTAATGTCTTGTTGGAATACTGCACTCCTTTTGTTAAGAAAGGAGGAGTATTCATAGCCATGAAGACTGATGAGTCTGAGTTAAACATATCAAAGAACGCACAAAAGCAGTTAGGTGTGGAAGTATGTGATATTGATATTCAGATTTTACCTTTTTCAGATATGAAAAGATGTAATATATATTTTAAGAAGATCAAAAATACTCCAGATAGGTATCCAAGAGCAGACGGGATACCAAAAAAGAAGCCTCTTTAGAAATATTCACAAATATTTAATTATTAGTTCACAGATTAATCACATATGACCCTTATTATGAACTTAGTTAATTTCATAACAACATTCCTCATAGAAATAAAGAAAGACCTAGTCTTTCTTTTTTTTCATAACATGAATTTTGCATTTAATTAAAAAAGCAGGAATACTAAGCATTCTTTTGAATCTTTTTGGTTGTTTGGCAAGCCTGTATAACCATTCAAGCTTGTATTTGCAGAAAAACTCAGGAGCCCTTTTAGCATATCCTGAGAGGATATCTATTGTTCCACCGACTCCTATTGCAAGACCAGATTTAATACGATTTCTATTATCATATATGAATAACTCCTGCTGTGGGGCTCCTAGACCGATAATAATCAGATCAGGCTGTGCTGTATTGATATCATCAATAATTTCATCCACATCATCTTTAACAAAGTATCCATTTCTATAACCTGAAATGTTAATATGAGGATATTTTTTTAATATATTTTCTTTTGCCTTAATTACAGACTCCTCAGATGCGCCTAAAAGGTAAACTGAAAAAGATTTCTTTAAATTTAAAAGATTTTGAACAAATACACAGCCAGGAACCTTTTCTTTTAGGGGTGTTTTCAGTATCTTAGATGCTAGTATAACACCTTCTCCGTCTGGAATATTCATATATGAGGAATTTAAAGCAGTCAAAAGTCTCTTATTTTTTAATGCAGCCATACATATCTCTGCATTTGGTGTAAATATGTATTTAAAATTATCTTTAATAATTATAGCGTCATAAGCTTTTTTCAAAGCCTCTTCCATATCTATATCATCTATTCGTAAACCTAAAATATCCATATTGTCTCCAATACATTGTAGTATAGGCAAAAAACTGATTAAAATCAATAAAAAGGTTGCTATTTAGAGTATTTAGATTTAGAATAAATCTCGTGAAGATGAATAAGAACGGGGCAGTAAAAATAATTCTAATTATATTAATAATGTCAGCACTACTTACTTCTTGTACAGAAGAAGAGTACCGTGCTTCAAAGCTTTATCGTTCTTTGACCTCATACGAGCAGGTTGGGGAAACAGTTACTTTAAAGAATAAAAAATATAACAGAGTATATTTAACAGAAGAAGCGCAGCTGGACATGTCAAAAGTTGAGATATATAATGCTGACTTTGACCAGGCAGTTATGGTTGAAGACTCATCCTTAGCGCTTCTAAATTCGCAGGTACTGTCAAAGACAATAGCTATTACATCATTAGGTAAAGAAACAATAATAAATGCAATTTCATCAGAGATGGCTTCATATGGATTGTTTGTTCTTGATGTTTCAGACAAAGCTCTTTTTACAGGGTCAAATTTGAAAATAACAAATTTAAGTGAAAATGGTTCTGGCATAAATGTAAGAAGCGAAGCTTCAATGGTTATTAATAACTCAAATGTTAGTGTAAAAGGAGTTGGTGTTGAAACAGATGCTATTGTAAGTATAAGTAATTCTGAAATTACTTCATCAAGTTTAAAATTTTATGAAGGTGCATCAGTTACATTGACAGATTCAAGATTTTATACAGACCATGGACTGCTTCTTGTTGATAACCTGATAGAAAACAAAATCCATGTTTCATTAAATTTAGAAAAAGTAAAGCTTAATACTACATATGGAGCAGCATTATCCATGATAGATGCAAAAGCTTCGGTTAAAATTTCCGAATCAACAATAGGCCAGAACTCAAAAAATGTAATGTCTTTATCTAATTCAGAAGGTACACTTACTTTATGTAATACTACAATTGAAGGTAATATAAATACAGATGAAACCTCATCGTTAAATATCCTTTTAAAACAGGAATCAGTACTTATCGGACAGATTAATAATGAAAATAAGTACAACACAGTAACAATACAAATTGAAGAAGCAAGCGTCTGGGAATTAACACAAGACAGTTATGTAAGAGGGATTATATTAAAGGATAAGACGCTAAACGGAATTAAATCAAATGGACATACAATTTATTATAATACAAAATGTGCAACAAACGCGTGGCTGAATGGGAATACTATTTATTTAAATGATGGTGGAAAGATAACACCTGCTAACTAAGCGTAGTTACAATGATAAAATTTTTTTTGCATTATTCATATAGGTATTAAATTTCGAGCCAATCATGTTATGGCTCTTTTTTAAATACTTATATGCAAGGAAATAATTATAAATATGACTATCACTGGCGATAAAAGTTACCACATTACTCTTTATATATTTCCTTATTCTAAACCATTTAATAAGTGAAAAAAGGGAATATGCATTAATTTGAGTTAAAACATCAAACTCCATTAATTTTTTAATCTGATTTGAGCTATATCTTTCTATGTGTGCAATTATGATAGTAAGACCCAAAGACTGCAGTTTAATAATTTCATTTAATAAAATATTATTCCAGGTAGTTGAAGAAGGCATTTCTAAAAGAAGATAGTTCGTGTTCTCGAAAGCAAGTTTTTTAATATGTTTAAGGCTGCTCAATCCAGTTGTTAATCGAACTTCTGCGCCTTTATATATCTTTATTCCAGTATTATTTACAAGAGACAACTCTTCAAATGCTTTGTCTCTTCTTTTTAAGAATTTATCAATACTGTCATTAAAGGGATAAAAATGAGGTGTAGCAACTATGCTTTTAACACCATATCTAGAAGCAGTCATTAACTGCTTTAAAGATTCTTCTAAATTATGTGATCCATGATCTGCTTTAGGCAATATATGGGAATGTATATCAATCATCATCAAGACTTACTGGAGATGCCGATTTGACAGGTTTCTTATCATATCCTCCATATCTTTCATACTT
>Ga0123334_1004079_pt1 | contig 15146 bp, 11 predicted proteins | sample BiotimSIPDNA_FD_89706 | JGI IMG/M metagenome (GOLD analysis project Ga0123334, IMG submission 89706) | Anaerobic biogas reactor microbial communites from Washington, USA - Biogas_R1 time_0 SIP DNA | ecosystem: Engineered > Bioreactor > Anaerobic > Unclassified | place: Washington, USA... | reverse complement strand
TATACTTCTCCAGTTGAACCAAACTGTCTAACGTTTGGAGGAGGAGGAATCGCTGGAATTAACTTAGGATCTATGGATACTGTGTCTGTAGGTGGTAGCATGAAAGTGAACCTAGCCGGGGCTATTTCTGGAGGAGTTGCAGGAATCAACGGAGGTACGATTACTGAAAGTACTGTAACTACAGGTCTTAGAACCGATAGAAGAAAGGTAGGCTCTTCTTGGAGAAGCGGAACCTTTGGTGGCCATGTTGGATATAATAGGGCGGAAGGTTCGATAATTGGTGCAGAGACAAATTACGTGCCAGCAAACTATGGAACAGTATTTGCGGAAAACAGTGGGGCATATACAGTTTACACTGAGGTTGGAACTGCTACTTGGGCTGATAACTTCAATATTGAAACTCCAATTGCACCCGAGCCAAAGACAACACCGATAATAGGAGATGATCCAGGAGCAGACACAGCGAATCTTTATCTTGGAGGAATAGTCGGGTATAATCGAGGAAGCATTCTTTCCCATTTTGACGATGTGACTTTGCTTAGAGGGACTACTTTTAATGGGAAATTATTAGTTAGTAGAAGAAGTAATGGTTCTTCCTCAAACTACACTTACTTAGGACTAATAGTTGGATATAATGAAACAAGCTCAAATATTTTGGATACCTCTACTTCTATTAACGCAAAAATAGAATATTATAGATATAATTTTGTTGGAATAAAGGGATATAACTTAACAACTCCATATACGTACATGTATGACTTTTTAGGGGCTTTGATCGGAGGAAGGACAGGTTCGGGACAAGCTACAATACCTTCTGCTTATACTGCTACCGCGTATACAAGATTTGAGGCTAACGGAAATGGCCCAGCTGACCACGATCCAGTGACAGGGGGGTTCTGGGGACAAGATAGTGCGACGAACTTCCCAATATCTAGAGTGGATTTAACAAATGAGGGTTTCACCTCTGCTATTACAATAAATAATCCATTGAGCTTTGCCTTCAATTTAGACGATATAAACGGAAATGCAATGATTTCTCCCAATATAGAAAATTTCGCTATATGGCCGGACAATGCATATGAATATTATGGAAAGTATAGACAAACTATAGTATCTTAAAAATAGACTATTATGTTTTTTACTACTAGCACTTCAAAACGAAGTGCTTTTTTTAGGTTATTATATTTGAAAAAGAAAAATATCTCTGCAGCAATTTTTGTTTAAATTTGTAATTTAATAGTGTTTTTTCATTTGTTGTCAAGTAAGGAATGATTTAAAAAATTTAATTCTTATAAAGTAAAACTATTAGTTTATTATAATTAAACAAAAAAAGTTTAATAAAACTAAAGATTTTGTTTGACAATATTAACCCTATAAATTAACATTAAATCTGCAATTCTGGATAAAAAAGAATGTTATGTGGGAGGAGAATATGGAAATTGGGTCAAAGATCAAGGAATTAAGACTTCAGCTTGACCTGACGCAGGAAGAATTAGCCGATAGATGTGAGCTTACAAAGGGTTTTATATCTCAGATTGAAAATGATTTAGCAAGCCCTTCGATAGCAACTCTGGCGGATATGTTAAATGTGCTCGGGACCAGTCTTAAGGATTTCTTTTCTGATAGAAAAGAGCCTAAAATTGTTTTTGACAAGAGTGACTACTTCGTTTCTGAAAATGGAACGGGAGAGAGCACATGGTTGATTCCGAACTCACAGAAACATGAGATGGAGCCAATACTCTTGGAGTTGCCTCCGGGTGGAATTTCCAATGATAGACCCCCGTTTGAAGGAGAAGAATTTGGATATGTTCTCTCAGGTAAGATTTTTATTGTCGTAGGGGATAAAGAGTATGAGGCAAAAAAAGGGTGCGCTTTCTATATAGATGGCGCTAGTTCCCACATAATTGAAAACAGAACAGACAGAGACGCGACAATTCTTTGGATTACAACTCCAAGCAATTTTTAGGTATTGTAAAAAAGAATAGAATTATTAATCTTTATTATAAAAAGAACTCATTGTATTAATAAACAAAAATATATCTTTCGGATGGACTTCAAATGGTAAAAAAACGCAGGACCAAGGTTATTGAATTAAAAAATGTAAGTAAGAGCTATGATGGCAAGCCAGCAGTAGACAATGTCAGCTTTTCTATTAACAAAGGAGAGTTTGTAACATTTTTGGGACCCTCAGGATGCGGTAAAACTACAACTCTGAGAATGATAGCAGGTTTTGAGAAACCAACATCCGGAAAGATATTTATTGATGGAAAGGATATTACGGAGATTCCTCCTCATTTAAGACCAGTGAACACCGTTTTTCAGCGTTATGCACTATTCCCACACTTAAATGTTTTTAATAATGTAGCTTTTGGGTTGAAACTCAAGAAAATTCCTTCAGGGCAATATTATACTGATAAATCTGGGCAAAAATTTGAGAAACTTAGAAAGTATACCAAGGAAGAGATAAAAAGAAAGGTCAATGAAGTCCTTAGGCTTGTAGATCTTGAAGACTACGAAGCAAGAGATGTAAGCAGTTTGTCTGGAGGTCAGCAACAAAGAGTTGCAATTGCAAGGGCACTGGTAAATGATCCAGAGGTTTTATTACTGGACGAGCCCCTCGGAGCACTGGACTTAAAGATGCGCAAGGACATGCAAATTGAGCTAATGAATATGCATAAAAAACTTGGAATTACTTTTGTTTATGTTACTCATGACCAAGAAGAAGCTTTAACGATGTCGGACACTATAATTGTTATGAGACATGGGGTAATTCAACAGATAGCAACTCCCAAAAAGATCTACGATGAACCTGCTAATGCGTTTGTAGCAGATTTTATTGGAGAAAGTAATATTTTTTCGGGTATTATGCTTGATGATTTTAAAGTAAGTTGCATGGACCATGTTTTCGAATGTGTGGACAAAGGGTTCAAGAAGAATCAGGAAATAGACGTCATCATAAGACCGGAAGACATTTATATAATACCCAAAGATAATCATGCTGCGATGGTAATAGCTCATATTGAATCATGTGTATTTAAAGGAGACCACTACCAGATAATTGCAATGGTTGGGGAGTATGAGCTTGTGATTCACGAGACAAATGAGGCTATAGTAGGGGAGGATATTGGCATTTTTATAAAGCCTTTTGATTTTCATATCATGCCGAAAGCAAGAATAATAAATGAGATAGAGACAGAGATGGTTTCGGATAATGTGGTTGATATTTGCGGCTCCAACTTTGATTGTAATGGAATGGGGCTACCTGAAGGGACAAAGGTTATTGCCAGTATTCCTTTTGACAAGGTAATCATTTTTGACAATGAGGAAGATGGGAAGATTGGAGGAGAGGTAGTAAATACTATATACAAAGGCAGTTACTATCAATGTATTGTCAGGGCAGACAATTATTATATCTTCTTTGTTGATACCCAAGATGATTGGCTGAAGGGAGACAGGGTTGGTATTGGAATTAATCCTGAAGATATACAAATAAAAGCAATAGAACAAAACAAGTCGTAAGTGAGAGGAATCTAAGACTTTGATTAATAGAGTTAATTAATGCGGGAGAAAGATCCTTAGAAAGGTTCTTTCATGGAAGAAATTGATTAGAAAGTAAAGAGAAAAACATGCAGAAAAACATTTTCTTAACAATCAAAAATAGGATAAAGGGTTTTCATATAACAAGGAGTGTTTTTGCGTATCCTTACGTTTTATTTTTAATGTTATTTGTAATAGTCCCTCTTGCTTTAATATTGGTTAACGCATTTTTAGCTGATGGGAAAATCAGCTTTCAAAACTTCGTTGATTTGTCAAGAGATGGCGCAAGTTTAAAAGTATTGGGACACTCTTTCTTGGTGGGAATTGTTACAACAGCATTGTGTTTGATTATTGGATACCCTGTTGCTTATATATTAGCAAAAATGCCTTCGGGAGGCGTTCTTGTAATTCTATTTATTCTTCCTATGTGGGTCAATTTTCTAATTAGAACTCTTGCAACTAGAGCAATATTTCAGGCCATGGGAGTTGCCTTGGGAGAAGGCACAGTTATTTTTGGTATGGTTTACAACTACCTTCCTTTTATGATAATGCCTCTTCATACTACTCTTTCTAATATCGATAAATCCTACTCAGAAGCTGCATCTGATTTAGGAGCAGATCCGGTTACGGTTTTTTTGAAAACAACCCTTCCTTTATCTGTTCCTGGAATAATTAGTGGAATAATAATGGTCTTTATCCCGACAATATCAACCTTTGCAATTTCACAATTATTAGGGGGAGTATTCTTGTTCGGAGATTCGATTAACGATAAGTTTAATCATGGATTGTATGGAGTTGGGAGTGTTATGTCTCTGGTTATGCTTGTGTTTGTTCTGCTATCAAATGTTATGCTTAAAAAATTCAACAAAGGTGAGGCTAAGTCGAGCGTATGGTAAAGAAAATTTCCCCAAAAATATATTTGATTATTATTTTGGCTCTTCTATATGCGCCCATTATTTTTGTTGTAGTTTTTTCTTTCTCAAATACTACCAATTTTACCTTTCCTAGAGGGTTTTCCTTGGAAGGGTATCGGGCGATATTTACTTCTTCTCATGCAGAAAAACTTCTGGATTCATTAAAAAACACCATAATAATTGCGGTCATTTCTTCGATTGCATCTACTATAATTGGTTCGGTCTCTGCAGTAGGTATTTTTTATATGAAGCCAAAAACCAAGGCTACTTTTGAAAACATTAATCAACTTCCAATAGTAAATTCTGAGATTGTAATGGCTGTTTCGTTAATGCTATTTTTTACAACTTTCAGTTTCCCGACAGGTTGGTTAAGGATAATAATAGGACATATTACTTTTTGTACCCCCTATGTAATTTTGTCCGTTATGCCTAGGCTTATGCAAATGGACAGCAATATATATGAAGCTGCGTTGGATTTAGGGGCAAGTCCCGTAAAGGCATTAGTTAAGGTAATTCTTCCAATAATCTTTCCGGGAATAATTTCAGGCGCGGCAATTGCTTTCACTTTATCTATTGATGATTTTATAATCACACAAATAAACAAGGGTGCTGCGACAGGTATTGATACTTTATCAACATATCTATATTCTTCCACACGAAGCGCAAGTGGCTTTGAGCCCTTCTGGTACCCCTTATTTACAATCATCATCATCATTGTGATAACTATCGTTCTCTTAGTAAATCTCAACAAATTTAAGACAAAAGGCAAGAAAAAAGAGGAAGAAGATTAATTAATGAAAAATACATTTGAAAAAATGAAGAGAAAGGAGAAGAAATGAAAAAAATTGTTTTGGCCACTGTTTTGTTGTTGGCAATGACCTCGGTATTTTTCTCTGCATATTCTGCAGAAAGTATTACCGCTGAAGCAGCAACTGACGAAAAGTTGTATATCTATAATTGGGGAGATTATATCGGACCAGATGTAATTGACAATTTTGAGACTTGGTATCAAGCTGAAACTGGTAGGACTATTGATGTAGTATACACTCTATATGATACTAACGAAATAATGCTTACCAACCTCACGAAGGGAGAGGAAGTATTAGACCTTATTTGCCCCAGTGATTATGCAATAGAAAAGCTTATGAAGGAAGGGAAGCTCCAAAAAATAAATAAGAGTGCGATATCTACTATTGGGAATGTACACCCAGCTCTTTATACGAAGGTGGACGAGGTATTCACCGATATAATGGTTGGGGATAGCCAAGAGGATATGAGTGATTACTTTGTTCCATATATGTGGGGAACATTGGGAATTATGTATAATACAGATGTGGTTTCAAGGGAAGTTGCAGAGGAAGCAGGATATGGATTGCTCTGGAATACTCCAGAAATAAAGGCGTTAAACAAAAAAATACTTATAAAAGATAGTATAAGAGACACATATGTTGCAGCTTTAATGTATCTGAAAGAAACTGATAGCTTGCCCGACGCATATAAGACCTTATCAGTACAAGACCTTATTAATACTGTTAACGATGATCTTTTAGCGGCTGCGGAAGAAATTTTAATTGAACAGAAGAAAGTGTTAAAAGAGTATGAAGTTGATATAGGAAAGGGAGATATGATGGCCGGAAAAGCTTATGCTAATCTGGCATGGAGCGGAGATGCTCTTTGGGCAATAGAAGAAGCGTATGAAAATGATGTAAATTTAGATTATTTTGTTCCGGAAGTCGGAGGAAATGTGTGGTTTGATGGATGGGCTATACCAGCTAATGCACAGAATGTAACTGGCGCCCATAAGTTTATCGAATATGTTTGTATGCCAGAAGTAGCTATTACAAACTCAATTGAGATTGGATATACATGCGCGGTAGATCCAGCGATTCTAAGTTCAGACAGTGATGTTATAGCATTGCTCGAAGATAACGAGTATGTCGTGGATGATTACTTTAATGATAGCATCAGATATCCTGATATAACCTCCTCACTAGGTGTCATGAAAGATTTTGGTCCCTCCCAACAGAATGCCTTAGCTATGTGGGAAAGGGTTAAATCTGCTTCGGTTGCAGGAGATTGGGTCATTTGGGTTGTTATCGGATCGGTGGCTTTAGCTGCAGGCCTGGGTATTCTTTTGTTTTTTGTCATTAAAAATAAAAAGGGAATGAAGGGAAGGGCTGTTTTAGTAAGCAAGACAGAAGATGAACAAGAAGAGATCGAGGAAGAGGAAGACAATTCGGAAAGTAAATAGTAAGATAAGCAGCAATTAATGGTTTTTATTAAGTCCTGGATTTATCCGGGACTTTTTATTTATTAACATCAAATCCAAAGAAGGTTATCATCAATATGGAAGATAGTTTTCCAAGGTATTTTGAGACCATAGATTTGTTGTTGTTAATTATTATGGGGGAAATCATTCAGAATAATGCTATATATACCCAAAAGATAGATACAATTGCAAAGGGACAGCATATATTATATAATAATATTTAGCAAAGGCGCGAAAAGTGCACGGAGGAAGGTATGGATATTATGCAACACATCAAATTTACTCTCACCGAAGGATTAAAAGGATCACTCAGAAGAATTGCCTCAAAAGTATATGAAAAGGTGGGGACTCTCTCAGCAGAGTTTTCTCCTTCTGATGAACCTGTTCCTTTCAACGAAAGAATGAATTTGAATTATTCTAAGATTCAGAATGGTCAAATATGGCACAAAAAGAGCTTTGGTTGCGCTTGGTTTCATTTTACCGGTAAAGTTCCTGAATGCGCAAAGGGACGAGATGTAGAACTTGTTCTTCAGCTTACTGGTGAAGGGTGTCTAATGGACTTTGCGGGTAATCCTTTAAAGGGTTTGTCGAGCATTAATTCCTTTATTGATTTTGTTCAGCCGGTTAGGGGGAAAAGGATTTTAGATTTCAAAAAGAATGCCGATGGCGGAGAGGAAGTGGATATCTGGGTAGAAACAGGTACAAACAGAGTCCCTGGGACAGGCCCTACTAGAGCAAAACTTAGAAGAGCAGATATAGTAGTAGTTAGGGAGGATATCAAGGGATTGTACTATGATGTACTTGCTTTGGAGTTCCAAAAATTCGTATCCGGTAAAAAAGATTTAAAGAGAAAAACTATTTCCGATTCCGTATCAAAAGCCCTTTCTGTTGTGGGAAATTTCGCTCCTGAGAATGTTGAAAAAGCAAGAGCTATTCTGAAAGAGGAAATGGCAAGGGGGGAGGAAAACCCATTCACTATATATGCAACCGGGCACGCTCATCTGGATCTTGCATGGTTATGGCCGCTTAGAGAAACTCAAAGAAAAGCTGGAAGAACTTTCAGTACCCAACTTGCAAATTTAGAAAAATATGATGGATATGTTTTTGGCGCGAGTCAACCCCAACAGTTTGCATGGATGGAGGAGAAATACCCTGCGCTTTTTGAACGCATAAAGAAAGCAGTGCAAGAGGGTAAAATTGAACCCCAAGGGGGAATGTGGGTTGAATGTGATACAAATATTACCTCAGGTGAGTCGCTTATCAGACAGAATCTATATGGGACAAGATACTGGAGAGATAAATTTGGGAAAGAGGTTAAGGTATGTCATCTGCCCGATGTGTTTGGCTTTTCGGGAAATCTCCCGCAAATTTTAAAAAAGAGTGGAATTGACTATTTTGAAACGATTAAGCTTTCTTGGAATGAACACAATAAATTCCCAAGCAGAACCTTTATTTGGGAGGGAATAGACGGAAGTGATGTCATTGTTCATATGCCTCCAGACGAAACATACAATAGTGATGGAACACCAATTACAAGTGTTACTGCAGTAAAGAATTATCCCGAAAAAGAGAACATAAAAGATTTAGGAATGCTTTATGGAATAGGCGATGGCGGTGGTGGACCAAGTGAAGGACACATAGAAATGGTTTTGAGAGGCAGACATCTTACCGGCTTGCCAAAAATTAAAGTTGGTCCTCAATCAGATTTGTTTGATGCTCTGGAAAACGAGAGACAAAAAATGAGTGTATATAAAGGTGAGCTATACCTTGAGAAGCACCAAGGAACATATACAACTCAGAGTAAGAACAAGTATTACAACAGAAAACTTGAGTTTGCGCTCCATAATGCAGAGTATTTGGGTACCTTAGCAGCAATAAAAGGAATTGAATATCCATATTCTCAGTTAGAAAAGATTTGGAAAGAAGTGTTATTATATCAGTTCCATGATATTATTCCTGGGTCATCAATCAACCGCGTTTACGTAGAAAGTGTTAAGAGATATGAAGAAATGCTTGAAGAGGTAGAGAAGATATCCTCTGATTTGATTGGAAGTATCGCAGGGAAAGATAAAGTGCTCACAGCGATTAATCCAACTGGGTATAGGAACAAGGGAGTGGTGCTGGTTAACGACAAGTGGTACAAGATATCTGTTCCTCCTTACTCGGCCGCCCCATTGGAAATTATGGAAAAAGACCCCAGTCTTGATGCTACTGACGAGACCATAGAAAATGAGTATTATTTGGTTAAGTTTGATAAGAATGGAAATATTAACAGCCTTTTTGATAAGAGGTTAAAAAGAGACTTTGGAGACAAACATTGGCTCAATAAATTGCATGTTTATCCAGACAAGAGATTGCATTACAATGCTTGGGATATAGACATTAATTACACTAAGAAAATTCCAGCAGAGTTCAAACTGGTTTCTCATAGTGTTAAGGTTTTATCAGGAGCTGTAATCAGAGAAAATAATTACAAATTTGGGAATTCCACAATTAGTCAAAAAGTTGTGCTTTACTCAGGTGGACAGATAATTGACTTTATTACAGATATCGATTGGCATGAAAAACACAAGATGCTTAGAGCAGAGTTTCGTCCCAGTGTTTTTTCGGATGAAGTAACTTGTGATATCCAAATGGGCAGTATCAAGCGTTCGACAAAAGATCAAACAAAAATTGAAAAGGCACAGTTTGAAATAAGTGCACACAAGTGGATTGATGTAAGTGATAATGAGAAGGATGCAGGTTTTTCTGTTCTAACGGAAAGTAAGTATGGATGGAGGGTGAAGGAAGGATTAATTTCCCTTAATTTGCTTAGAAGTCCTGTATGGCCTGATCCAGAAGCAGATAGAGGTAAACACACAATAAGATATGCCTTATATCCTCATGCCGGAGATCATAATTCTGCAAATACTCAGAAGGAAGCATATTTATATAACATAAAGCCTTTGATCTCGGCAAGTAGCATAGAACTTGAGCCCTTTGTTTTGACTGGAAATCCGCATGTTGTCGTTGAGACGATTAAGAGGGCCGAAGATGGGAAGGGAACAATTATTCGTTTATACGAAGATGCTGGAAAAGAAACTACCATTAGTCTTTCTATCTCACAGAAGGGTGAGGTTTTCGAGACAGATTTATTGGAAAGAATTAGTGGACCAGCAGAAATATCTGCCCTGAAATTTAAACCATTCGAAATTAAAACACTTTTGGTTAAATAGAAAAAGGAAAAAGAAAAACCTCGGATTTAAAACCCGAGGTTTTTTGTTATGTAAAATATTGCCTATTTAATATACTTGCTGGGAATCAACATATTCTGAACTTTGGTCATTAATTCGTTGAAATAAACAGCATAACTGTCTCCTGCCCCAATGACTGCAACACAGCCATGGGATACTGCTCCGACGAAATCGTATTTCCCAGTTAGAACATCCAAAGTGCCAGATGGATTAGGGAACTGGAGAAGAACAAAAGGACTCTTTCTGGTATATATACCTCTTCCTCCTTTAGTATTCCCAAACTTAACCCTCAAGTAAGCTCCGATTTCAGGGTAGATTTCCTTTCCATCTTTGTCTTTTGTGGGGCCAACCTTAAACTGGTAGACTCTGTCTGTTTGTTTTGCTGTCCAATCTGCAAGTGGTTTCCATCCCAACTTAGTAGCGACAGACATTGCAGTAGTAATAAGATAAAGGGACATTTTTACTTTCAAATATTGTTGGAAAGGTTGGTCTTCTCCAGGCACAAAATTAGGCATCATCTTTGTCAGTGATAGCAATAAGAAAATGAAGGACAAAGCACCTTTCTTAGTAATATTTTTTACAACAGGGGGAAGTATCCCTAGCATATCGCCAATTCCGTTACCTTTCAGAACGCCTAAAAAGGTTTTTATATCTTTAAAATGGAAACGCATTACTTGGATTTTTTCCCATCCCTCGGATGCAACGTAGGCCGATTGAACGACTTTGAATCTTTTTCCTTCTAGTAACTCATCTGCTTTTTCTTGAGAAAGAAAAATCAAATGACATGCAAGCGGATTCTCATCATCTTCAGCTGTAAACTCAACGATAGTGTTAAGATTAGCGAATTTTTTTACCATAGCCGGATCTTCCTCAAGCGGAACCCTCATAACAGGGAACGCTGCTCGCATAAATAATTTTGCGGCCAAGACATCTTCTGCAATAGCTTTACTCATTCGTTACCTCCTAATCCTCATCGCTCCAGTCTTCATCAGCCTCAATCTCTTTTCCTAATAATTCCATAACTGTTTCTTCGATTCCTGTAGCGTCAATCTTATATCTTGCATATAGATCTTCAGGGGGTCCTATAACACTGTATTCATCCGGTATTCCAAGTTTGGTAAATGCGCAGCCTTTTCCACTCTGAGCTATAACGGAAGCAACGGCATCTCCCAATCCACCGATAATATTATGCTCTTCCACAGTAAGTATTCTTCTTGTGTCGAGAACTGCCTTCATGATAGCTTCTTCGTCTATAGGTTTAAGTGTATGCATATCAAGAACTCTAACCGAGACTCCATTCTCTTTTTCAAGAACCTTTGCGGCATCCAGTGCCTGAAGGACACAAACCCCGCAAGCAATAATTGTGATATCTTTTCCTTCATGAAGGTTAATTGCTTTTCCAATTTCGAAATCGAAATCCTCATTTTCATGAAGCGGTGGTTCAAACCCTCTTCCCACCCTCATATAGAAGGGGCCTGGGATTTTGACGCAAGCACGTACCGCTTTGGCTGTTTCAAAACCGTCAGCAGGGACAACAACCGTCATATTTGCCATAGAGCGCATAATTGCTATGTCCTCTGTGCAATGATGGGTGCTTCCAGAAGCTCCGAAACTTAGTCCTCCGTGTGTTGCAATAATTTTAACAGGAAGATTTTGATAAGCTATGTCGCTTCTAACTTGTTCTCCTCCTCTTAAACAAGCGAATATTGCAAAGGTAGAAGCAAATGGGATAAGACCAGTTTTTGCAAGACCAGCGGCCACTCCCATCATATTTTGTTCGGCAATACCAACGTTAAACAGTCTCTCTGGGAAAGCCTCCCCGAAATTTCCAATATTAGTTGATTTTGCAAGATCTGCGGTGACTCCGACAATTTTGTCGTTTTCCTTTCCGAGTTCGGTAAGTACTTTTCCGTAAATCTCTTTAGATGCCATCTTTAACGCATCATATACATTCCATGCAGTTCCTTCTGCCATTTTTATTTCCTCCTTTTATAGTGCTTCAATATCAGCTATAGCTTCTTTGAGCATATCGGAATCGATAGCCCCATAATGCCAAGCTACTTTGCCCTGGAATCTCTTTACCCCGAATCCCTTCTCAGTATGCGAAATTATGCAAATGGGCTTCCCTTTGTTCTCCCAGGCTTCGGTTAGAGCACGATCCACGTCAGCCATATCGTTTCCGTTACAACTGATGACTCTAAATCCGAAAGCTTCGTATTTTTTATCTATAGGATCGATACCCATTACTTGCTCAGTAGGGCCATCTATCATCAATTTATTGCGGTCCACTATAGCAATGATGTTATCTAGTTTGTAGTGGGCGGCGGCCATAGCACCCTCCCAAACACTTCCTTCGTTTTGTTCCCCGTCTCCCATTAAGACAACAACCTTTGAATCCTTGTAGCCTTGGTACCTTAAACCTAAAGCCATTCCGACACCCATTGGTAGTCCGTGCCCAAGAGATCCGGTAGAAGCATCGCATCCACTAATTTTTCTGCTATCTGGATGAATACCATAGCAGGATTCATAGTGGTTAAAGCTTTTTAAGGAATCCATAGGTACGAAGCCAGCCATAGCCAGCGTAGGGACGTATCCTAAAGCAGAATGACCTTTACTTAAAATGAATCTGTCACGATCCATTTTTTTAGGATCAGCTGGATCTACATTTAGAAATTTGAAATACAAAGCGGTAAGCATGTCAGCGGCACTTAAAGATCCACCTACGTGCCCGCTTTTGGCATAGTTTGTGGTTTTAACGATGTTAATACGCAACTCCTTTGCCTTTGCTTTCAGTTCTTCAACTGTAACGTTTTTTGGCATTTTTTGCCCTCCTTAAAATATGAAACTAGTGTAAAATATTCAAATTAACACTAATAATAATTATAGACCTTGCTTGTCAAGTAGTCAATACTGACATTTTTTAAAAGTACGCAGATAATGCGGTTGTTTATACATTTATACGGTTGATTATCTTATAAAAAACGAGACCTTATAGATCTCGTAATATCTTGAACATAGCAGAATTGAAATAAAAACATTGTTTTGAATCAAGAAGAATAATTAATTATTCCAAAATATCTGCTATAGAAATTAACTTTTTAGAATTTGCTAGCAGGATCGAAATGTAGCTTCTCATTAGCAAAACAAATAAGCAAAACATAGAGGAAATTTGCCTCATCGGCGGTTCGCACTTGATAGGATGAAGGGTCATCTACCACAGGAATTACATTTGCATATAAAGTGCTTCCATCGAAAATATCAAAGTTATAATCTTTTGGTTTGCCCCAAATAGAAAACTTAGGGGGATTTCCACCTTTTACGGCTGAAATAAATCTCTCATCATCTTTTTCGATTTCATTTGTGCTAAATTGAATGTTGTTTGGAGAATTAAGTCTCATTTTTATCGCGCCGGGATAAGAGGGTTTTGACTTAGCTATAGCAATGGATGCTGTATTTCCTTCAAAAGAAAGCTGAGCAAGTTGGACGCCGGTTTTATTATATATGTAGTAACCTTTTGTTAGAACAGCAACCTTACACACTGTCTCACCGAGTGCGTTCTTTACTGAGTAATCAGATTTCATATCAAATATGTGTTTTTTTATTTTAAAAATCATATTTTCACCTTATAGCTATTCTATATAAAAGGGGGCAAATTGTCAACATATACTTATTTCCGCAGGATATAAATAATCAAGAAAGATCTGTATCAAGAAATTGAATTCTCCAAAGGCAATGGAAAAGTGTCAGCTGAAAAACAAAGTCCTATTTTATTAAGTAAATTTGAAGAAAATAGATAGATAAAAACAAAAGGTTGGAATCTGAGCAGATAAGAAAAAATGTCTGAAATTAAACGAAAATTTAGGGGGGAATTTCTTAAGAATATTTAAGCTCTCGTACGCGTTATACAATAAATTAAATGTTTGACAATATAATTAAGTCGGTGATAATATATGTAGGTTATCGTCTTTTATCAACTTCGGGGGTATAGCTCAGTTGGTAGAGCACATGCTTTGCAAGCATGGGGTCAGCGGTTCGAGCCCGCTTATCTCCACCAAAAGGCATATAGGCTGATAGCTCAGCTGGTTAGAGCGCGCGCCTGATAAGCGCGAGGTCGGTGGTTCAAGTCCACTTCAGCCTACCAAGAGAGAGCCGAGTATTCGGCTCTCTTTTTCATTCAATGTGGATTAGAAAGAATAAATCGGGAAAGTTTTAAATTCGTATATAATTATTTATCGTATTTATTTAGCAGCAACAATCAAGTATTGTTTATTTTTCGTTATATTTTCATAATATGCACACGCGCGCAATATTGACATAAATCACCTATTGATATAGAATATGATTACAGTGGAGATATATGGAGTAAGCATGCGTAGAATCCTTCTCGCTTTTGTTGTCGTTCTTTTGACCCTTTCAGTGGGCGCTTTCTGCGTGTCCTGTGGAATTCCTTCGGATAGTGTTATTTTGGAGGGTTCGGGTATTCCCCTCACTAATTTATTTAGAGCAGATGATACTCCTGCTGAAATAAGATACACCATTTCTTTTTCAACTGGTACTTCTGAAATAATTAATTCAATGCAAGTTTTAACTTTAAACGATTCTCAAGTTCCGACACCCAGTGCTAGATACAACGTAGGATATCGTTTTGAAGGATGGTATTTGGCATCCGATGTTTCAGGAAGCAAATTGAAATTTCCATATACCTTTTCCAGAAACACAACAATTTATGCGAAGTGGATTTCTAACCTAACTATTAGAATCGAATATGTGGAGCAATTATTGGATGTGAAAGATGGCCTTACGGGGAGCTATGTATTAGATAGAGATTTGGATTTATCTCAATACGGAGTATGGACTCCCATTGGAGATAGGGTAACTCCTTTCTCTGGGGTCTTTGATGGAAATGGGTATGCGATATATAACATGACTATTGAGGATCTTGAGGAAGACGAGGAATTCAATGAACTTCCCATTGGACTCTTCGGGCGGGTAACTGGTCAAGTGAAAAATATTACTTTAGTTGACTACAAGATAACTCTTGAAGGCGAAAAATCTCGTTTTATGATTGGAGGAATAGTTGGTCAATTAGATGGGGGAACTTTGCTCAACTCTTCAGCTAAAGGGCAGATAATTAATTCCGAAATGACATATAGAAGAAAATTTGTAGATACTTTTTGGGTTACAGCAAAACCT
>Ga0123334_1004078_pt1 | contig 15153 bp, 11 predicted proteins | sample BiotimSIPDNA_FD_89706 | JGI IMG/M metagenome (GOLD analysis project Ga0123334, IMG submission 89706) | Anaerobic biogas reactor microbial communites from Washington, USA - Biogas_R1 time_0 SIP DNA | ecosystem: Engineered > Bioreactor > Anaerobic > Unclassified | place: Washington, USA... | reverse complement strand
TCATAATTCATAATTCATAATTCATAATTCATAATTCATAATTCAGCATTCGCTTCGACAAATTTCTTCAGTACTTGAAAATCAAGATTCTGGGAATCACATTATTGACTTCCTCGCAGCTTTGCAGGCGACAGGCATTCTTTCCATTAATAAAGGAGCGACTATGAGACACCTTGTTCTAATGAGTTTGTTGGCATTGTCATCGGCGGGATTTGCTCAAGCCTGGAAGGTCGCAGAAGACGGGAACTATACCCTGATCCAGCCCGAAGGCACGATAGTCGTCGATTCCAAGGCTCCGCAAATCATCCTGAGTCCCAAAGCCTCCGGCTTGCAGGCTACCTATGGGTTCTTCTATTGGCACGACTCCTGGGTCTATGAGACACTTGCCAAAGGCAAGGTGGAGTCGGTTTCCTGCGAAGGCGGCAGCCTCAAGCTGAGCGGACTTTGGGGAACGCGAGACGATGTCCAGCCAATGGCATACCAAATGGCCCTGGATGCCATCGAGAATGGAGTCAAGGCAACCCTGAAATTGCGCAAGCCCAAGACCCTGAACCTGACGCATGGCGTATATACATATGCCAGTTTCGGCAAGGCTTCAGACATCTTCGCCGTATCGCCCTTCGACGAGTACCTGGCAATCGCCAGCGGCATGTCCCATTGGGCGAAGGAACTCACCTACGGGCAAGTCGGCAAAATGGGCATTTCCGTAAAGCTTCCCAACTTCCTGCCGGTTCGCGTCGCGGGCAGCAAGACGGTCGAGCAGGCAATTGCTTCGAAAAAGCAGTTTGACTCTGCCGACGAGGTCATCGCGCAGGTTTCATTCGCTTTTGCCAAGATGCCCGACGAGGTTCCCGCAACTGGCATTTCCTGTTCCAAGCCTCTTACCCTGTCCGCCAAAGCGCCCGCCACGGCAAAGACCTACTCGAAAATCGAATTGGACGTCGACCTCCAGGGCAAATGGGAAAATCCATACGATCCCGACGAGGTGACCCTGGATGCCTTTGTCACCGACACGGACGGCAAGACCTACACCATGCCGGGATTCTACATGGTTCCCATGCGGATCCGCGAAATCGAGGGCAATGAAATCATCGGTTATGGAGGCAATGGCACATGGAAGGTTCGCCTTACGGCGTTCAAGCCGGGCGAGCTTCGCGTCAAGCTAGTCGCCAAGGACAGCACGGGTAGCGTGGAATACACCTTGCCCAACCCGATTACGATCACTGCCTCCAAGGAGCGTGGCTTTGTCCGCGTCAGTCCAATCGATCCCCATTATTTCATCCACGACAATGGGGAAACTCATCTTCCGATCGGACACAACATCCCAATCTACCGCGCAGGTGAATTCGGGCATTTGAAAGGCATTCAACTGATGGCTGAAAACGGTGAAAACTGGAATCGCTGGTGGTTGAACTCATACGGCTTGGGACTTGAATGGGAAGAAGGCCTGGTTCGGTACCGACAGAAGCAAGCCGCGCAAGTTGACCATGTGCTCGATGCCGCCGAAAAGTACGATTTCTACTACATGATGTGCCTTGATACCCATCAGGACTTCAGGCAGCAAGGTTGGAAGGACAACCCCTATAACAAAGCCAATGGAGGACCGTGCGAAAACGTCGTCGATTGGTTCACCAACGAAGAAGCCGCCAAAATCTACCTCAAGCGCCTGCGGTACCAGGTCGCTCGGTGGACCTATTCCCAGCGCATTCAATGCTGGGAATTCGGCAACGAATTCGAAGGTTGGGCGGCCTCGCCAACAAAAACGATCATCGAATGGCATAGGAAAATGGCGCCTGCCTTGGCAAAGCTCGATCCCTACGACCACCTGATCACAACCTCGTGGTGGGGCAAAACAGGACCGGTCGAATGCTGGGAAATACCAGAAATGGATATCGTGCAAACACACTGCTACACCAACAACGACCTGAACGTCGCCAAGCAAACAATCGAATTCTGTACCACGCAATGGAACAATTTCAAAAAGCCGCATATCTTCGCCGAATTCGGCATTCGCAGCCATTCTACAACAGCCGACAAGGATCCCAAGGGCTGGGCGCTTCACAACGCCAATTGGGCGGCATTGATGACAGGATGCAATGGAAATCCAATGCCTTGGTGGCACGAAAACTACATCGCGCCGCTCAACCTCTTCTTCCATTTCAAGGCATTGAGAAACTTCGCCAACGGCATCCCGTTCGGACAAGAAGTCTTCGACATCATCCCAATCGGCATCTCGGATTTCAATCCCGTGCCCATCAAGGATCCTGCCCAAAGGGACGTCGTCGTTCAATCCTTCGCGGGATTCAGAAAGGCAAACACAGACCAATTCAAAATCGACCAATTTGGAGAAATAAGCGATGCAAGAGAACTACTCACCACAGTACAGGGAACAGGACACGAAAACTTGCGTACATTCCCGACTTTTACCGTCAACTTCCCGGAAGACGGATTCTTCATGCCGTTCATCGACACAGTCTCGAATTCAGGTCATCTGAAAATCTACGTGGACGATAAGCTTGCTTTTGAAAAGGAATACCCCTGCGGCGAAGGGCACGGCAAAAGCTGGGTATATCGCAAAGAATGGACACTGTGGGAAAGCGTCTATAAAGAGGAAGTCAAAGTGCCGATCGCTGCTGGAACCCATACGATCAGGCTTGAAAACCACGGCAAGGACTGGATTCAAATCCCACATTATACCTTCACGGGTTGCCGACACTCGAAGATCCCCCAGGCAATCGCCACGGGAATCGCCTCGAAATCAATCACGCTGGCCTGGCTGCAGAATGCCGAAAGCACTTGGTACAACCACGAAAACAGCATCGTTGAACCGCTCCCTAAAGCCACCTTCTCGATTCCGGTCCCCAAAGACGGTGCATATCAGGTGGAATTCTGGGAAACCTGGCATGGCAAACCCTTGAAAACCGAAACCTTCCAGGCAAAAAACAAGACCATTGAGATTACCTTGGACACCTTGGAAACCGATATCGCCCTCAAAATCAGGCAGTAGATGGGAATCAAGCCGCCACATACATGGAATAGGCTTGCCAAGAGTGGAGGAATAAACATGTCGAAAAAATTTTTGCTTTCATTCTTAATTGTATGTGCAATCAACGTAATCACATGTTATTTATTTTGTTCCATGTACAGAAGAAATTGTGACGTTCTCTTGCTTAGCGGAGTGAAAGCTCCTATCCGTATGTTTCTCAAAGGAATACAAGAAGACCTTTCTGATGGGAATATCGATAATACGAGGGAAAAAATCAATTTTTTAAGTGACGAATGGGAAAAATTCTACATCACAAACGGGATGGAATATGACATAGGGAATTTGCTGGTTAGGTGGGAAGAAAAGTCAAACAAGGACATGGAAGAAGAACACAAGGATGAATGAATAATCCTAAAAAAAGCAGTTAACACCTTATGATTGTAGTGCCTTTACAAGGCACGGTCTTCGGGTGGTTTTCCCGCCCCCCAGGCTAAAAGCCTGGGGTTAAGCATCGTTAAGCGCTTGCAGCGCAATGTATTATGCAAATCCTTCCGGCAAATCCGAACTATCGTCCCTGTCTGGCCATGTCCCGCCCGGGTGGATTGCGGACGGCAGGTCCGCACCTAAGACTTTGCGCCGTAGGCGCATGACCATGCTTAACCCCGGGCTTCAGCCCGGGGACAGGATGCCCCCATGCCGGGGCGCCTTGTAAAGGCGCTACAGAAGACCGACGCACTTCAATTCACCAGCATGGCGAACAGAGATAATTTTATAACTACTTGAAAATCAATCAATTAGGAAAACAATCCAATTTCAACTATTTTTTTAGGATAATCCTAAAAAAAGATGCCAGCGAATGTCATGGCGTTTTTTGGGGAACCACAAAAAACAAAAAGTTGGGCGATAGGCGCTTGTCGTTATGACATCAACTGCTTTTTTAACTTAATTTTTCAACGGCTCCTAACCTCAACGGGTCCCATCAGGCCGCTGGGCGTCAACTGGACAAAGAACGAAAACCTATCGCGCACTTTGTTTGCAAGCGTGTTGGCGACCAGGATCTCAAGCTTGTTCTCGCCAGATTTCGCCGCTCCTGCCAGATTGAATTGGTATGGCGGGCAGATTCTGAGTCCAAGGTCCTTGCCATTGAGCCAGACTTGCGCAGTTTGCCCTACGACACCCAGGTCCAGGATTCCCTTGGCCTGCTCGGCAGTCAACTGAATCGTCGCCTTGTAGCGGATATTTCCCGAGAATGCGGGATTTTTCCCGTGTCCTGTGACATTGAAAAGTTCCGTTGTCTTGCAGTATGGTTCGAAGGCTTCCAAGTTTTCCCAGCTAGCCAGCTCCACCTTGTACTCGGGCTTAAGCTCCAGCACGTTTGTCCCGCAACGCTTGGGCATTGGGAAGCTCTTCCATTCTTGATCTGTCAGATTGCCCAACACGACAACTGCCGATTCGTAGGGAGCCAGCTTCAAGGTCATCGTTCCCTTGGCATTGGTCTTGCCACGAACAACCTTCTCTTCAAGCGGATCGATTTGGAGGTACTGCCCTGCCACTGGAAGCGTCACTTTGGCATCGACCGCATCGTAGAGGTTTTCGTTGACGAAGAAGAATATGTCGGTCCCTTTGCGCTTGAGGTGGGTGAATCGCAATTCACGAAGCGGTTGCTGCAAGCCGATTCCCTGAAGCTTTTCGCGTTGTAGCAACGCTGAAAGCTCATCGAAGGGAACAATGGTCGCCAGCACATCGCACTTTTCGGGAGCCTGATCCAGGAACCAGACTTTGACTCCCTTGTCCGCCAGGCACGCAATGCCGCTGATCACGGCAGGCGGCAACATCGGCGACTCAGGCACGATCAGATACCCGTAACGATTCCCATTGACGATAAACTTCCCGTCTTCGACCTTCGGCAACTTGGCAAGGACATCGCCGGGCATGATATGGAAATCAACGTGATTGTCCATCAGCACCCTGGCAGGCTTCTGGTTCAGCATCGCGCCATTTAGGTCACGGCTCATCCATTCGGCCTCGGCATGGTACAGAAGTGCGACATCGACGACTGGCTTGCCGCCGTCCAGCAAGTGGCAGACGCGATTGGTATATCCCATGAGTTTCGTAAAGCCCGGGAATTGCGGGTCATGCCCCTCCGCGCCGAAGTGCGGCGGGCAATCGGGATCGGGGAACGTCGGCGAAAACGCATGCGGCACAAACTGGTTGATTCCTCGGACAAGCAGAAAATCCATCAGCCATTTCATGAACGGAGTTCCCTCCGCCCAGCCAAAGGCACCAAACACCTCGCACATCGCGCGACCGCGAAACGAAGGCTCGATCTGAGCTGCAGACGAACATAATTTCGGTAGCGTATATTGGAAAAACTCAGGATCTGCAAACCCTCCAAACGTGGTTGAGGTATGCTTGATGTGAGACATTCCAGGCATCACCTGATGCAACACGACATCCATCCCGCTCATGTCCTGACCTTCCTGGCTCCGGAAATAATGTCCGCCACTACACCCCATGCGACCATGAGCATTCATGTCCTCGATGATGTGCCCAATGTACTCGACTCCATGCTCGCGGCACCAATTCCCCAATGTCTTCACGAAACAATCCCGGTATCGACGCGTCACCTGATCCATAAACGCCAACCTGACAAGACCGGTCTTCTCGCCAAGATCATACCACAATGCTGGTAGCAGGGGAAGCGCATTCTCGCCAAGTTCCGCCGTCATCGCGGCCTGGATATCATCATGCCAGGGCATCGCCAATGCAGGCATCCCAACCCTTCGGTTATACATGCCCAAATCCATGCTTGTATTTCGGAACCAGGCATTGCCCAAGCCAGGCTCATCAGAGAAGAATCCCGCCAGCGTCTTGCCGAAATACTTGGAATAGTGCTCCCAATGCGGCTGGTAGACGGCTTCGATCAGTACCTCCACGGACTCCTTGCGCATCATGTCAATGAAATCCTTCTGGTGCCCCAACGCACCTTGACGCGACTTGTAGAGGAAGAACACGCGCCAGCAACCACGGGGAACATCCCAGATCAGCTGCCCGTCATGAACCTTGTCCGTCACATCGATGATCGGTTCCGCCAAGGTCTCGTCCAATTCGTTTCGAGCGTATGCGAATGCCCCGAGAAGCTGGTGCTCATCAGTCGGATCATTGACAAGCAATCCCGCGTCCTTCATCGGACCGATCATATCGACATGGTGCTCGACGAGGTGCCACTTGCGCAGTTCTGGATATTTGGCCTTCAGCAGACCGTTTGCATTGCCCGTTGGGAAATGGTTGTCGTCAAGGATCCACACCTTCATGTTTCGCTTCTCGCATTCTGCGAGGATGACATCCATGTCCCGCCACCATGTCTCACCGCAGAAATCCTTGTGCGGCCTTGACTCGACGCACAGCGCCCGGCACCCGCTTGCCGCGATTCGCGCAACCTGTTCCACCAGTCTGTCGTGATGGTCGCCGTGCTGCCAAAAGAATGGGAGCAAATGGTTTCCAACTTTGCCTGACAAATACTCGCTTAACTTGAGATCCATTGATTCCCGTCCTTAGGAGCAGTTAGTTTTGAATGGTGTCAATTCCTAGATTTCAGACGCATCGAGCATTTCCCTTCCTCGCTTGACTTGCGAATCAGCGAGCGGTCCATGATCCGTCTCGATTTCTCCAGTCTGATTGTCATACGGATCGTTACGCATAAACCGTCTCACCGGATTGAATTCCGTCTGGAATTCCGAGTTCGCAACCATTCGGAAAGGATCCAGGTTGCCGAAGTAGTGGTTCCAACGCTCCATATTACCGCTTCGCCACGCTTCACCGCCATACGACAGATCGCAATACAACCAACCAAACGGATGAACGTAGAACTGGCACCAATCGTGGCTGCCTACCGAACCCGGCTTCGCGCTAAAACCAGATTGCCAACGAGTCGGTATGCCAATCATCCGGCAAAGGGTCATGAACAACAATGTCTGAACACCGCAATCGCCACGGAGGTTCGATCCCGCGAACTCCGTGATGTTCTCGATGAGAAAATAGTCGCGCATATAGGCATATTTGACATTCTGCGTCACGAAATCATAGATTGCCCTAGCCTGCTCCAGCGCCGTCTCCTTGCCCTCAAGAATCTCGCACAACAACGCGCGCAAATACGGCGTGAAACGGATGTGAGGAAGCCGCTCGCATACAAAAGCCTCAAAACCGCGTGCTGGCTTCGAAGCCTCAAAAGTTTGGGACAAATCAGCATATTGCAAGTGGTACTCATACGTATATTCGATGAAGAACGGAGCATTCTCCTTAGGCGCCGCCTCGAAATACGCGGTCCTTTGAGGACCATCAGAAATGACTATGCCTGGCGATGAGTCTTTAAGCTCAATCCGCCTCTGTTCGTCATTCTTCAACGGAAACGGAAGGTGGACACGAAGACGCTGCCCAGGCACGAACACATCGTCAGAAGGCGAAATCCAATGCTTGATATGGAAGCGAAATGCGCGTTTGCCCTTGTTCTTGAGGATTTCGACATTATCATCAAACATCGTATCCTGTAGCAGCCATTTGTCTCTTAGTTTCTTGTCCTTGAGCCTGTGCCTCAATACAGGTGCGTTGATGAGCAGGCTGGAGAAGAAGTACCGATGGAAAACCAGATTGCCTTGATTCAGCCTCCAGTCCAAGTGCCCTCCAATCATCAATATTTTCAGTTCATCGACGTTGAAATCCTGGATCTCCTCCTCGAGTTTCTCCAGTCCATCCTGATACTCGATGGTATAGTTCTCAATCATCCCCTGGATAAAAAGCCGCTCCATCATCAGCCGCTCACGCAACGGTTGGGGCAAGTCACGCTCCAAAAGGGCATCAATCAAATCTCGCTCCGCCTCGTACTCGCCAGCGTACTTCAAGCACATCACATCGTCAGGCAACGGATACGACAAACAGGGAATGTTCTTCATATTCAAGTTCATACGAGGATCTCTTCGGTAAAATATGCTTTTATGTAAAAATATTTTTAATCTAGTGCAATGCTTGACAGACCCAAGCGCGCGGATATAGTTTATTCGGTTTTGTCGACAATATCAATATTATTCATCAACCACAAAAGTCAAGGAGCAAGACGATGGACAAGTACGGCCGCGGTGATACCAGTTGGTTTACGCATGACAGATTCGGGATGTTCATTCACTGGGGACTCTACTCGATGCTCGCAAGGCACGAGTGGATCAAGCACAGGGAAGAACGATCCGATGCAGAATACCAGGTCTACTTCGATCTCTTCGAACCCGATATGTTCAACCCGAAGGAATGGGCGAAGGCGGCGCGGGAAGCGGGAATGAAGTACATGGTCGTCACATCGAAGCACCATGAGGGATTCTGCCTCTGGGACAGCAAATATACAGACTACAAGGCGACGAATACCCCGATCAAAAAAGACCTCCTCAAGGAAATCGTCGAGGCGTTCAGGGCAGAAGGACTCAAAGTCGGCTTCTACTACTCGCTCCTCGACTGGCACCACCCTGATTTCACGCTCGATGGATGCCATCCACTACGAAACAAGGCCAAAAAAGAGGAATACGACAAGGGCAGGGACATGACCAGATATGCGCAATACATGCGCGACCAAGTCACCGAGCTCCTGACAAACTACGGGAAAATCGACATCATCTGGTTCGACTTCAGCTATCCGGGACCTAACGGTAAGGGACGAGACCAGTGGGAATCCGAAAAGCTCATCAAGCTCGTACGTTCACTGGCGCCCGACATCATCGTTGACAACCGGCTCGACCTCCCGGGTTCAGGAGATATCGTCACACCAGAACAATACACCCCGGACAAGGGCATGGTTGACGAAGACGGAAACCCAGTCGTCTGGGAAGGCTGCCAGACATTCTCGGGTTCCTGGGGATACTTCCGCGACGAGGCAACCTGGAAATCTCCAAAAATGTGCATCGAAATGCTGATCAACCACGTCTCAAGGGGCGGAAACCTCCTGATGAACGTCGGACCAACTTCAAGGGGATACATCGACCACAGGGCGATGGATCGGCTCGCCTCTTTCGGCAAGTGGATGAAGTACAACGGACGCTCGATCTACGGTTGCGGACAGGCTCCTGCGGATTTCAAGGCGCCAGACGATTGCAGATATACCTACAATCCAAAGACCAATCGACTCTACATCCACTTCTTCAGCTGGCCCTTCAAGCACATCCACCTCCCAGGATTGGCGGACAAGGTCAAGTACGCGCAACTGCTTTGCGACGGCAGCGAAATCCATTTCAGCTCAACGGTCGCCCAAACCGGCATGACCAGCGGATCGCCATCAGGCGCGGTCACCCTGAACCTCCCCGTCGTAGTGCCGCAACAGGCAGGCGAAGTCCCGGTCATTGAAATCTTCCTAAAGTAAACCGCGGTTGTTGAAAACACATCGCCCTCCACTGGAAACCCCGGCGGAGGGCGATGCTTTTTATTGACTTGCTCAACGATTGTATTTCTTGATGAATTCGACGACTGGCGTCGTATCTTCCAAGCCATGGGGATGGTGGTCGCAATCGGGCTTGTGGATTGTTTCGATCACGCCTCCCAGCTTCAGGTAGCGATCCTCGACCACGGCAGTATTTTCCGCCGGAGGCACGACCTTGTCCACGTCTCCTACCACATGGATCAGGGCAATCTTGTGTTTCGCCAGGATCTCAAGCGAATCAATGGGATTGAGCTTGTACGCCAACGCTTCGACCTCGTCCTTGAAGCCATAATGCCTGATCAGCGCTTCCCAGTCGCCCTTGGAACCTACCCCGTTCATCTTCCCGCCAGGCCATGACTTGAAGTCGCAAACCGGAGCATCGCCGTAAATCACCGATACTCCCTCCGGACAAACCGCCGCAAAGCGGTACGCATACAACCCGCCACGGCTGATTCCCAACAGCACGCCCTTCTTCGCCAAGCCGCAAGATTGCAAGATCCCGTAGAACTTCTTGAAGGTCTCAATCGCCTTCGGGCAGCCAAACGTGTTCCCAACCTGAACATGGACATAGTAGTACCCGGCCTTCAACAAGTCCGGCGCCGAACAACGTTCGACAAATGCAAAAGGAAACTCCATACCCCACAACCATGGATTCCCAGGAGCAACCTCAGTCGGCTCGATGATCCAGGCAGGACAACCATCGACAACAAAATTCAGCCGCTTGTAGCCTGACCAAGTATCGACCTTGACCTCGCCAGGCAAACAGGATTCACGAAACTGAGCCGACAATGGCGCGCTCAACGCCAACGACGCACACACAAACAATCCACATGCAGTTCTCTTCATCTGATGTATTCCTTCTAGAGCATTCCTGATCCTTCTTTTGACAACTCGACGAAAGAAATAGAATATAAGCCCCAACGCTTATTTTCAACTTTAGAACGCCACATTCCGACCTTCCTTGCCCACGCCACAAGAGAGCATTTCACCCTATAAAATCAATATAAAACCAGATCAAAAATTCATCGGTTTCGTACTCAAAACCCATGTGACATGCATTTTCCTGGCTGATGTTGGAACTAGCCCCAACGGGAGAGGGACATACCAAGCCCCAAGGTATTGCCCAGGACTTTTCTATTTTGGTTGTCCCAAATGTCCGTTGCTTATCATTTTTTCAATTTTTTCTCAAAGTAAGAATGCCAGTATTTCTGATCCTGTGGTGGTAGTGATGATTCCCGAGAAAGAAATTGAATGATAATTTTACTGTCCTCTGGTTTAATATCATATTTTTTCAAGGCGTTTTCCCACCAGCAAAAAAGTTTTTGGCTATTTGGAAGTTCTTGCTTGCCAGGGTTTTTATTGTCAAAATCCATTAAGATTTTTGTTTCAAGCAGCCAGTTTTCCAGTATCGGCCGCAACGGTTTTGAAAATTGTTCAACGATCTTATCTTCAGTATCAGGTATCATTTCCTCCAATTTTGCGATTTTTTCTTTCGTCCTATAATTGGTTGTATAGTACTTCCAGTTCTCTTCGGTGATACCAAGCCGTTTGAGTTCCATTTCAGAGAAAACCATGTCCTTGTCCTTGCCATCAACTACAACCAGCCTGAGTGCATCCACAAGAACCCGTGTTTGATTTGCGGCATCACTAAAAGTTGACACGGAAATATTATTCTGCTTGAGATCAAATCTTGTCGCTTCAAGAATTTCTTCATTGCTCAATTCGCATTCGAATAATTTCTTCTGATCGTTTTGTATCTTCCTGGCTCTTTGGTAGGCTTCTTTATTTGAAATTTCATTGGCGTACATGGATACGGCAAATAAAAGAAAAATGCATGTTATAAATTTCATGGCGATGTGAATCTCCATTTTTTATTTAACGCGACTGGGGAGGACAGGCGAAAGGCGACCAAAAGAAACCGGAATTGCAAACTTAATTTTTGAACGGCTCCTAATATAACCCCTGCCGGTCCATCTGGTGTGCGCAGGTCATTGGAATTAGCCCCAACGGGGCGAGAAATACTAAGCCCAGGGCAAGCGGCCCTGCGGACCGCGCCGCCCTGGGTGGGCATGAAAAAGAATTTGGAGCCCTGAAGGGGCGAGACATAAGCCTGAGCGAAATATGGCCTATACTACTTCCGCTTTTTCACACTTTCGTACCCAAAACCCATGTGACATGCCCCGTGAATACGACATTGGAGGTTTTGGGACTGGGACAAATGCGACCTATGAGACGAATGAGACAAATAGGACTGGGACATGGGACTGGGACTATGGGAATTGATACTGGGGTTTGCGAATCTTAAGGTTCTGGGACTTGGACTTCATCAATCTTTTTCCATTGCCTACTTGCATTCGACTCATACTCGCACTAAACTTAAGGTTGCGGTTTTTCCGTTTGTTTGAACTTATTTAACCACATTGAGAAGGAAGACAAAATGAAGCTATCGGTCATGTTCTTTATGTACCACAGTGGTATTGACCAGGGGAAATACACGCCAGAGGAAGTCGTCAAGGCGTTTAAGGACGCAGGTGCGGACGCCATCGAGACGATGAACGGCTGGCAAAACTCCAGTCCCGAAAACTGGAAGAAAACCCTGGCAGCAATGGCTGACCTCGGCCTTGTGCATTCATGCTGGGATATCGGCGCCGACCTCGTGCAAACCAATTCCGCCGATCGTCAAAAAGTCATCGATACCTGCAAAACGCAAATAGAGTACGCCCGGGATGTCCTGCATGCCCCGACGGTCCTGGTCTATGGCTCCAATGTAAAGCCGGGAATGTCCATCGAAGACGGCATCAAGCTTTACGGCGAAACATTGGGCGAAGTGGCGGATTTCGGTGCGCAGGCAGGAATCAACGTGACCCTGGAAGACTTCGACCCGCATCCGCGCTTCGTCTGTTCGGCGAAATCCTGCATGACAGTCTTGGAAATCGCGGGAGACAATGCAAAACTCTGCTTCGATACAGGCAACTTCCTTAACGCCGGCGACCTGCCAGCCGAAATCTATCCCCTCGTCAAGGACAAGATCGCACACGTGCACGTCAAGGAAAAGGCAAGACGACTCCCCGACGACAAGCCGGGAAATACAGCCACCGACGGAGTCCAGTACAAATCCGCGCTGATCGGCGACGGAGCCGCTCAAATCGCACTCGTCCAACGGTTCCTGAAGGAGGATGGATACAAAGGTTATCTCTCCGTGGAAGCCGGCTCAAATCGCTTGGAAGAAGCAACTTACGGAGTCAAATTCCTAAAGGACAGACTCTGATTTCCCGCTGAAAGCAAAAAAAAGCCCCGCGACTGATGTGATTTGGCCGCGGGGCTTCTTGTTTTTGTCGCTGTCGCGATTATGCGGTTTTGCCACGTTCGATGGCATCCTGCAGCAATCGGTCAATCAACTCGGAATAGGTGATGCCCGAGGTCTTCATCATCCTGGGATACATGCTGATTTTCGTGAATCCTGGGATGGTATTGATTTCGTTGAGCACCCAGGTTCCATCGGGGCACAGGAAGAAATCGATTCTTGACATTCCTGCGCATTCCATCACCTTGTATGCCCTGACGGCGATTTCCCGAACCTGATCCTGTTCTTGCTTGGAAAGTGCCGCTGGAGCTTCCAGAAGCGCGCCGTTCTCAAGGATGTACTTGGCATCGTAAGAATAGAATTCGACAGTCGGCTTCACCTCGCCAGGCAAGGCGGCAAAGGGTTCCCTCGTTCCCAAAACCGCGCATTCGATCTCGCGTCCGACGATGCATTCCTCGATGAGAAGCTTCGTATCGTACTTGAATGCCTCTTCAACAGCGGCTTCCAATTCGGCGACATCATGTGCCTTGGAGACACCGACCGAGGATCCCGTCCTTGCAGGCTTGACGAACAAAGGCAAGCCAAGCTTGCTGATCACGCCTTCAGAATCCAACTTGTCAAGGCCAAGACGCAAAACCACGCCGCGGGCAACGCGAATCCCGTTGGCGGACAGCAACTGCTTCGTCAAATCCTTGTCCATGCAGTTCGCAGAACTTGACAAGCCGCATCCGACGCAGGTGCAATTCAGCATCTGGCACAAACCCTGAAACGCCCCATCCTCGCCATTGGTCCCGTGAAGAATCGGAAACATCACGTCTATCGAATGCTGCCGACCACTTGCGACTTCAACAAGTACGGGACCGGAACCGGACAACATCGGAAATGCAATGTCACCAGACTTCGACAGGGCGATCTTCGCGGGATCGTCACTGTTCACCGTGAATTGATAGTCGGAATAAACGCGCCAAACTCCTGACTTGTCAATGCCGACAAGCACGATGTCGTACTTGCTCCTGTCCATTGCGTCCAGGACGTTTTTCGCGGATTGCAGGGATACTTCGTGTTCTGCCGACTGCCCGCCGCAGACCAGGCACACTACAGTCTTAGCCATTGGGATTTCCTTATTTGGGATCAGAGGAGTTCAGCGATCTGGATGGTGTTGAGCGCGGCTCCCTTCAGGAGCTGGTCGCCTGACACAAACAACGAGAGACCGTTCTCGCTGCTGATGTCGTCACGAACGCGTCCCACAAGCACGTCGTACTGTCCGTTGCTATCCTTGGGCATCGGGAAGGTATTGGATGCCGCATCGTTGACGACCTTGACTCCAGGAGCCTTCGCCAGTGCTTCCAGTGCCTCTTCGACTGAGACCTTGCGTTCCTGTTCGATGGTGATCGCCTCGGCATGGGAACGGAGGATCGGGACTCGGACGCATGTCGGATTGACCTTGATCGTCTTGTCGTGCATGATCTTTCTTGTTTCGTTGACCATTTTCATTTCCTCTTCGCAGTAGCCGTTTTCACCGATGGCTGTATTATGGCTGAAGAGGTTGAAGGCGTAGGGATGGGGCAGGACTTCTGGCACGATTGGACGTCCCGCCAAGTAATCCGCCGTTTGGTTTTTGAGTTCTTCCATTGCCTTGGCGCCTGCGCCGCTGGCGCTTTGGTAGGTGCTGACAAAGATGCGCTTGATGGGCGACAAGTCGTGCAAGGGCTTCAGCGCTACCAGCATAATGGTGGTTGTGCAGTTCGGGCTGGCGATGATTCCCTTGTGCAGCTTCACATCTTCAGGATTGACTTCGGGAATAACCAGCGGAACATCATCAACCATGCGGAATGCGCTTGAATTGTCAACCACGACGGCTCCAGCCGCGACTGCAGCGCTCGCAAACTCCCGTGACCGGCTAGCTCCGGCACTGAACAAGGCAATGTCAATCCCGGCAAAGGATTCGGCGGTCAACTTTTCGACCTTGACTATTTCGTCCCTGAACAGCAATTCCTTACCGACGGAACGCTCGGAGGCAAGCAAGCGAATGCTCTTAACAGGAAATCTCCTGGCTTCAAGTGTCTTCAGCATCTCAATGCCAACTGCGCCAGTCGCCCCAACAACCGCAACATTAAATGATCTGCTCATTCGAGTAAACTCCTGATTTCGTTCCTGATTATCTACCTAAACAACATGATGATAATGAATCGATTCAAAAATTAATCAATTTAATCTTTACTCCATAAAAATCAAGGTTTTGTACCTAAAAAATCAACACAAAAACAACCATGCAAAATTCATCTATTTCGTACTCAAAAGATAGTATGTTTTTTTCAAGCCGTTTTGAGAGATTTTTCCAAGCTCTTGTAAGAAAAATCCTCCGAATACGGCCTTTCATGCACGACAACGCTCCTTATGATTTGAATC
>Ga0123334_1004071_pt1 | contig 15174 bp, 12 predicted proteins | sample BiotimSIPDNA_FD_89706 | JGI IMG/M metagenome (GOLD analysis project Ga0123334, IMG submission 89706) | Anaerobic biogas reactor microbial communites from Washington, USA - Biogas_R1 time_0 SIP DNA | ecosystem: Engineered > Bioreactor > Anaerobic > Unclassified | place: Washington, USA... | reverse complement strand
CCAACTCCTAATGATTTTATATAATCCAGTTTCTTAATAATTCCATCTAAATTCCCTCCAAAGAAGTCGGAACACTCCATAGTACCGCTTTTAAAATCATCTTCTATATACGGGTCTTCATACCAGTTTTCATGAAAATAGCGGTCCCAGTACGGACTTTGCTTTATATTTTCTTTATAGAATCTGTCAGGAAAAATCTGATACATGACTCTTCCTTTAATCCAATCAGGAGTATTAAATTTGTCATATACTGTTATTTGATAGTCCAAAGGCTTTTTATCGTATTTTTTTCCTATACCCTGCAACATATCCATATCGTTACCATAATAAACGGTATGGTAAGGGGTTGATACTTCAAAATGATAATACATCAAGCCTGGTTTGTGTAATGAATGCAATGATAATTTAAAAACAGATAGATCCCCAGTAAGACTGTCCATCTGCATTTCATGCCTTATGTGGTTAATTATGATAGCTGCTTTGACAGGAGCATCACATCTTACATCAATCCTGAATTTAATCAATGTAGCACACTGCACAGCTCCAAATATAGATTTATATGCAGTATCCCTGCTATTGTAAAAAATTTCGAGCATTATTTAAGTTTCCAAATCCGTTTATTATAATTTGCAATACTGATATCTGATGAGAATCTTCCGGCATTTGCCACATTTATTATGGCCTTTTTATTCCAACTCTTTCTGTCTTCATAATCAATAACCATCCTGTCATGAGCTTCCTTATATGACTTAAAATCACCCATGATAAGGTACTGATCACTCATAGCTGATTTGCACGAGAGCAATGAATCATATATCTCTTTATACAGGTTAAGCCTTTCAGAATTTATAGATCCGTCTATAAGCATATCCAATGCTTTTTTAAGTTTCGGATCCTCATTTAAATATATTCTAGGATCATACAATCCTGTTTCGTAAATCTGCTGTACAGTTTTTGAATCAAATCCGAAAATGTATATGTTTTCATCACCGACACTCTCATGTATTTCTACATTTGCACCATCCAGAGTACCAAGTGTTAATGCACCATTAAGCATAAATTTCATATTTCCGGTCCCGCTCGCTTCTTTAGAGGCAGTTGAAATCTGTTCTGATATGTCACTAGCAGGAAATATCATCTGTGCTAATGAAACTGAATAATTCTCAAGAAAGACAACCTTAATCTTATCCATTATCCTAGTATCATTATTAACAAGATTTGCTACATCATTAATTAGCTTAATTATAGTTTTCGCTCTGTTATATCCTGGCGCTGCTTTCGCAGCAAATATACATGTTATAGGTCTGGCTTCTCTGTATTTATCAGGATCTTCAATTATTTCTATATAGTTGTATAGTATCCTTATGATATTCATCAACTGCCTTTTATATTCATGGAGCCTTTTTGCCTGAACATCAAATATGGAATCTTCACTTACTATTATACCTGTAGTGTTTCTAATATATTCAGCAAGCTTCTTTTTGTTATTTCTTTTTATCTTATCAAACTTATCTGAAAAATCCTTATTGTCAGCATACTCTTCAAGTTTCTTAAGTTTCATTGTGTCACTAATCCACTCTTTACCTATTTTAGATGTAATCAGATCAGATAAATTTTTGTTAGATAGCATAAGCCATCTTCTATGTGTAACTCCATTAGTTACATTTGTAAACTTATCATTAAATATATCAGCATAATCTTTGAATGTATCTTCTTTTATTATATTTGAATGAAGTTGTGATACTCCGTTTATCGAATATGCCCCTGCTATACATAATGGAGCCATAGCTATTTGACCGTATGCAATTATTGCCATTTTGTGAATATCATTTCTTTTCTCAGGAAAATCCTTATAAATCATTGAACAGAAACGCTCGTTAATCTCTTTAACAATGCTGTATATTCTTGGCAGTACATGCATAAAAAGATTCTCTGGCCATTTTTCTAAAGCTTCAGCCATTATCGTATGATTAGTATATGCGAACATTTTGGAGGTTATTTCCCAAGCTTGTTCCCATCCTAATCCCTGTTCATCCATCAATATCCTCATAAGCTCAGGAATTGCCAATGCAGGATGTGTGTCATTAATATGAATTACTGCGGCTTGAGGCAGTTTTTCAATAGGTTGATTGGTTTTTAAAAATTTAGATACAATCATCTGACAGGTTGCAGAAACAAAGAAATAGTGCTGTTTCAGTCTTAATGATTTCCCCTCATAATGTCTGTCTTCAGGATAAAGGATATGTGATAGCACTTCTGCCATTTCTCTTTCTTCTACCGCTTTTAAATACTCTCCTTTATTGAAGCTGACCATATCTAAGTGCTTTGGAGATACTGCTTTCCAGAGCCTTAAAGAATTAACCCTGTCATTCATATATCCAATTATAGGCATATCATAAGGTACTGCTATTACAGTGGTGTAATCACTATGGACAAATCTCAATTTGTCACCTTCCCATGATTCTAATATCTGTCCTCCAAAATGGACTTCCATTTTTTCCTCTGGTCTTTCAACCTCCCAGACATTTCCATCTTCAAGCCATGCATCAGGATACTCAACCTGATAACCGTCAATTATCTTCTGCTTAAATAATCCATATTCATATCTTATACCGCATCCTTGTGCTGGAAGATCCAGTGTTGCTAAAGAGTCAATAAAACAGGCCGCTAAACGTCCTAATCCCCCGTTACCAAGTCCTGCATCCGGTTCAGATGATATTATTGACATAAAATCCAATCCCAGTTCTTTGCATGCCTGTAGATATTCATCATATCTGCCTATATTTAATATATTATTTGATAATGCTCTTCCCATCAAAAATTCTATTGAAAGATAATAAACCTGTTTTTTATCAGGTTTTCTTTCTGAAGCAGCCCACTTCTGCATTATCTCATTTTTAACCGTTATTGCAAATGCCTTATAAATCTGACTTTGGCTGGCTGTTTCAATGGATTTACCGAATGTTCTGTTTAATGTTTCACTTATTTCTTTTATTACTGTATTTTCACTATTTAATGTTTTTTTCAAATAAGGGTACTCCTTCACCAATCTGATATTATACGAAAAAGATTTTTATTTAGCAACTATTTCATGCTTTTTTGAATATCTCTTTAAGAAATGAGACAGATTCAGCTGCCTGAATATCCAGCATTTCGCCAGTAGCATTATCTGACATATCTCGCCATATCTTTATATCGTTTCCCACTTTGCCTCCTGTAAGCACAAAAGGCTCCATTACAACAGCACCGCTATAATCTATATCCTTTAATGCTTTCGCAATCTCAAGCCAGTTTATTATTTTACCCTGTCCAGGAAGCCTTCTATTATTCTCGCCAACATGAAAATGACCTAAATAACCTTTTGTCTGCAGTATAGCTTCTCTCATATCATCTTCTTCCATATTCATATGATAAGTGTCCAGCATTGCTTTTACATTTTTTTTGCCAACTTGCTTTACGAAAGATACGCATTCTAAAGCAGTATTTATTAAAAATCCCTCATGTCTATTTAAAGACTCCATACAAATATTTATATTGTAATCAGCAGCTAGATCTGCCAACTTTGAAACTCCCTTGACTGAACGTTCCCAGTCACTTGGTTTATTTATCTGTTTAGTGTAATCTACAGGCCAATAGTAATATAAACCTCCTCCGACTGTATCAATATCCAAAGCTTTTAATACTTTGAAAACCTTTTCCCAGAAATGCAGCGTGTTATTTACTACTTTAGAATCTTCTGATGCAATATTCTGAGTAGGCTTTGGACCATAACCGGCTGTAAGGCTAATTTTGTATTTCTCTTTGGCTTCATACAGAGCTTTGACATCATCACTTGAAACCTCATCCAAGGAAGCACAGGATATCTCTAATATATCGAATCCAAGATTTGCTGCTTTTTTTATATATCCTTCATAATCTGCTCCCCACTGTTTTTCCCAGAAAGCATAATAAATACCAAACTTCATAGTTATGCCAAAGCCCTTTCATAAACCGTAATATATTGTTGTGCTGCTGTATCCCATGAAAAATTCGTTTTCATAGCCCTTTTTGCAAGTTTTGTCCATTTCTCCTTATCTTTATATGTCTGGCATGCAAGATATATTGTATGAGCCATCTCATGAGCATTATAGTTTTGGAAAAGATATCCGTTTCCTGTGTCTTTCTGCGGGTCATATTGAATTACAGTATCTCTCAAGCCTCCGACCGCTCTAACAATAGGTACAGTACCGTACTTCATTGCAATAAGCTGGCTTATTCCGCAAGGTTCTGATAATGAAGGCATTAGGAACATATCAGCACCAGCATATATTTTTCTCGCCATCTGTTCATCAAATCTGATAACAGATGCTACCTTACCGTAATATCTTGCATGAGCAGATTGGAAAAACTGCTCATATTGTTCCTCACCGGTACCAAGAACAACAAATTGAACATTAAAAGACATAATGTCATCAAATACTCTTCTCACCAGATCCAAGCCCTTTTGAGAGACCAGTCTGGATATCATAGCAATTATCGGTATCTTTTCATTAACATCAAGGTCTAGCTGTTTTTGTAGCATCATTTTGTTGGTATTCTTTTTTTCGATATCTCTTATACCAAAAGTCTGATAAATAAATTTATCAGTTTTAGGATCATATTCCTCTTCATCGAGGCCATTAACGATTCCATAGAGGTCCAGATGCCTTTGATTTATAACACCATCAAGATTTTCTCCGAAAAACGGATTTCTTATTTCCTCTTTATATGTGTTACTGACTGTAGTTATCTTATCGGAATAGATAAGCCCTGCTTTCATAAAATTAATTCTGCCAAAGAACTCCAGTTTGTCTATTACTGCATAATCCATTGATAAATTAAAAAGGTCAGGAAGTACTGAAGATTCATAAATTCCCTGATATTTTAAATTATGTATAGTGAAAACAGTCCTTAAGTTATCGTAGAAACCATTATAAACAGGATTCCTTATATACTGGTCCTTAAGTAACAGGGCTATCATAGCAGTCTGCCAGTCATTAAGATGCAGAATATCATATGATGTATTAATAAGTTTAAGTGATTCTAAAACAGCTCTGTTGAAAAAAGCTATTCTTTCAGCTTCATAATCGCCATAACTGTATATTTTATCAGAACCAAAATAAAATTCATTATCAATAAAATATATTGTGATACCCTTATGCTTTAGGGTTAGTATTCCAGCATACTGTTTTCTCCATCCAACAGTTACAATGGTACTAGTAAGAAACTTCGCTTCATATTTCCATTTATCTCTAATGCTTTTATAGTATGGTAAAATTATCGCTGTTTCATGCCCTTTCGAAGCTACAGAATAAGGCAGTGCTCCAATGACATCAGCTAATCCTCCAGCCTTTGCAAAAGGCGTTCCTTCAGTAGATACATACAAAATTTTCATTACACAATCGCTCCTTTGTTAATCAATACAAGATATGACTGTTGCCCTGTAAGTCTGATATCTTTTCTAATAATGACTTCCTTATCAAGAATGACATGTTCCAATATCGCATCTTCCATAACTTCTGAGTTCTGCATTATTATCGAATTTATAATTTTTGCTCCTTTTTCTATCTTGACGCCTCTAAATATTATGCTGTTTTCAACATAGCCATTTATAACACATCCATCTGCTATTAAAGAGTTTTTAACTACTGCAGAATCCATATATTTAGTTGGTGCTTCATCTTTTACTTTCGTATAAATCCTTCCAGGTCTGAAAAATAGTCTCTCCCTGATATCCTTATTCAGTATAACCATATTTGCCTGATAAAAGGTTTTAATGGAATCAATTCTTGCAACAAAATCCTTTGCGATATAACCGGTCATTCTCATGTGATCTACTCTTTTAGACAGTATCTCACTTAGAGATCCTTTTTCTCCAGATGCTAATCCATCACGAATTAGATATATTAAAAACTCCTTATTAATTATATATATGTCAAGTGATATCTTGTTACTAAGATTAGTAGAGGAATAAGCTTTAATCTGATTAACTCTGTCATCTTCATCGAGATTTAAGAAAAATCTGTTCTTCAATCCGCTTATTTCACCTCTTGGTTCAAGATTCTGATAGAAAATTGTAACAATAGAGTTAGTATTAACATGTTTTTCAAATGCATCATCAAAATTTAAATTGCAAATCAAATGGCTTTTAGAAAGTACAACATATTTCTGAGGTGACTTTTCTAAAAAATCCAGTGCTCCTGCCAGGTCAGACAAATCTCCGTTCTCATTGCTCATTGTATCTCTTGAAGAGAAGGGCGGTATCAGAAGCAATCCGCCTATTTTCCTGTTAAGGTCCCACTCTTTTCCTGTACCAAGATGATCCATTAGTGATTTGTAGTTTTTCTGAGTTATTATTCCAACATTAGTTATTCCTGAATTGACCATTGATGATAAAATAAAATCAATAATCCTGTATCTTGAGGCTATGGGGACTGCAGCCAACGATCTATTAGCTGTAAGTGTTCCCAATCCTGCGTCTGTGCCTTCACCAAAAATTATTCCTAAAGCATCTTTCATATTATCACCTACTCCACCATTACATTCTTAGCAATCTTCGTTCCACTTTCGATTATAAGATCGGTGCCAATAAGCACAATACCGTCAGAACACATCTTAGAAGGGGTCTGTCCTAAAATTTTATCATCAACACCTATCTGTGATCCTTCCATAACTACTGACCTTTCACCGATTATTGCTTTTTTTACTATACATTCATCTTCTATTACGACACCCGGAAAAAGAACTGAATCCTCCACAGTAGAATTTTTACCAATACGGACTCCACTTGATATTATACTGTTTTTTACTTTGCCGTAAATGACACTGCCTTCGGTCACCATACTATCTTTGATTACTGCGCCTTCAGCCGTATAATGCGGGGGTTGAATAGCATTTTTCGAATATATTCTCCAGCCTTTATCAAAAAGATTCATTGCTGGCTTTTTATGTAAAAGTTCCATATTTGCTTCCCATAAACTATAGATAGTACCGACATCCTTCCAGTATCCTTTAAATTTATAAGCATACATTCTTCTTCCATCTTTGAGCATTTTGGGTATTATATTCTTACCAAAGTCATTTGTTGATTTCTCATCCTGTTCATCTTTGACAAGATAATCCTTCAAAATTTCCCATTTAAAAATATATACTCCCATTGATGCCATATTACTTATAGGATTCTCTGGTTTTTCAAAAAAGTTTTTAATACGCAAATTTCTGTCTGTTTCCATAATACCGAAACGATTGGCTTGATCCCATGGTACTCTTATACACGAAATAGTAACATCAGCATCACTCTTGTTATGAGCTTCAAGCATTTTTGCATAATTCATTTTATATATGTGATCTCCAGATAGAATAAGAACATTACGCGGGTTAAACATCTGAATAAAATTCATATTTTGGAATATTGCATTTGCAGTACCTTTGTACCAAGTACCGCTCTCTGATTTCATATATGGAGGTAAAAGATAAACCCCGCCAAAACTTCTGTCAAGATCCCAAGGCTGACCGCTTCCTATATATGAGTTCAACTCCAAAGGCTGATACTGAGTAAGAACCCCAACAGTATCGATATTTGAGTTAGTACAATTACTAAGCGGAAAATCAATTATTCTGTATTTACCTCCAAAATTTACTGCAGGTTTTGCAACTTTTTTAGTCAGTACTCCTAAACGACTTCCTTGCCCTCCTGCTAATATAAGCGCTATACAATCTTTATTCTGCATATGACCTCCTAGTCCTTTTTTATATATAAAGCTGTCAGTCCTTTTAAATCGACACATATACTGTAATTCAAACCATCCCAGGGAATAGTTTCACTACATATTACTTTTTCTATTTTTTTCCCCTGCATAGAATATTTTTCGTCTGATGAATTTAATAAAACCTTATACTGTCCCGAGTATGGAACACCTATCCTGTATCCGTATCTGTCAACAGGTGTAAAATTAATCAGTACAATAATATCATTTTTACCTTTTTTATCTCTTCTTATATATGACAATATGCTTTCCGCATCCGCATCGGCATTAATCCATCTAAATCCTATCCAGTCCCTGTCCTGCTCATAAAAAGCTTTATGACGTTTGTAAAAAATATTCAGGTCACGAACAAATTCTTTAAGTTTTCTATGTGATTCATAATCTAAAAGCATCCAGTCGAGTCCGCTTTGATATCTCCATTCAACAAATTGTGCAAATTCGCCTCCCATGAATAAAAGCTTTTTTCCAGGATGCGACATATAGTAGGCATAATATATTTTAAGATTTGAAAACTTTTCTTCATAATTTCCAGGCATTTTATCAAGCAATGATTTTTTACCATGTACTACTTCATCATGCGATAAAGGAAGAATATAATTTTCAGAAAATGCATAAACCATTGAAAATGTTAATTTGTGGTGGTCATATTTTCGAAAAATCGGCTCTTTCGAAACATATGATAAAGTATCGTTCATCCATCCCATATTCCATTTAAAATTAAAGCCCAAACCGCCGTCACAAACAGGCGATGTTACATTAGGCCAGGCTGTTGATTCCTCAGCAGCTAAAATTATGTTAGGAAAGTCTCGGAAAAGACTCTTAGATAATGATCTTAAAAAGTGCACAGCTTCAAGATTCTCTCTTCCACCTTTTTCATTAGGCTCCCATTCACCTGCTCTTCTTCCATAATCAAGATACAACATGGAAGACACAGCATCAACCCTTAAACCATCAGCATGATACTCCTTTAGCCAGAAATATGCGCTTGAGAGCAGAAAACTGCAAACTTCTTTTTTACCATAATCAAAAACTAAGGTGCCCCATTCATTATGATGTGCTTTTTTGGGATTAGAATATTCATATAAGCTGCTTCCGTCGAATTGTGCTAAACCATGCGAATCTTTTGGAAAATGAGCAGGAACCCAGTCTAATATTACCCCAATATCATTTTGATGGCAGCAATCAATGAAGTATTTGAGCTGTTTTGGTGAACCATGTCTGCTATTCGCACAAAAATACCCTAAGCACTGGTATCCCCATGACATGTCAAAAGGATATTCCATTATTGGCATCAGTTCTATATGCGTATATCCCATATGTTTAATGTATGGGATTAATTCGTTTGCGTACTCTTCATATGTATAATATGTATTATCGGAATGTCTTTTCCATGAACCGAAATGCAACTCATATATATTGACGGGACGATCATATAGAGCCGTATTATTTCTTTTATCAATCCATTCTTTATCATACCATATATAATCATCAATTTTTGCTATTTTTGACGCAGTATCTGGCATATGTTCTGCGTAAAATGCATAAGGATCTGCTTTTAGTATTTCATATTTATCTTTTGTCAATATACGATATTTGTATCTATCCCACTCTTTAGCTTCAGGTATGAAAATACTGAATATTCCATTATCATCTCTATTCATATTATGGGAAAAAATATCCCAGTCATTGAAATCCCCTACAACAGAAACATATTCGGCATTCGGAGCATATACAGAAAACTCACACCCATTGTCAGTCAGGTGCGCTCCGAACATCTTGTATGCTTGGCATTGAGTCCCTTCACGGAACAAATGCATGTCAAAGCCAGAAATGATTTTCATGCTTACCTCGTACTATTATTCTAACATATAAAAAAGGAATAATACATAATATTATCCCTTTCATAACTACATATAACAGCAAATAGTGCTTTTATGAATATCTTATAACTTAAGAAATATAAACATCTGTATTAAGGCAGCTAAAAACCCAGCAACAAGACCAATCCATATTATTATTTTAATTACAATGTTTTGCTTTTTCGTAAAATATTCAGGATTTTCCTTCAAGATAAGCAAAATGCAGACAAACATAAGACATAGGCATAATGCGCTTACAGATGGTATGAATATCTCTCCTATTAAATATAACAAGCTGAACACAATGCCACCTAATGCGAAACAAAGGGTGCATATTAATAATATTTTATTTTTAACTGTTTTATTACTCATTAAAGATTAACCAGTCTTTTCAAATTGTCATAACCATTCTCTATAGCCATCATTACATCTTCAATGCCTTCAAATTCAATGGAAAGAACATCGTTATATCCATATGTCTTCATAATGTTTATACATTCTTTCAAGGGAACTTCCCCATGACCAATTATTGAACCTCTGAGATAATTACCTTGTTTTGTCAGAAACCATCCTGTACCTGGGTTCAAATTATATCCAGCTTTGTAATGGAAATCCTTTGCATGAACATGAAACGCGTAGGAAGCAAGATCTGATACTCCATCGATAGGGTTCTGGTCAACACATAAAAAATTACCTATATCAATCAAAATACCAAAATTGTCATTATTAACTGCATTGTAAATCTTGAGTACATCCTGACTATGCTGGCAGTATTTACCGTGATTTTCAATCATAGTACGGATATTAGCTTGTTTAGCATATTCAGTAAGAATAGTACAACCTTTGGCTATTTTTTCTATGTAAAAATCGAGAACACGTGCTTTTGGATCATTTGCAGAAAATCCAAATGAAGCATCATGACGCATTTTGGATACACCTAAAATATTAGCTATATCGATTTCTTTTTTAATTCTGTCTGTTTCTTTTTCAATATCCCAGTCTGACCCTTTAATCAAATCAGCTCCAGTAGAATAATTAGCTATTTCTAAATCAACATCATCACAAGCCTTTTTTATCTGTTTGGCCAATTGATATCTTTTATCATATGTATCACCTGGGATACCTGAAAATTCTATTGCATCAAACCCAAAATCTTTTGTCTGTTTAATTATTCCAAATGAATCAATTAATCCTTTTCTAAATAGTTTTTCATATGAATATGAACTGACTCCTATTTTCATTATTTCCTCCTTCAAATTAACTTTCGTAAAAATGATACGGCATTTGCAATATCTTTTTCAGGATTTTCGCCAACTTCTCTTTCTATTGTTAAGAATCCATTATATCCAATTTTCCTCAACGCATCTAAATATGATGGAAATATTACATCACCTTCACCTAATGGAAGCTCTAACCATTTCTTGTTTTCTGCTATTTGACTGTATCTTTGATCATTAGTGTACTTGCTTAGCATAATTCCATCTTTTGCATGAGTATGAACAATGAAAGGTGCAAGAATTGATACTGCTTCTCTTGCATCATCATCAACACACATTGTAAGATTTGCAGGATCAAAATTAACTGCAATACCTGAGCAATCCAGATCATCAAGAAGCATTCTTAATACATACGCTTTTTCAGGACCAGTTTCAATTGCAAATTTTACCCCGGATTTATCTGCATACTCCCCTAACTCACTGCATGCATTATGAATTATTTTATACTTTTCATGATTTTTGTCTTCTGGAACAGTACCTATGTGGGTGGTAACAATTTTAGTTCCCATATTAACTGCAAGGTCTACTATTCTTTTTGATCTTCTTATTCTTTCAACATTTACAATAGCATCATCGAATGCACCTATATCACCACATAATGCAGACAATTCCAAACCTGCGTTATTTAAATGATTTACAACTTTTTTTATTTCAGATGAACTCATATCAGCAGATAATTCTCTTCCTGTTGCATATATCTGAACTCCATCAGCCCCTAATGATGCTGCTTTATCAATTGCCTTATCCAACGAACACCTAAACGAATCTGTAATAACCCCAATTTTAAAATCCATTTTATCCTCCAAATTATTTAAATCAATTTATAAATAAAACATCAATTAGTAACTTGCTTTATTTAACTCCGTAACTCTGTGCAATTTTAATTGCATATTCAGCTTCCTCATCACTTTCTACTGACATATTAATGTATAATCCTTTTGTAGAAATATTCTTAAGTAAATTTTCAAGACCAGATAATGGGACGGAAAATAGGACAAGACCTTTACCACTTCTTAATATCTTGTTATACATATCAAAATAGAACTCATCAGATATTGGCCTTCTTCCATCTCCTGGTGTCCATTGAATAGCATCCAGTCTTTGAATATCCAATAAAGAATCCAGATGACATACCTCTCCAGGTCCGTCAAGATGATATATAGAGTGGTCAAGCCATTCCGTTTGTGAAACAAGACTTGGTTTTACAAATTCATCAAACATATCAGGGGAAATCATTGCACAGAAATCACACTGTAACGGGTAATATCTTTTCTTGCACCAGATAGGCATCCAGCTTGTCATTCCCTCTTGGTACTTAATACTTTCATTATATAAAAGAGTATATACTTCCTTCCATATTTCTTCTACTTCTAAATGGACTTTTTTTACCTGCTCAGGATAATCAACAAGATCATAAAGCAATTCAAGAGTACCTCTTAAGGAAGCTACTATATCCAGAGATCCTCCTATATCTGAGATGGAAGTGTGATAACGTCCTAATGATTCTTTGCCGAGCATTTTTGTTAATTCATAAGTCAGTTTCCACATCTCACTTTTATCATCAAACTTTATCTTAGGTACTTTTTCCCAATCTTTAATTATTGGATTCCTATCAAACCAGATTGTTGATTCTGCTAGAACAAAATCACCACCAATACACGCTGACATACATCCAGGACCGAAGTTAGTAAAAATAGTAGGAAAACCTTCAGCATAATACTTTGTGATCTCGTAATTTTCTGCAGCTGCACGTGTTCTTCTTTCAATATCAGTCCACTTATCTTTTACTGAAACACCTTCCATTACAGTACCTGATTTAAGTCTTCTTGAGAGGAATAATATGCATCTTTCATATGATGTTCTGTCCCAAAAAGCATTATACCTCTTCTTTATTTCATTACTTATCATAAATTCCCAATCCCCCTAATTATTAATTATTCTTTTTATAGCTTCTAAAGCATTTTCAATATCATCAGCTCTGTTTGGCATTGATAAGTAATAATAACCTTGATTGGTATATATCCCATCTAAAGCCTGACTTGATAATACCTTAATTCCATAAATTCCGCCATAAGATTTTACAAGTCTTTCATCCGATTCTTTCAATCCTAATTCATCCAGATAATCAGATAATTCTAAAATAAGGATATCTTGAGGATTAGCAGTCAGAAAACCATAAACCGGTAGATCGGTTATCATAAGATCATAGTCCCCAGCTAAAAGAGATAGAGATAGCGCTTGTATAGAATAAGATGCTGAATCATCTCCTGTTCCGAAAGATGCATATATAAATTCAACTGATGTTTTTCTTGGCTTGACTTCAGGTCGTATGTTTTGCTTAATTATTTCGCTATCGTCAACTGTAAACTGACCTGAGATACAGATGTGAAGATCAATTGACTTTTTCATTATTGCAGACGGTATTGCTATTGCCAATATAAGAACCACTATACCTCCTGCAATGAAGAATATAAGGTTTTCTGCCAGTTTCATTTTTCTGTCACGTTTTTTCTGTTCTTTAGGTGAAATTTCTTCAGGTTCCTTTATTCCAAGTATTTTGTTGTATGCCTCACTCGCTCGGGAAATATCGTAAGAAGGATCAGCTTTAGCTTTTTTAAGCATAAGAGAATACTGATACTCCAGTTCCTGCCTTGTGAAACTCTCATCTAATCCGAAAACATCAAGATCTTTTTTGTCATACATAGGACTGTCCTCCTAGTCTAATTTAAATATCCTTTCAATTTCTTTTGTCTGTTCTTCATTTATTTTAATCATATCTCCTAGTACGGTAGTATCTATAAGAGCTTTAGCACTATACTCTGCTACTTCTAACCGGTCAAATGCCTGTAAAAGGGTGGAACCTGTTACTATAACACAATCATTTTCCACAAGTACAACTGGAGTTTTCTTGTCAAATATTTTTGCAAACATTGCAGGTTGCAGGAAACTGGACCCATACGGAAGTTTAGGCACATTTCTTAATGCGATATAGCTTTCAGGAATTGTATGTGCATCAAATTGCGTATCTGTAACTGCAAAAGCCATCATATTTGGCGGGTGTGAAATAATTATGCTTTTTATATGCGGTTGAGAATCATATATGTGTTTATGGAGAGCTACTGACCTTGATGGAGTTTTTCCTGCTTCTTTGTATTTACCATTTTCAATTCTTACAAGATCCTCAACTGAAATATATTTTCTATCGACACCATAGGGAGTAATAACGAATGAATTATCGTCCAATTTGACAGAAAAAGTACCTTGTGTGCTGGTAAAAAGCTGCTGATCGTATGATCTATGTATTAGCTCGCACATTTCTCTTCGAATAGCTCTTTCATCAGAAGAATATCCTGAAGGTACAAAATCCTGCATAATCTCTCCTTTTTTCTGTAATGAGATGTCAATATGTTTTTGAGACAAAGGCTTTATTGTACCCAAATTTTTAGCACGGATTTCAAGCTTAGCACACATATCAATAGTTTCAAATTTCATAAATGCATCAAAAAGATTAGCTCCTATTACAATAACACCATGGTTCTCCATCATTACAGTATCGTAACCGTTTTTAAAAGATTTTGAAATCTTCTTTCCTAAAGCCTCACTGCCTGGGACATCATATTCAGCCATACCAACTTCACCGCATATCTTATTTATATTCGGTACTAAGTGAACATTAGGTATCTGACGAACTATACTGAAAGCAACTGAAGCTGGAGAATGAGCATGAATAATTGCTTTTGCATCTGCTCTAGTCTTATATACATGAGCATGAAATGGAAGTTCCACCGAAGGAGTATGAGGTCCGATTATTGTTCCATCAGATTTTATTTGCATAATATCCTTCCTTTGAAGACTACCCTTATCAATCCCGCTTGGAGTTATCCAAATATCACCATTATCATCAAGAACTGATAAGTTACCTCCGCTTGTCGTAGTCATTCCATATCTGTATATTCTTTCCATCAGCATTACTATCTGATCTGCTGGGTGCAGTAAGTTGAATTTAATCATTTATTTTTCTGTGATACAATATCTTATTGAATCACACTCCCCTTTCCGTTAATTTTCATTTATACAATTATCAATATCAATATCTATTTCTATATGCTTTATGGTAAATTTAATTTTGTTGGCGCATACTTCAACCGTATTTATATCATTTAAAAATGTGATATTTGGAATTTCCAGAATATAAATAGATGATTTTATATAATAATCCTCATTCACATCAGAAATTCTAATTCCCTCAAGTTT
>Ga0123334_1004070_pt1 | contig 15175 bp, 11 predicted proteins | sample BiotimSIPDNA_FD_89706 | JGI IMG/M metagenome (GOLD analysis project Ga0123334, IMG submission 89706) | Anaerobic biogas reactor microbial communites from Washington, USA - Biogas_R1 time_0 SIP DNA | ecosystem: Engineered > Bioreactor > Anaerobic > Unclassified | place: Washington, USA... | reverse complement strand
CATCGCTGTGATGTCTGCCACGCCACTGCCCAGCTTCAAATTGCTGGCCGGACAATGAACGGCATAAACACCGTGTTCTGACAAAATGCTGCGTTCAGAATCATCAAGATAGACACAATGTGCCGCCAGGGTTCGCGTGCGGAAAAAACCGAACGCCTCAAGCCGGGCGGCCGGTTTCATCCCATAACGCTTCTGGCAGTCCATCACTTCTTTCCGCGTTTCCGAGAGGTGAAGATGTACAGGACAAGCCGTCGCTTCAGCTAGTCTGGCCAGCGGCTGATACATCGACGCTTCGTAAAGATAAACTGAATGAACCAGCATCGAAATCCGCAACAGGCCTGAAGCATCATTCTGAAACCGTTGAATCTGCTCGTTGAGCCATTCCGCATCGATCAGGGTCGATCCGGCCGCATCCTGTTTTTTGACATCAACGGCGGTATTCAGGCGAAAGCCGGCTTCCAGAGCCGCCTTAGCTGTTTCTTCGTGATAGTAATACATGTCCGCTGTGGCTCCAATCCCGTTTCGAATCATTTCCACGAGCGCAAGCCGACTGCCGGCTGCGACAATCTGTGCTGTCAGCTTGGCTTCCCGCGGAAAAATATGATCGAATAGCCAGGGTTGCAAAGCAACATCATCGGCAGCGTTGCGCAGCAGCGTCATCGCCATATGGTTGTGGGCATTGACCAGAACCGGCAGCATGATCCGGTTACGGCCATCATAAAACACCGTTCCAGGAACCGGTGGCTTCTGAAGATAAGATTGCTCCGTATCAATCGCTGTGATCCGCTGCCCGTCAATACAAACCCAGGCATGTGCTGTCACATGGACCTGGCCCTGCTCATCAGGCGTAACGACCGTAATATCCTTAAAGACAAAAGGTGCGTTCATTGATCAGCCTCCGCTTAGCTGTCTGTGAGATTCCAGTGATTCAGATAATGATCCTGTTCAGGTGTCAGCTGTTCCAGTCCTTTATGCCAGTGCTGGAGCAGTCGCTTTGCGACCGCCTCATCCTCATCTGCCGGCAGCGGAAGCACCCGCTTGGGCAGCTGCTTTCCCTCCCGTGCCAGATACAAAACACCTGCCGTCTGGAGCGAAAAACTCATATCCATGATTTCTGCCGGATGACCATCACCGCCCGCCAGATTGACAAGTCGGCCGGATGCCAGTATGTGGATGCGTTTTCCGTCCGCAAGGAAATATGCCTGGATCCCGGGTCGGACAGTCTCCTGTTTGACTGACAGTGCCGCCAGCTGTTTCAGGTTGATCTCAACATCAAAATGGCCGGCATTACACAGGATAGCGCCATTTTTCATCTCTTTATAGTGTTGTGTCGTTATTACATCTTTACATCCTGTCACTGTAATGAACAGGTCGCCAAGCGAAGCCGCCGCCAGCATCGGCATCACGTCAAACCCGTCCATCAGGGCTTCACAGGCTTTCACAGCGTCGATCTCAGTAACAATCACACGTGCGCCCAGACCCTTTGCCCGCAGCGCCACACCTCTTCCACAAAGTCCATATCCGGCAACTACAACCATCTTTCCGGCTACAATCAGGTTGGTCAGTGACATGATTGCAGTCCAGACAGACTGTCCGGTGCCGTACCGATTATCAAACAGATGTTTACAGCGGGCATCATTGATGGCGATAACGGGATATTGCAGCGATCCGGCGTCCTCCAGGCTTTTCAGCCGGCGAATACCTGTTGTCGTCTCTTCACAGCCGCCAATCAGTTGATCTGCATACTGCTTACCGTCTGTGTGCAAAATCTGCGCCAGATCTCCGCCATCGTCAATTACAATGTGCGGATGCATGGACAAAACAGATTCAAGATGACGTCGGTATTCACCTTCATCGACACCGTGTCTGGCACAGACGACGATGCCATCTTCAGCCAGTGCAGCTGCTACATCATCTTGTGTCGACAGCGGATTACAACCGGTCAGAGCGACCTGTGCCCCGCCGGCTGCAAGTGTTTTCGCCAGACAGGCGGTCTTCGCCTCAACATGCACACTGACGGCAATTCTCAGGCCGTTCAGCGATTTATTAGACTCGAGTTCAGAAGAAAGCTGTTGTAAGACAGGCATATGTTCCCAGGCCCAGCTTATTTTTTGCCGGCCGGCCTGACGGTCAGCAGTCAGGGAAACATCAGACTGCGGCAAAGGAAACGAACATTCAGAATCGAACATCAAACACGTCATCCTTCCGGCGATCTGTCCAAAATGGCGGACAGCAGCTGTATGGTCTGTTCTGCAGCCTGTTTGCCGACAATCATGACTTCTTCATGGGACAGTGATTGATCAGACAGACCAGCTGCGTAATTGGTGATACACGATAACCCGAGAACCTTCATGCCGCCGTGCGATGCCGTTATGGCTTCAGGAACGGTGGACATACCCAGTGCGTCGGCTCCCAGCATCTTCAGCAGGCGGACTTCGGCCGGTGTCTCGAACTGCGGCCCCCGTGACCAGGCGTATACCCCGCTGTGCAGCTTGATGCCCAGCCGTTTGGCACACATCTGGGCACGCTCAATCCATGCGGGATCATAGACATGCGTCTGATCCGGGAAGCGTGTCCCAAACCGGTCGAGATTCGGTCCCCTGAGCGGTGATTCCGAAAGCATGCCGATGTGATCCGTTATAACCATGAGATCTCCGGGGTGCATATCATCGCGTGTACCACCTGCGGCGTTGGTCAGAATCAACTTTTTAATATCCAACTGCTGCATGACCCGGATGGGAAATACAACATCCTGCATGCTGTGTCCTTCATAGTAATGGAACCGTCCCTGCATAACAGCAACCGGCTGTTCCTGCAGCCAGCCAAGAATCAGTCGGCCTTCGTGTCCCGGAACAGTGGCTTGCGGGAATCCCGGAATAGACGTGTATGGCAGGATCACCGGTTTTGTTACAGCATCTGCAAGCGGTCCAAGGCCGGAGCCTAATACGATCAGTATCTCTGGCTGGTCCTGCCAGGCGCCCTGAATGGTATCTGCAGCGGCCTCAACCCGCCGCTGATAGACAGCAGTTGATTCGAAGTCAGACATCAGATCTCTCCCTGCTTTCCGTGACAGTTTTTATATTTCTTGCCGCTGCCGCATGGGCAGGGGTCATTGCGTCCAACTTTATCAGCATCACGCCGGACCGGACGCTTTATTGAACCGGAACCACCCGACGCTGAAGCCATTTGCGGAGCGGTTCCCCGACTGATTTGCGGCTGATCCAGTGCAGACTGTGCTTCAGCCCGGCTTTCTGACAAATTTCGGGCGACGCTCTCCCGGTTCATGGCTGTCTCTTCCTTAAAACGGGCACGCATCATCAGGCGTACGGCGTCTTCCTGAATCGCCCGGTTCATCGCCTCAAACAACTCAAATCCCTCGCGACGGTATTCCATCACCGGATCGTGCTGCGCATAGCCGCGCATACCGATGCTGTCACGCAGGTCATCCATCATGTCAATGTGATTCATCCATTTGCTGTCTACCGTTCTCAACAGGACATACCGCTCAGCCTCGCGCATGCGCTCCGGCGATCCGAACAGCGTCTGGCGCTGCTCATAAAGAGACAACGCTTCAGTTGTCAGTTCATCGGTCAACTGTTCACCGTCCAGGCCGTTTTTCGCCTGAGACAGCTGCTTCAGAGCCTGTAACGGGCCAAAAAGATCTTCGATGCGGGCTTGCATGGCTGTTATATCCCATTCTGATGAATGGGCACGTCCCGCACAAAAATCCAGCATTGCTTCACGCATCACCTGCGCGATCATTTTCAGATAGGTATCATGCAGATCTTCACCCTGAAGAACCTGGCGACGCTGTGAATAGATGATTTCACGCTGTTTATTCATCACATCGTCATATTCGAGAACGTGTTTTCGAATGCTGAAGTTTCGTCCTTCGACTCGCTTCTGTGCTGATTCGATCGCATTGGAGAGCATCTGATGTTCGATTTCCATGTCTTCAGCAACACCGAGTGCGCTGAAAACGCGTGTCATCCGTTCACCGCCGAACAGTCGCATCAGATCGTCTTCGAGCGACAGATAAAACTTGCTTTTCCCGGGGTCTCCCTGTCGGCCGGAACGACCGCGCAGCTGGTTATCGATACGACGCGATTCATGCCGTTCTGTTCCCAGAATATAAAGACCACCCGTGGCAACCACTTTCTCATGTTCTTCCGCCGTCTGTCTGCTGAATGATTCGAGCAGGTCGCGAAAGACTGTACGGGCTGTCTGAATCTGTTGGTCATCTGTCTCATGACGTGTCGTTGCTGCTTCAATCAGTTCTTCAGGATATCCCTGTTTTCGCATCTCAGTCCGTGCCATGTGCTCCGGATTGCCGCCCAGCAGGATATCTGTACCACGACCTGCCATGTTAGTCGCAATCGTCACCGCGCCAAGCCGGCCGGCCTGGGCAACGATCTCGGCTTCCCGTTCATGCTGTTTGGCATTCAGGACATTGTGTTTGATGCCATTCTGTCGAAACAGTTCGGATAACAGCTCGGATTTTTCCACGGAAACGGTACCAATCAAAATTGGTTGTCCGGTTTCATGGGTCTCGACAACTTCTCGCAGTACATTGGTGTACTTCCCTTTTTGTGTCTTGTAGACTGAATCCGGCAGATCTTCGCGAATCATTGGTTTGTGCGTCGGTATCGAGATAACATCGAGCTTATAGATGGTTCTGAATTCATCTTCTTCTGTCAGAGCGGTTCCCGTCATACCCGACAGTTTACGGTACATGCGAAAATAATTCTGAAAGGTAATCGTCGCAAGTGTTTTGTTTTCCCGTTCAACTTTGACACCTTCCTTGGCTTCGATCGCCTGGTGCAGACCATTGCTGTATCGGCGTCCGAGCATCAATCGGCCGGTGAAATCATCCACGATGATGATTTCACCATCCTTCACAACATATTTCTGATCACGATGCATGGTCCCGTGCGCTTTGAGTGCGTTATTGATGTGATGCTGAAGCTGGTAGTTTTCCTGATCAGAGAGATTTTCGATCGAGAAAAACTGTTCTGCCTTGCGGACACCGCGCGTTGTCAGCACAGCACTGGCGGCCTTCTCATCTACAATATAATCGGCATCTTCCTTGACCTGATCCAGATCCATCTTGTCATCTGATTCCGAGACGACGAACTGTTGCAGACGACGGACGAAACGGTCCGCTTTTTCATAAAGGTCAGAGGATTCGTCACCCATTCCGGATATGATCAGAGGCGTTCGGGCTTCATCAATAAGAATACTGTCAACTTCGTCTACGATCGCGAAATTCAAAGGCCGCTGGACCATCTGATCCAGATAGGTCACCATGTTATCGCGCAGATAGTCAAAACCAAATTCGTTGTTTGTGCCGTATGTAACGTCCGCCGCATAAGCCTTGCGCCGTTCAGCGGCATCAAGTCCATGCACGATCAATCCGACGGACAGCCCGAGGTATCGATAGATCTTCCCCATCCATTCGCTGTCACGGGTGGCCAGATAATCATTGACGGTCACGACATGAACACCCTGTCCGGCCAGCGCGTTCAGATAAACAGGCAGCGTTGCGACCAGCGTTTTGCCTTCACCTGTTTTCATCTCCGCTATCCGTCCCTGGTGCAGTACAATACCGCCAAGGAGCTGAACGCTGTAATGCTTCATGCCCAGAACACGCCAGGCGGCTTCCCGTACGGCCGCAAAGGCATCGGGCAGCAAATCATCCAGCGTTTCACCGCTGTTCAGTCGCTCACGAAATTTTTCGGTTGTCTGTTTAAGTTCATCTTCTGTATATGCGGCATACTGGCTTTCAAGTGCTTCAATTTGATTGACGATCGGCTGAATACGTTTCATTTCACGCTCGGAGTATGTACCGAATATTTTTGATATGAGACCCATTACGGTTCCTTCCTTTACTGCTCTGTTGGTTGGTGTTCTGAAAAATCCGACAGCAAACCGGCCGATGACAAGCGGTCGAGAACCAGATCATAGCCGTCTGCACCATATTCCAGGCAGCGGTTGACACGGCTGATGGTCGCGGTACTCACTCCGGTTGTATCACAAATCTCTGAATACGTGCGCCCGCGACGGAGCATCAGGGCAACCTGAAGCCGCTGGGCCAACGATTTCAGTTCTGCCACAGTACTGATGTCTTCAAAAAAGGCATAACACTCTTCCTTGTTTTTGAGTGAGAGAACTGCCTCAAAAAACAAATCTGTTGATGAATCGCGTAGTTTATCGTTCATAGGTGCCCCCATCTGTCTGTCTATTTCACCAGGATCAGCGAACTGCATGATCTGTGTCAGATACACAGTACTAATGATAACCGATGCACCCTGAAGATACAAGAATCGTGATCGTCAAACACCAGCTGTCAAATGCCAGCCGATACCTGCTAATCTGAGCCAGATGGTGTCGTTTGCCCACTGATGCCGTAGCGGACAACCTCCAGTTCCAGACCCAGCATCCCCGCTTCAGCGGAGCATTCGGACAGTGCGTCATTCAGCCATGGCTGCGTGCTGTTCTCCGGAATGACCAGCAAAAGGCGTCTGCACGTGATATCCGCTTCAGCTATCTCAATGTGGACACCTGAGCGATGATAATCTGCGCCACAAAATGAATGAAGTGATTGAAGATGCTGCTGGATCCGTTCTTCAAAAGAACTCTGGTCCTGATAGCTGGTCGCTGTCAGATCCATACTTTTAATGGATGTCGCTGTGCCGTTCTCAAAACGGGCAATCACCGGAAAGGTTTCAGGCAGATTGGCACCCATGATCGAGCGGATACGCTTGCCGCGTTCAAAATTGCCCAGAGACCAGATAGAATCGCTTCCATTGTCCTGATCATCGTGCAGCCGTTCGAAATCAGCCCAGAACGGTACGGCTGCCCGTTCAATACAGGTCCGGCTGCCGAACAGACTGTTTTGATCCCAGCGCAGGATAATCCAAAGTACCGACTGATCTGTCTGCCAGTCAAGAAAAATACTTTTCCGGCTGATCGCACCCGGCCACAAAACGTTCGTCAACCCGTCATCTGCGTCAGCCAGTTCTTCCAGCCAGTAATTGATTCGCTGCATCACCCAGGGGCCAGCCGCCGTCGTTACGAGCCAGTCGGCCAGACTGTCTGCTATAAAGACGTCAAGTGACTCTGCCAAACCCGTTGCAGCCAATACAGTATCCACTTCCTGGCTGATTTCCACCGCCTGCTCATCAGCTGGATCCACCTGATTTTCCAAAGCAGTGAGAACGGTTGAAACGGCCGGTATTGAGAGACTGATCTCATCTGCCGTGCGTTCCAGGGCACCTGTCAGCTTGATCCGTGCTGTCGTCGCCGTGATCTGACTGATCATGCCATAGATAATCAGGAGTACGATGGGCAGAACAACAGCCGCTTCAAGACTGAGCGAACCGCTGCGTCTGTTCAACACGACTTTCTGTGTCATCCATAACCACCTGACTGTTCATAACAGCGGTTGTTTAAGCAGGCTCGCAAAACGAGTTCAGTGTGAAACGATGCCCCGCTGACCCGTTGGATGATCCGGGCACTGTTGCGGACAATCACAGCTCTCGGAATCAGATAGAGGATAAGGCGCAGGTAGTCAGGATACCAGCATTCGATCGTGATCTCACCGATGCCCGGCCAGATTCGCACACCTTTGCCGGCGATCAGGTTGGCCGTGTCGCGAAAGCCGGCGATCAACGCTTTACCGGCCGCGATGATATATGTCATGGTTTCCGGCTCAATGACAACTGAACCACAGCTGGCGGCGGCAATTGCACCGGTTATGGCTGCGGCTGTCGCCCGGATAATACCCATTTCTGTGGTGTCCGTCAGTATTGCGGCCAATTGGATCACACCGCGCAGTGTGGTCAGGAGGGTGCGGACAAGCAGTGCGGCCGACTGGTGATCATGCAGACCGGTCATCACCTGTTCAACTTCACACGGACGCAGAACACTGATTTCTTTCATCAGCCGGCCATCCGGCGTAGTCAACTCAACGGATGAATCCATTTCAAGACAGTTGACCCGTGACGTCAGGTAGGACAGAACATATTCCGACACACAGAGTTTCTCATAAATCGGATGCGCCGGAGCATCGAGAAGCCGGTCGAGAAATCCGGCGATTTGTGTCATGCTGTCCGGATTAAAAAAATCCGGAACCGTTCCCAGTAAATCTGTCAGCAGATGATCATCTGAAACAGCTAGATAGTCCATTTTGAAGCGGTCATAGAGCTCGGTGATCTCATCAAGGATGTTCTGACCCAATGACTCAAGCAGCGGACCGGTCAGTGAATCAATTGCATCTCCAACCGCCTCTTGATCGATCGAAGCAAAGATCGATTCGAACATCGATGACACGTATGAATGGCTTGACTTGCCGTCTTTTACTTGAATCCCGGATGACATACCACCTGTGAGAATACCTGGCGACAGTTCAATTATTTGTCCGGTTGACTGACCCGTCGCGGATGACAGCGTGTTTTCACGGGTTCGAAGGATGGTTGAAAAAAAGTCCTGCAGCTGACTCGTGCGCTGCTGGATCGTATTGATCCAAACCAGAGGAAGTCTCGTCTTCATCTGGCGCACCATCTGACTGTCCAGCTGCTCACTGTCAAACAGTGGTTTTCCGGCTACCGTCTCCATTCTGACCGTTTCTTTCAGTAAAGGCACCAACTGATTGAAAACCTGTTCATTGAGCGCATCAGACTTGAATCCCAACAGACCAAATTGGTCAAGCAGCGGCCTGTCATACCCGGCCAGCGAACATTCAATCTGTGAAGACAGCGCCCGTACCAGTTCCGCTTCCACTCGTCTGGCCTGAGCAGCTGTCACCCATGCAGAAAAAATAAGACTCAGCACGGTGATGACAACACATAAAAGAAGGCTGATACTGCCTCGCCTGCTCATCGCCAAGCACCGGACGGCTCGTTTTTCACGGCCAGATTTTGACACGCTCAGCGAAACCATCCGGACGCACCGATGACCAGATCGCGGAACAGATAACTGTACAACAACATCTTCTCAGCTGATGTCTGCAGGATAGGTGCCGACTGCCCAGCTACCGTCAGCTGATCGATCCGGTATAACAGATCATCCTGACGGTTTATACAGGTGTTCAGCACCTCAAGGCGGGCCGTAATTCGGCATCTGTCATAGACTGTCGGAATAATCATCAACGCCACACAGATAATCAAGATTGTCAGCGGAACAACGATAGCGCTTTCCAGTGTCAGCATACCAATCACCTCCTGCAGCCATTTTGACAGAATCCGCCCCCGCAAATCAGCCCGTACAAGCGACAAAAGGCGACGAAAAAGCCACCGGCCCAGAGGCCGGCGGCTCCTGTTTCCTGCCCGTTTCGGTCAGGCGCGGAGTTTCGCGCCGGCTGCCTGCTGCAGCGATCCGAGTATCTGATCGATGATCGGTGTAATGTCTGCTTCCGTCAGCGTCTGATCGTCTGAGCGGAAAACCAGTTTGTAAGCCATTGACTGATAACCACTTTCAACCTGCTCTCCCGTATAGACATCAAATAATTCTACCGAGCGAAGCAGCGGTCCGGCCGCACCCCTGATGATGGCATCCAGCTCACGTGCAGTGACCGAGGTCCGGACAAGCAACGCTAAATCGCGCGTTACCGACGGATAGCGCGGCAATGGATCGGCTTTTCGCTCGTCTGCTGCGGCGGCAATCAGCGGATCAAGTTTAAGATCCAGAAGGACTGAGCGCGGCGGGGCGGAAAATGCTTTGGCCACATCAGGGTGAATTTCACCCAGTTCGCCGATAGTGGTTCCATTAACCAGGATGTCGCCACAGCGGCTCGGGTGGAACCATGGCGAGGGTTCTCCGGCGACAACCTCGAACGATTGAATGCCGAGGTGACGCATCATCTCACCCAACAGGCCTTTCATTTTAAAGAATATGGCCGGCCCCTGATCCACATCCGAGTCAATGTATTGAAGCGCAGTCAGATGACGGACTTCGTCCGGCAGATCAACAAGCGGCCATTGGTCAGGTTGATAGACCGAAGCCGATTCGAACACGGCGGCCGAGTCGACCGAGCGATTCCAGTTTGTCGCGGCTACAGTCAGTAAAGACGGGACCATTGAGGTGCGCATCCGGGAATAATCCTCACCCAGCGGATTGCTGATGATTACCTGCCGGCGGAGCAGATGATCCTTCGGCACACGCATCTTGTCCATCTGTCTGGGACTTTCAAACGAATACGTGCAAATTTCATAAAAACCGGCTGACAGCATCATCTGCTTGATTTTCTCATGAATTGCCTGATTTCGACTAAGGCCGCCCGGGGTGGTCTGTTTACCCGACAGAAGGCTCGGCCGAATGTTGTTATACCCGAAGACGCGGGCCGCCTCTTCGGCAAGATCAGCCTCGCAAAGCAGATCCGGGCGCCAGCTCGGTATCTGGGCGATACAGGCATCATTTTCCAGATCGATCTGGATACCCAGCTGGCTGAAACAGCTGGAGATCCAGCTTTCCGTCAGTTCGGTTCCAAGGATACCGTTAATGCCTGCGGCACTGCAGGGAATCCTGACAGGTTCTTTTTTCACCGGCCAGACATCAATCATCGAGCGGCAGACGCGGCCGGCGCCTATCTGTTCAATCAGCTCACACGCACGATCCATCGCACGTGCTGCCTGGTTGGCATCCAGTCCTTTCTCAAAACGCGATGACGCTTCCGTCCGCAATCCGACTTTTTTCGCCGCACGCCGGACAGAAACCGGCTCAAACGTTGCCGATTCCAGCAATACCGCTGTCGTCTGACCGGTCACTTCAGAATTTTCCGCGCCCATGACGCCGGCCAGAGCGACCGCTCGATCACGGTCGGCAATCACCAGCATGTCAGTATCGAGCTGTCGATCCACCCCGTCCAGCGTCCGCATGGTTTCTCCCGCTTGAGCGCGTCTGACACGGATCATGTTTCCTGCCAGCTGGTCCAGGTCGAACGCATGCATCGGCTGTCCCAGTTCCAGCATGACGTAATTCGTGATGTCCACCAGGTTGTTGATCGGTCGAACACCCGATCCGCGCAGTCGGCGGCGCATCCAAGCAGGTGAAGGCTCGATCTTGACATCGCGGATCACGCGGCCGCAGTAGCGGTAGCACAGCTCCGGTGCCAGAATTTCGATCGACGCATGATGTTCACTCGGCGTGTTCTCCAGTGCCTGAACCGTCGATTTAAGCGGTTTGAACGTCAGGTTAAACGTGACTGCTGCTTCCCTGCCTAATCCTTCAACAGAAAAACAGTCAACCCGATTTGATGTAATTTCAAAATCAATGACGACATCGTCCAGATGAAGTACCGAACGAATATCGCGATCAAGCGGGGTATCCGGCGGCAGGAGAAAGATGCCGTCCGGATCGGCTTCAGGAAAATCATCTGGCGTAAATCCCAGCTCATCAATGCTGCACAGCATTCCCTCGGAACGGACACCGCGCAGCTCGCCGGTGCGGATGACCGTACCGTCAGCCAGCACCGCTCCGTCAAGCGCGACCGGCACGATAGCACCGGGATGAACGTTGGTCGCACCCGTCACAATCTGCAGCGTCTGGCCGCCTGTCTCGACCTGGCAATAGACCAGACGGTCGGCATTGGGATGTGGTTCGACCGAAAGAATACGACCCGTCATGACCTGGCTGACCAGACCGCCGACTGTTTCAATGCGTTCCACCTTTGACCCGGTCAGAGTCATGCCGGTGGCAAATGATTTTGGATCTTCATCAACAGATGTAAATGACTGTATCCATTCAAGTGTTGTTTTCATACTGACTGCCTCCAATACTGCCGCTCAGATCGCCTTCTCCTCAGGAAAATTGTTTCAGAAAGCGCAAATCGTTTTCAAAAAAAGTCCGGATGTCGTTTATTCCGTACCGACCCATTGCCGTTCGTTCAACACCGATACCAAAAGCGAAACCACTATAGCGATCCGAATCAATACCGCAATTTTCCAGCACTTCCGGGTGAACCATCCCTGCGCCAAGCACTTCGATCCAGCCCTCACCTTTGCAGGTTCGGCAGCCGGTTCCGCCACAGGTCCAACAGGACAGATCCACCTCACAGCTTGGTTCCGTAAACGGGAAATGGTGCGGCCGCAGACGAATCTGCGTCTGTTCGCCAAACAGTTTGCGGGCAAACAGCTGCAGCGATCCAACGAGATCGCCCATGGTCACTCCCTCGTCGACAACCAGTCCTTCCACCTGGTGGAAAATCGGTGAATGGGTAGCATCCGGCGTGTCCGACCGATAAACCTTTCCAGGACAGACGATCTTGATTGGCGGCGGCTGCTGCTGCATCACCCGGATCTGAACCGGAGATGTCTGTGTCCTCAGCAGAATCGACGGTGTCACATAAAAGGTGTCCTGTTCGTCTCGAGCCGGATGATTGGCCGGCAGGCGCAGCAGTTCAAAATTATTGCGGTCATATTCGATTTCCGGACCTTCGGCAATGGAGTAGCCCAGCCCGATAAAAATCGAACAGATTTCATCAACAACCTGTGTCAGCGGATGTTTGCTCCCGGCTGTAAAAGCCGTACCCGGTCTGGTCACATCCAGCCGTTCCGCCTGCAGTCGGGCTGTCTGTTCTGCTTCCTGCAGCTGTTCTGCCCGTTCCTTGAGGCCGTTTTCCATCTCCGCGCGAATCACATTGGCCAGCTGACCGACAACCGGTCTTTCCTCAGCACTCAGCTGTCCCATGCCGCGAAGGATACCTGTCAGAAGGCCCTTTTTCCCCATAAACCGGATGCGGATGGCTTCAACATCCTGTGAATTCTTCGCTTCAGGCAATGTCTGATTGAACGCCTGCTGCAGTTCTTCCAATTGTTGCTTCAGGTCCTGCATTGTAAAGCTCCTCTCAACCGTTCGCCGGCTCGAAACATCCGGCATCAATATAAAAACCCTCCGTCCACAACGGGACGGAAGGTTATTCCGCGGTACCACCCGAATTCCGCGACTTCCGGTCGCGGCACTTCATCTGTCCGTTTCGAGGACAACGTCCCGGCCTACTGTACACACAAGCCACAGAACCCATGGGGTTCAGCCGGGCCACTCCGGAGTGAACTTCGAAAGCATGCGGTCCGGGTGTGCTTTCAGCCTGTCGGCACAACCCTCTCTGATGACAGCGTTCAGTCTACTCTCTCCATCATCGTGTTATCTGCTATAATAGCACCAGGTTGTGATTCTGTAAAGATTCGGACCAGCTCCGGATCAGCAGCCAAACACACCCTTAATCAACGATTCGGAGTGACCCATGATCTGTTTGATGCGTTATCCGGTTAATAAGCAGACTGTCAGATCGATTCTGCTGGCAGTTCTTCTGATGCTGTTTCTGACGGCCTTACCTGCCTGCCGGTCGGAAGAGCGACGTGCTGAATCCATTGATCCTCTAACCAATCAGACAGCCTACCTGGCATCAGCACAAGAGCGGGCATGGAGTGGTAATCTTCATTTCGGTAATTTTGTAATTGCTGCCCATGACGGTCTGATTGCCAATACCTACCGTCAGCAAGTTGCCCTTTTTGACTTTGACAACTACACAGAGAAACCGGTTTATCCTCAACCGGGCAGTCAGTTCGCTACAGCTGGTGACTGGATCTATTTCCAATCGAGTCAGTTAAGCAGCAGCCTGCGTAAGATCATGACCGATGGAACCAACTCTGTCCGGATCCGTCAAAAACCGGTCCATCACCTGATTGCGACTGATGATCGTCTTTATGCCATAGATGCCACATCAGGCCAGGTTTTCAGCATGAATCCGGACGGTTCTGACGAGGTTGTCCTATTCGAAGGTTTTGCTGCAGAACTGATTTATGACGGACAATTCCTTTTTGTCTGCGGATCCGAAGACCGGACCGGACTGATCCAAATTGATCCGGAAACAGCCACATCAACACGTTTGCTCGAACATCGCGTTACTTCGCTGAACGTGTGCGGAGACTGGCTCTGTTACGCAGACCCTGCCCGTGACCATGCAGTTTTCGCGTATAATCCGCAACAGCAAAAAGAGCGCCAGCTGATCGATTTTCCTGTCACGCGCCCGTTCGTCATACATGATTCATTTCTCTATTATCTCGATACGAGCCGCCAAAACCGGCTCAAGCAACTGGCAATCACTGACGGCCAGGCGGATCCGGATGACTCGGTCTGCATCATCGACGATGTCGTCGATGTATTTGTTGTCTTGCCAGACGCCGCCTTCTATCGCCGCCCGTCAGATGTCCGCATCTATCGTGTGCCGCTTTCAGGTGGTGTGCCTGAACCGTTACCCTGACCCGTTTGATCGGTGTCAGCGGTCAGATGGCCAATATGGATTTCGTTTTATTTCACTGAGCAACCATGTCTGCGGCCCATGTCCCGGATAAACGGCCAGGTCATTTTCTTCTGTCAATTGGCGTTCCTTCGCCATCCGGCCCAGTCGACTCAGCGATGCGACCATTTGAGCTGAATCACCACCCAGATCCGTACGCCCGATTGAACGGCAAAACAACGTATCGCCGCTGAATAATGCGATCGGACGGTTCTCTTCTTCGAGCAGATAGCACACGCTGCCTGCACTATGTCCAGGGGTGTGCCAGACGCATATGCGATATGTCTCATCGAGATCAATGATCTGCTGATCGGTTACATGACTTTCTGACGGCCTGAAAACGTGGGTCTGGCCGAGAATCATTGACAGATTACGGGACGGATCCGTCAGACAGTCAGCATCATCCTGATGAATCAACAGAGACGCCCCCGTCTGGTCACGCCAGTGATCAGCGGCTGCGATGTGATCAATATGTCCATGTGTCGCCAAAATAAACGCTACCGGCGGGATGGTTCCGATGATCTTTGCCGGGGGAACAGACGGATCAATCAGGATGCTCAATTCTGCCAGCACAACGACATAGGCGACTGACCCCAGAGGCCCTTCGGGAATCGACCTGATATCAGCCACGTACCCGCTCCTCCTCTGTATCAATCCAGATCGTCACAGGGCCGTCATTGGTCAACCGAACCTGCATGTCGGCGGCAAAACGACCCGTTTGAACTGGTATGTGATCAGCGCGCAGATAATCGACCACTTTTTCATAAAGCGGCTTGGCCGTTTCCGGTGCTCCCGAACGAATAAAACTGGGCCGGTTGCCGCGTCTGACTGATCCATAGAGCGTAAACTGGGATACGACAAGAATAGACCCGGCCACATCTT
>Ga0123334_1004066_pt1 | contig 15185 bp, 14 predicted proteins | sample BiotimSIPDNA_FD_89706 | JGI IMG/M metagenome (GOLD analysis project Ga0123334, IMG submission 89706) | Anaerobic biogas reactor microbial communites from Washington, USA - Biogas_R1 time_0 SIP DNA | ecosystem: Engineered > Bioreactor > Anaerobic > Unclassified | place: Washington, USA... | reverse complement strand
ATTAGTCCCAGGAACTCACGTTTATTCGTTGATAGAAAAAGATATGCAGGATTGTTATCTGCGCTATTCGATGAGCGTTATTGTGGCTCGAGCTTTGCCTGATGTCCGAGACGGCTTAAAGCCTGTGCATCGAAGGGTTCTTTTTGGAATGCATGATCTTGGTGTTTATCCAGGGAAACCGTATAAAAAGTCTGCCCGTATCGTGGGTGACGTTATTGGTAAGTATCATCCACATGGTGATTCTGCCGTCTATGAAACTCTTGTTCGTATGTCTCAAGATTTCTCTTTACGATATCCTCTAGTCGATGGTCAAGGAAACTTCGGTTCTATTGATGGTGACTCTGCTGCTGCGATGCGTTATACCGAAGCTCGTATGACTCGTTTTGGCGAAATGATGTTAGAAGATCTTGAAAAAGAGACAGTAAATTACGGACCAAACTACGATGATTCTTTAACTGAACCTCTTGTTGTTCCTTCTTCTTTCCCTAATCTTTTGGTGAACGGATCTACTGGTATTGCTGTTGGTATGGCAACCTCTATGGCTCCTCATAATTTAAGAGAAATTACCAATGCCGTTCATGCGGTTGCTGAAAACCCAGACATTACTGGTGAAGAACTTTTGCAATACGTTTCAGGCCCAGATTTTCCTACAGGTGGCATTATCTGTGGCCGAAGTGGAATTCGTGAGGCCTATTTAACGGGTCGTGGAAAAGTTAGAGTTCGTGCTCGTGTCCATACAGAAGAAGATTCTAGAGGGCGCTCACGTATTATCATCACAGAAATTCCTTACATGGTCAATAAATCCAATTTGGTGGAAAAAATTGCCGATTTAGTTCGTGATAAGCGTGTTGAGGGGATTAGTGATATTCGTGATGAATCCGATCGCTCGGGCATGCGCGTTGTCATTGAGTTGAAACGTGATGCTGTTTCTGAAGTGATTCTTAATAATTTATACAAGTATACACAACTTCAAGATACATTCAGTATTTACAACTTAGCTCTTGTTAATCGTACTCAGCCAAAGCTTTTAACACTAAAAGATTTAATCACGTCTTTCATTGAACATCGTGTGGAAGTGATTCGCAGACGTACTGAATTCGAATTAAAGAAAGCAAAAGCTCGTATGCATATTTTGGAAGGCTTTCGTATTGCTCAACAAAATATCGATGAAGTCGTTAAAATTATTAGAGCGTCTCAAGATACTGACGCAGCGAAAGCGGCTCTTATGGAACGCTTTGGTTTATCTGAGATTCAGTCTCAATCTATTGTGGATATGAGGCTCAAGCAATTAACGAACCTTGAAATTGATAAAATTGAAAAAGAATACGAAGAGTTACTTCTTACTATTGCTGATTTAGAAGATATTCTTGCAAAAAGAGAACGCCAAATTGAAATCATTCTAAATCGTTTAGATGAGATTAATGATAAGTTTGGTGATGAACGTCGTACTTCCATTGAAGATGCTGCCGAAGATTTCGACTATGAAGATTTAATCACCGAAGAAGAACAAGTGATTACTTTAAGCCGTGAAGGTTATATTCGCCGTCTTCCTATTGATACGTTTAAGGCTCAAAATAGAGGTGGAAAAGGTATTATTGGTGCAGGTCTTAAAGAAGAAGACTTTGTAGAGCAAATCTTTACTGCAAGTACCCATAGTTATTTGCTCATATTTACTAATAAAGGCCGAGTGCATTGGACAAAAGTCTACCGTTTGCCAGAAGGCTCCAGAAATGGTAAAGGTCGTCCAATCGTTAACTTTATTGAACTTAGCGAAGGCGAAAAAGTTTCGGCAATCGTACCTGTACGTAAGTTTGGCGGCTATTTCTGTCTTGTTTTTGCAACCAAAAAAGGTGTTGTAAATAAGATGGATTTAACTCTATTCTCTCGTCCTCGTAAAGCTGGTGTCAACGCCATTACTTTAGATGAAGGTGATGAACTTGTCAAAGTAAAATTAGTGGGCGTAGATCCTATTTCTTCGGAAGCTCTTCCAGAAACAGAAGGGGAGGAGCTTATTGAAGAAACTGAAGTTGTCGACTCTGAAGCTGAATTAGACGAAGGCGCTGAAGTCGAAGGCCGTCCTATTGCAAATGATCTGTTGATGATTGCAACAAAGTCTGGCCAAGCGATTACTTTCCCTATATCATGCTTACGTGCAATGGGTCGTGGCACTCATGGTGTTCGCGGTATTCATTTAGCCGAAGGGGATGAAGTGATTTCTCTTCTCTGGTTAAAGCCTGATAATAAGATTCTCACTATTTCAGAAAATGGCTATGGCAAACGTTCAGAACCTTCTTCTTATCGTATCACTCGTCGTGGCGGAAAAGGCGTTAAAAACTTAAACGTCACCGAAAAGACTGGAGAAGCTGTTTTTGTCGAGAGCGTTGCTGATGACTATGACTTAATTATCACCAGTCGCGATGGTCAAGTTATTCGTATTTCTGTAGATAGCATTCGTGTTACGGGTCGTGTATCTCAGGGAGTAAAAGCAATTTCACTTCGCGAAAATGACATGGTTCAAGATGCTACAGCACTTCCAAGCGTTGAAGATATTGAACAGGATTCTGCTGACGCCAAAGAAACGTTTGATCATATTCAAGAAGAAGCTGTGGAAGATGAAACAGAAGTAGAAGCTTCTGAAATGTCTACTGAATCCCCAGAATAGTAATTAAAAAAATAAATAAAAATAAGCCTTGGAAGATTCTTTCTTTCAGGGCTTTTTTTATTGAGTACAATTTTACGATTTTAATTTTAACCAGTCTAAATTTTTGAATGCTTCGTCTAAACTGTTTTTAACCAAATCATCTAATTTGATATGATCTAAATATTGGCTAATAAGATAATCTAACTTTCCCCACATAGGTAAAGTTTTACATTCTACAGCACGATCGCAAGTAGAGGCACCGCACTCAAGACAAGCCACTGGAGCAAGGCTTCCTTCTGTCGAACGAAGAATTTCTCCAATGGAATACTCAGATGGTTTTCTGGTTAGGGAGTAGCCTCCTCCTTTTCCATGAATTCCTTGTACAAGCTCTTTTTTTGATAATACAGTCATAATGGATTCAAGGTATTTTTGAGAAATATCTTGCCTAATAGCAATATCCTTCAAGGGGATAGAACTATTTTCACCATGTTCTGCAATATCAATCATCACTCGTAAAGCATATCTGCCTCTAGTAGAAACCATCATATTTGATACTCTTCAAAAAGGGCTGTGGATAAATAACGTTCTCCAGTATCAGGGAATATAGCAACAATGTTTTTCCCTTTATTTTCGGGCCTTTTCGCCAGTTCTATAGCAGCAAAAAGAGCGGCTCCAGAAGATATTCCTACTAGAACACCTTCTTTTTTTGACACCAGTTTTGCAATATTTAAAGCCTGATCATTTGTGACGGTGATGATCTCATCATAAATTTTAGTATCTAAAATTTGAGGAACAAAACCAGCACCAATGCCCTGAATTTTATGAACGCCAGCTACTCCTGTAGATAAAACGGCTGATGCAGCTGGTTCTACGGCGACTATTTTTATTGAAGGTATTTTTTCTTTTAAAAAAGTTCCTGCTCCTGTAATTGTACCTCCTGTGCCTACTCCAGCAACAAAAATATCTACTTTACCATCAGTATCGTTTAGAATTTCAGGCCCTGTAGTTGTATAATGAACTTTTGGATTTTCAGGATTGTTAAATTGCCCAGGAATAAAACTATTCTCTATTTGTGAAGCAAGTTCATTTGCTTTGGCGATAGCTCCTTTCATTCCTAGACCACCATCTGTTAAAACAAGTTCTGCTCCATAAGCCTTCATTAATTGACGTCTCTCTACAGACATCGTTTCTGGCATTACAATAATAATGCGATAGCCTTTCATGGCGGCAATAGAAGCAAGAGCTATTCCCGTATTTCCAGAACTAGGTTCAATAATCACAGAACCAGGCCTTAGTTTATATTCCGCTTCAGCGGCCTCAATCATTGCTTTTGCGATACGGTCTTTCACAGAACCCGCAGGGTTAAAATATTCTAGCTTCGCTAAAATTTTTGCCCCTAAAGAGAATTCTTTCTGAATTTTAGATAATTCTAAAATAGGAGTACGACCTATAAGCTTATCTGCAGAAGAATAAATAGTAGACATGATAACTCCTTATTTTATAGCTTGAAACCCATGTTCTAAATCAGCAAGAATATCATCAATATGCTCTGTACCAATGGATAATCGAATGGTATTAGGAGTAATTCCTGTTGCAAGAAGTGCTTCAGTTGAAAGTTGTGAGTGTGTTGTAGAGGCTGGGTGAATCACTAAAGACTTCACATCCGCTACATTGGCAAGTAATGAAAACAATTCTAGACTTTCAGTAAATTTTTTGGCTCTTTCTCCATTTCCTTTAATTTCAAAAGAAAAAATGGAACCGCCCCCATTTGGAAAATACCGATTATATAGTTCTTTTTGTTTACCAGTTGATAGAGAAGGGTGGTTTACTTTAGTGACTTCTGGATGTTTACTTAAATACTCAACGACTTTTAACGCATTGCTTACATGACGTTCCACTCGTAATGAAAGCGTTTCTAGGCCTTGCAATAAGAGAAAGGAGTTAAAGGGAGAAATAGCCGCTCCTTGATCTCTCATTAAAGTGGTTCTTAATTTAATAATATATGCTAAAGAACCGCAAGCTTCTCCGAAAACTATCCCATGATAAGATGGATTCGGTTTTGATATTCCAGGGAATTTATCATTTTGAAGCCAGTTAAATTTACCAGAATCAATGATCACGCCGCCCATTACAGTACCATGCCCACCAATAAATTTTGTCGCAGAATGGACAACGATATCGGCACCATGTTCAATGGGACGTAGTAAAAATGGAGTCGCAAAAGTGCTATCGACAATTAAAGGAATCCCATGACGATGGGCTATTTCGGATAATGCATCCAGATCCACGAGATCAGAATTAGGATTACCCAAAGCCTCAGCGTAAATCAGCTTAGTATTTTTTTGAATCGCTTTTTCAAAATCATCCAGCTGAGAAGGATTCACAAAAGTGACCGATAAACCCTGTTCTTTAAGGGTGTTTTCAAAAAGATTATATGTACCGCCATATAAGTTAGAAGCAGAAACAAGATGGTCTCCTGCTTTAGCAATATTTTGGATGGCATAAGTAATGGAAGCTGAACCAGAAGCAGTAGCGAGAGCTCCAACACCACCTTCTAATACAGCCATTCGTTTTTCAAAAACATCAGATGTAGGATTCATCAAACGAGTATAGATGTTTCCACCTTCTGATAAACCAAAACGAGCTGCAGCTTGTTTTGAATCTTCAAAAACATAAGCTGTAGTGGCATAAATAGGGACAGCACGAGCCCCTGTAGCAGAGTCAGGCGATTCTTGCCCAACATGGAGTTGAAGTGTTTCAAATTTGTATTTTTTATTACTCATTTTTTTATAACCGCTTTATTCAACCTACCAAATCAATAGGTAATGATGAAAATATAATTTCATTTACCCACTAAAACAATAGGTAAATAAAAAATAATTGATTTTTTTTGATTCCATTTTAATTGAAATAGCATTTTTAATTCTTATGCAAAGCGATTTGATTTAATAATGATGATGTAATCAAGGCGATTCTTAGCTATTTAAAAATTAAATACAATCGTTTTTTAAAGATTATTGCTTATTCACGAATCCAATTTGTTTAGCGTTTTATAATCAAGAAAACCATTTTGGAAACCAAATAGTTTTGAATACAAAAAAAGACTCTTGTACTTAAATACAAGAGTCTTTGAAAAAAAAAGATAAAAATTGATTAATCTTCAGAAACGTTGCAGTTTGCTTTCATTTCTTCAAGAGCTGCAGCTGGATCAATTTCAATGGCTTCATAGGCGTTGTCTACCATTTCTGCAAAGGTATTGTACCATTCAGCAAAAATTTCAACTTCCACATGATCTACACCTGGAATAGTAAGACGAACGCCACAGCTTTCACCAATGCGATCTTGATAATTTGCAATCTCAGGGCGTAATAGACTTAAATCTAAACCGTCCAAATCTTCAGGATCAATCCAAACGTTTTCATCACCTTCATCAGAATCTTCGCTTAAATCTTCTTTGCTGCATTCGCATTCGCAATCGGATTTTTCTAGATTTTCATCAGTGCATTCACTTTCGTCGCAATCGCAATCGCAATCACAATCACAGTCATAATCGCAGCAGCAATCGTCTTCTTCTTCTTCAATACCGCTATCGTAATAGAATTCGTCTTCATCGAGATAAAGCGTTTCAACAAAAATGCCTTTTGCATTTAACGCTTTAGCTGCTTCTATAAATTCTAAAAAAGTTCCTGCAAAATAGCGTGAGGCTTCTGCTTCTTCATTTAAGGTTTGTACAGGAATTGGTAAAAAACCATGTTTCTGTATATTTTCACATATTTCATCGCTAATAGATTTTTTTAATTCTTCACTCATGGTTTATCTCCAGTGTTATTTATGATACTTTAATAAAGAAGGTGCTTTTTCGTGTATTAACTTCAAAATACGTGCTTCCGCTTCATCGCCTCTAGCTGTTTGCTTAACGCTAACAAGAGGGAGATATAGAGGGCTATTAAATAATGTCCCTAGAGGAATAGGATTTTTACGACAGAAGGTGATTTCTATAAAATCACGAGCTGCATCTTGTAAATCATCTGATTTTTCAAATTGTCCTTCTAAAAAGGACTTGTACAATTGAACAAAAATAGATGACGCTTCGGAAATATTAGCAGAAGCGCTAATTAAACCTTTACCACCCATTTCTAGAACATCAATAAAAGCTCCATCTTCGCCACTTAAAACAGCAAAATCATTATTTACAGTTTCTTTAATGACGCGAAGGGTGTCTTCGTGAAATTTTTCGCCAATTCTAAATTCTACGGCTTGCTTTAATCCAATAATATTTTTGTCTTCAGATAACTTAATCAATGTATCTGGATGAATATAGCTGGAAGTTCTTCCAGGAACATTATAGACAATGATTTTGGCGCCAGTTTCAGAACTTAAAGTTTTAAAATGCTTTTCAATGCCTTCTTGGGAAGGGTTGTTATAATAACCTGTGACGCAAAGAACTGGAACTGGAGCTATCTTCATGATTTCTTGAATCATTTCTATAGATTCTCTAGTGCAGTTAGACCCTGCGCCTGCAATGACTGGAACACGTCCATGAACATAATCTAAAGTGAATTTGATAATATCTAAATGTTGTTTATGAGTAACGGTAGCACTTTGTCCAGTCGTTCCAACAGGAACAATACCGCTAACTCCAGCCTCAATTAAATCATCAATCATAAGAGCCATTTTCTTATAATCAATTGAATTATAAAGATTTTTAGGATCATCACTCATTAGTGGAGTGAACAAAGCAGGAAATACACCAGTCAATTGAGAAGATTTTGTTATTTGCATGGTGTAAAAATAGACATTTCTTAGTAACTTGCAAATACAAATTTCTAAATTACCATTTTAAACCACTCCCTTTTTAGAAAGGAATCCTTTATGGAAACGATAACTCAATTATGGAAAAAAATTCAATCTCCTGATTTCAACCCTTCTACGGATTATGCTCTTGTTGAAGAAATAAAAAAAGAGGCTCTCTCTTCTCAAAAGCCAACGAAAGTGACTTTTGGTACTTCAGGATGGCGTGGTGAAATAGGTTCAGAATTTACGATCCGCAATTTACAAGTCGTTGGTGCTGCTATTGTTTCTTTGTATCGCGAAGCAACTCCTGAATTATTTAGCTCTTTAGGTGTAGCCAATTTTGAAGAACTTCAAAAACGCGGTCTTGTAATTGGACATGATAATCGCTTGCTTGGTAAAGAATTCTGTATGGCAGTGGCTTCACAATTTCAAAAAGCGGGAGTCAAAATTTATTATGGTGGAGAAATGGCCACTCCTGAGTTTTCAGCCGCTGTTGAACTTTTAGGTGCTGCTTGCTCTATTAATATGACTCCTAGTCATAACCCAAGCCATTACAATGGCATTAAGTTTAACCCTGCCGATGGTGGCCCTGCTGGTCCAGAAATTACAGATGTGATTACTGCTCTTTCCAATAAAATGATGAAAACGCATCAATTTGAACCAGTGGGGGAGGTTTCATTTGAAGCCATTGATCCTGTTAAGATTTACAAAGAATTTTTAATAAAACAAGAAACTATTAAGTTCGGACGAATTCAAAAATTAATTGATGAAGGTCGTTTAACTCTCGTTTGTGATCATGTTCATGGCTCTACCAGAGGTCGTCCAGCGGCGTTGCTTGGTAACCCAGAATGCTTGATCAGTCTTCGTACCGAAGATGATTCTCTCTTTGGTGGAGTAGCTCCAGAACCAAGCTCTAAGAATTTGGAATTTGTTCGTCAGGCTTTAGATGCAAGTAAAAACTGGTTCCGTTTAGGAGCTATTTTCGATCCAGATGGCGATCGAATTCGCTTTTATGATGGAACTCGTGAAATTGATATGAATAGTTTTGGTGCCATTGCTTTCCATTATATGGTCACTTGGCGTAAGGAACAAGGGGTTGTTGCCAAGTCTGTTGCAACGTCAAATTTTGTCAATATTATTGCAGAAAAACTCGGTGTTCCAGTGATGGAAACGCCTGTTGGCTTTAAGAATTTCAGGCCTTGGTTAGCTCGAAATGCGCGCCCTAAGGCATTGATTGCTTTCGAAGAATCCGACGGTATTTCTGGTTTAAATAACACTCTTGAAAAAGATGCTCAATTTGGTCTTCTTCTTGCATTAGAAATCATGGCCGTTACTGGTAAAAATTTAGGCGAATATTTAGACGCTCTTTATGCAGAATATGGCCGTTTTTACCCCACACGCTCTGGCTTTGAAGTCGATAAATCTTTAGTAGGGGATCCTTTAATAGCTAAGGTAAATGCCGTTGCTGAACGAGCTCAACCAAAAATGAAAGTTTTAGTGGGCACCAAAGAAAAAGAAGTAAAACAATTGCTTACTTTAGACGGTGTAAAGATTATCTTCACAGATGATTCATGGATGTTGATTCGTCCATCTGGAACAGAGCCTAAGGTTCGAATTTATACTGAATGTCGTGAACCAGAAGAAAAAGAGGCCCTTTTTGATGCCGCAAAATCAATATTCTTTAAAGAGTAAAAGGATTGAATATGAAAAAATTGGTTGTTCTGGTGTTTTGTTTAATTAGTTCTCTTTTTGCCCAGGTAGAGCCTGAATTTCAAGGTTTTGCTGGTAATTTATTGAGACTAAAAAAAGCAGAGAAAGGCTATCATAGCTTTTCAATGGAATTGAATGTTCCTCCTTGGGCTTTTTCTGTTGAAGGAGAAGTCAAATCACCTGGTGGTGATCCAGATGTTCTATTCAATGGCATTTTTGATGAAGAATTAATTGTTGTAATAGCCTATATTCCTTACCCAACTCAAGGAAAAGATGGTAATGAATATCAAACAGGAATGTTTGATCTCATGATTTATTTACAAGATGAAAAAACACACATCAAAAATTTATCTTTTAAGCTTCTTCCTCCAGCAAATGATAGTTGGGCAAAAGAATCCTTTGAAATGGCAAAAAGTTCTGCTCAGATGCTTGGGCCCATTTGGAATGGTAAGTTCGAGAAAAAGATCATTGTAGCTAGTGCTACGCCATTAACAAAGAAAAAAATTAAAGCTCTACAAAAGAAAATGAATAAGAAATAATCGTATTTTTTTCTTTTGATTTTTAAAGTATTATTATTAAAAATGAAACCCACTAAATTGATAGTGGGTTCTTTTTATTTCTTCAAAACCAAAAGTTAATCTCGCTGCTAAAAATTAAACCTTCTGGCGAAAATGAAAAACCACCAGCTTGGGGCCAGTGGTTATCTTTTTTTTATGGAATATAATAATTATTCTTCTATATCTTCTTCATCAATTTCAGCGTTATGATAAACATCTTGAACGTCATCATTATCTTCAAATTTTTCAATGAGTCTAAGAAGTTTTTGAGCATCAGAACGTTCTAATTTGGTTGTATCATTAGGAACATAAGCTAATTCAGCACTCATCATTTCAATTTGTGCTGCTTCTAATGCTTTTGTTACGGCTTCAAAAGTTTCAGGAGTGGTAGTCACTTCATGAACACTTTCTTCTGTACTCATATCGCTAGCACCAGCTTCGAGAGCAATATCCATGATTTTGTCTTCTGTATATTTCTCTGCATCAATTAAAATCACGCCCTTGTATGTGAAAGCCCAGGCCACGGAACCAGATTCGCCCATGCTGCCGCCATTTTTATTAAAAATGTTGCGAATTTCTGCAACGGTACGAACCTTGTTATCGGTCATACAATTGACCAAAATAGCGATACCACCAGGACCACGACCTTCGTACATTGGTTCTGACATATCTGTGCCAGAATTGCCTCCAACAGCTTTCTGAATAGCACTTTCAATGTTTTTAGCTGGAAGACTTTGCCCTTTAGCTTTAAGAACAGCAGCTCTCAATCGAGGATTAGCGTCCATATTATCGCCACCTAATTTGGCGGCAATAGAAATTTCTTTAATAAGCTTATTCCAAGCCTTGGCTCGGCCAACATCTGTTTTGGCTTTTTTACGTTTGATTGTTGCCCATTTGGAATGACCTGACATATAATACCTCAAGAAGCTAAAGTTCAATAATTGTTGTTAAAAATAAAATTTTATCGCTAATGTTGTAAAGTTTTTCTGTAATCATTTACAGCTTTTTTATATTCTATGACCGAATTGGTGATTCTAGAAGCTAAATCTTCTTGCCCTTTTGCAGAATTCATATAAGCTTCATCTTTTGGATGGGTGATAAAGCCTAATTCTACAAGAACAGCAGGCATCAAAGCACCAACTAAAACCATAAATCCAGCACCACCAACGCCTGTACCAAGTTGTTTGATTTTGCCATTATTATTAAAACTGTTTAATAATTCCTCAGTGTACATGTAGCTATTTTGCTTGTATTTCTCTAAACGAGCTTCTAACTTAAACCACTCCAGAGGGGATAACTCCTCTTTTGCCCCTTTGTCTCCATATAGAGAAGCTACTTTATTTTCTCGACGGGCAATAGCTTTATCTTCTTCGCTTTCTGGAGCTCTAAGAACATAAAAGTGATAACCTTCTGTACGCTTTTGTCTTTCAATACCATCAACGGCATTACAATGAAGGCTGATAAATAAATCGCCGTCCCATTTATTTGCCAAATTGGCTCTTTCTGAAAGTTCAATAAAAACGTCTTTTTCTCGAGTCAGCTTAACGTTAAAACCTTCTTTTGTAAGTTTCTTTTTTAGCAATTTAGCCACAGATAAAACAATATCTTTCTCTTGACTTTTTTTACCTAAGGCTCCAGGGTCTTTACCACCATGACCAGGATCAATCACAATGGTATGCACCTCACGAGTTCCAGCCGTTTCTTTTTTATTAAATTGAATCGATGGAATTGTAGTCGGTTTTTGATTCGGTAAGTCAGAAAAAGCAATCGTGTTATTAGTAGTGTCTAAGGTAAGTTTTTTTTGGAATTCTCGCCCAAACGATTCTATTGTTTCTTTTGCAGAAACATAGACTTTTCCATTTTCTAAATGTATTGGAGTCGACAAAGATTTCGCTTTTCCATTAAACAAATAATAAGAAAATCCAACGACAAAGATCCATTCAGAAGAGTTGCGTTTTAGGGAGATTCTTTTTTCAACAGGATGAAAATCAACAGCATATTTTTCATGACTACCGATGGCTTCAATATCCACCATCCAAATAGAATTATGCTTTATAAGCATAGGACTAGCAGTAGCAGAGCATACAAAGACTGCTAATAAGAATAACACAATATTTTTTAGCGATGCATTTTGACGATTCGAGCCATTTCTAGTTTTGCGTCTCGCGTTATAATATCTTGTCTTTTGTCTTGTTGATCTTTGCCTCGACATATTCCTATTTCAAGTTTTGCATAACGATTTTTGAAATACAATTTTAACGGAACGATTGTTTTCCCTTTAATCTCAATCGCTTTTCTCATTTTTATAATTTCATGTAGGTGGGCGAGTAGCTTACGACGACGAGCAGGAATGTGATTAAATCGATTGGCAAATAAATACTCGTCGATATGAGCTCCCACTAGCCAAATTTCATCTTTATCTGAAGAGACGTCTACCCAAGCATCACCAAGATTACATTTCCCATCTCGAATAGATTTGATCTCAGAGCCTATTAGCATAATTCCAACTTCAAAACGCTCTTCAACAGAATAAAGATGGTTTGCTTTACGATTAACTATAGTTGGTGTTTTAAGTTCTCTAGGCTTGTTCATTTTTTGATTCTATAGATTCAGAAAATATTTCTTCAATTGAGGATTCATTTAAGAATTTTTTTAATTCTCGGCTGGCTTCAAAAACAGGTTTAATGCCTGCTTTAACAATCACTTCCTCTCCTGTTTTTGGATTTCTTGCTTTTCGTGCTTTTCTTTCTTTTATTTTGAATCGTCCAAATCCACGAATTTCAATATTGTTCCCTTCACTCATGGCTTTAACAACAGAAGACAAAAAAGATTCAATAATCACTTTGGTGTCTACTTGAGTAAGTCCAGTTCGTAAAGCGATATCTTCTACAATATCTTTTTTGGTAACGTTACTGTTATTTATCGCCATTTTTATGTAACTCCAAAAAAATCAATCACTTATAAATATAAGTTATATTTTTTTTAAAAGTTAGTCAATGAGAATATTACCAACCTTTCGATCGTTTTTGCTTATTTGGAACCATTTGATCTAAGGCTATTTTTAATTCTTTGCAACCTTCTCCATTCATTGCTGAAGTAAGAATTACTTTTTCTTTCTTCTTTAAAAATTGTTTTTGAGCTTTTTCGATTCCTAAATCCGATTTATTTAAGGCGATTAAATAAGGCTTTTCTGCTAATTTTGGGTGAAAATCAGCCAATTCTTGTTTTAATACCTTGAATTTTTCATACGCATCTTCTTCAAAACCGTCAATAACAAATAATAAAGTATGTGTTCTTTCGATATGTTTTAAGAATTGGTGACCAAGGCCTTTACCTTCGCTAGCACCCTCAATTAATCCAGGAATATCGGCCACAACGAAACTATGAGAGCCCATTTGAACAATTCCTAAAACGGGTTCCAGAGTAGTAAACGGATAATCTCCAACTTTTGGACGAGCACTTGAAATTTTATTGACTAAAGAAGATTTCCCTGCATTTGGAAATCCAACAAGTCCAACATCAGCCATTAATTTCAATTCAAGATGTAAAATGCGTTTTTCTCCAGGCTTCCCTGGAATTGTTTTTTTTGGAGCTTGGTTACTTGGAGTTGCAAAATGTTGGTTACCAAGACCACCTCGGCCACCTTTTGCAGCGACCCAAGTTTGGCCAATTTCTGTTAAATCAGCAAGAATTCGACCGTCTTCATCTGTAACTAAAGTCCCTCTAGGTACATGGACAATTAAGTCATCTGCACTCGCACCAGTACAACGAGAAGCACCACCAGCGACGCCATTCTGGGCTTTATAAAGACGAATATTACCCATATCTAAGAGAGTAGAGTATTGTTCATTAACAGCTAGTATAACACTGCCTCCACGCCCGCCATCGCCGCCATCAGGGCCACCCAAAGGGGTGTACATTTCTCGGCGAAAGCTACATAAACCATCTCCGCCTTTGCCAGAACGAACGTCTATTATTTTTTCATCTAAGAACATTAGAGACTGATTCCTTCATCAAGACCAAGAGCTATATTCATGTTTTGCACTGCGGCACCACTAGCTCCTTTGCCTAAATTATCAATGATTGTGGTGACTTGCATCAGATTTTCATTGCCAAAAATTTGAATCCGTGCTTTATTGGTGTCGTTACATACAGTACAATCTAAACGTCCATTATGAAGTCCAGGAACATTTTCGTAAGGCATGATTTCAATAAAAGAACACCCTTCATAATGTGATTGAAACACTTCTGTAAGGCCTTCAGGTGTCATTTTATGAGTGAATTGCGATGCAAAGAGATTAATGGAAACAGCCATCCCTTTATAGAAAGGACCTAAAATAGGACTAAATAAAGGAGGATTTTTTAATTCCGTATATTGTTGCATTTCTGGCAAATGCTTGTGAGTAAGAGCAAGTGCATAAGGGCTTGGGGCAAAGATAAAAGATTCTTTGCCACTTGCTTTAGCTTCTGCTATTTCCGTTTCATATTCTGAAATGAGCTTTTTTCCACCACCAGAATACCCTGTAATTCCATAAGCAGACACTTGAGTGTCTCTAGGTAAAAGTTTTTTAGATGTTAAAGGAAAAAGTCCGAGATTAAAAGCCGTTGCATGGCAACCTGGATTTGCAATTCTGTGGCTTTGACGTATTTGTTCTCGATATTCTAAAGAGAGTTCTGGTAATCCATACGCCCAAAGAGGATTAGTGCGATGGGCTGTAGAGGCATCAATAATTTTAGTCTTTGGGTTAGTGCAGAGAAGAGCACTTTCTTTAGCCGCTACATCAGGTAAGCATAAAAAAGTAATGTCAGAAGCGTTTATGAGCTTGGCTCTCGCTTCTGGATCCTTTCGAAGCTCAGAATCAATTTCTAAAAGTTCAATATCATCACGCTTATTTAGCCTTTCATGAATTTGTAGACCAGTTGTGCCTTCTTGACCATCAACAAAAACTTTAATTTTCATTTCTTATCCTAAACCTTATTGTCCGCAACACTTCTTATATTTTTTACCCGAACCACAAGGGCAAGGGTCATTACGCCCTACTTCAGGGCCTTCTTTTTTTACCGTTTCAGGCTTTACAGCGCGACCATCATAAAAGAACCATTCATTATTCACTTTATGGAATTCACCAAGTTCATGATGATTGCGAGTAATATTACCTTGCTTAAAGCGAGCGATAAACTCAACCCAACCGATATTCTTTTCTTCTTCTGTTTTTGTGTTTTTAATTTCGATTCCAACCCATTCGGATTCACGACTCCAGGCATCGACGCTTTTTTCATCGAATTCTTCTCTTTGTGTTGCATCTAAAGATTGCTTTAACCATGAAATTTCATGCTTTGCGTAAGCTGTATAACGAGAACTCATGAGAGCTTCTGGTGAAGAAGCCTTCACTACTTGCTTAATAATAGGTTCACAACAATCACTGTATTTTAATAGAGACCCACAAGGGCATAAATCTTGAGACATATATTATCCTATATTT
>Ga0123334_1004064_pt1 | contig 15192 bp, 11 predicted proteins | sample BiotimSIPDNA_FD_89706 | JGI IMG/M metagenome (GOLD analysis project Ga0123334, IMG submission 89706) | Anaerobic biogas reactor microbial communites from Washington, USA - Biogas_R1 time_0 SIP DNA | ecosystem: Engineered > Bioreactor > Anaerobic > Unclassified | place: Washington, USA... | reverse complement strand
GTGTCGGTTGCTGCAGAACCTGAGATTCCCCCCATAAGTGCACTCAGCACGATCGAGACTTGGGCAAGACCTCCGGCCATATGACCGGTGAGTACCTTGGCAAACTTGACCAAACGGGTGGTAATGCCTGCTGCATTCATGATATTTCCTGCAATCAGGAAGAACGGAACAGCTAAAAAAGGGAAGGATTGTGTCTGAACAATCACTTTTTGGGCAGCAATCGTAAGATTCATGCCACTGACGGTAAAGAACGCACTGAGGGCAGAAATGCCAACAGTGAAAGCAATGGGCAATCCGCTGAAGAGACAGACAAAAAAGATAATTCCTATTACAGCCAATTCCATACTATGCTCCTTGCTTGACGCTGTTGTCTCTTGTGAAAAGAGCGATCAGATACTTGATCAGATGCATGACCTCAAAGAAAGTCGTCAAAGTCAATCCGACAATGCCGCTGGTGCTGACCCAAAGAAAGCTGATTTTCAAGGTGGTGATGGTAGTCATTCTGTTGGCAAATGCATATTTGATGGTATAGACTAACATAATGGACAAGAACCCGATGATGAGAATGAAATGAACAAGTTTGAGGGGTACTTTCGCCCACAAGGGAATTCGTTCGATCAGCAAATCCACCAGAGGGTGCGTCTGGCGGTATGAAGCAAGGCTGATTGCCAGAAAACAGAACCAGGCGAAGAGCAAAAGGCTCAGGTCGTTCGACCAAAGAAAGGAAATATTGAGCGTTCTTCCGATGGCTGCAGAGAAAACGACTACAATCATGGCAATCATCAGCAGCCTGGTAATGATTGAAATTCCTTTCACCATCTGGTCCATAATTCGATTGAATGTATGCATGATTCCTCCAATCATTGATATGCAGAGGACGAAGAGCTCTCTTCGTCCTCGATAGTTCACTTATTTTTCAACGATTGTACGAATCTGGGTTTTCAGATCCCTGAAGCCGGGGAACTTGTCGTACACGACATCGGTAGCCTTCTTTGCAGCGTCCAGATCGAAATCATTGATGGTGAAACCACGCTTTATCAACTCGGCTTCCATGGAAGCAAGATTGTTGAGCATATAGTTGGAATATTCGGTGCCGAACTTGGCTACTTCCTCATCCAGCATCATCTGCAGGTCCGCCGGAAGGCTGGAGTACCAACCCTGGCCGACAACGATACCGCTGAGCAAGAGGAATTGATTGGTCTTGGTGATGTAGCTCAACACTTCCTCATAGTTGCCGCTGGTGGTGATCTGGGCATCCATACCATCAACTACTTTCTGTTGAAGGGCGGAGTACACCTCGTTTCCAGCAATGGCTACCGGAGTGGCTCCAAAAGCCTTGATGATCTCCTGCCACATAGGAGAGGACCCGGTGCGGATTTTCAGGTTCTTGAAATCTGCTATGCTTTTCATCTCTTTCTGGGTCCAATAGTGTCTTGCACCCTGAAACCAGTTCCAGCTGGAGACATGGATTCCGTACTGTTCTGCTTCTTTTACCCAGCCTTTGAACATGTCGGACTGAGTAAACTTGAGAGCTTCCTCATAGTTGTTGAAGTTGTAGTGCGCTTCAAAGATATTCATTGCAGGTACATAGTCGGCGAAACGGCCGGCATCAAGAATGACAGCGACGTTCATACCGCTCTTTGCCTGCTCGAGGACTTGGACCGTGTCACCCAGCACTCCAGCAGCAAGGACTTCGATCTTCAGTCTGCCGTTGGAACGAGCGAGCAAGGAATCAGCCAGTTTCTGCATATGAATCGGGAGCTGGTCACTCTCGGGAAGGACGGTACTCATCTTCAGAGTATAGACCTTGGTTTCTTCTTTGGCTGTCCCAGCGGTTTCTTTCTTTGATCCGCATCCGATAAACAATGAGAGCACAGAAATGAGCACTAGTACGGTAAGTAATGTCTTTTTCATGAAACGCCCCTTTGTAGGATAAATGGTTGAATGTTTACTTAAACGTTAACGTAAACGATTATTAATCTGTTACTTGCAATATGTCAACACTTTTGCATGAGTTTTTGCAACTTTTTTAACAATTGAAAGCTTGGTGTGTATTGGGGGGCATTACGTCCAGATATGATAGGTCCTGGTCACCAGGATGAGGATCGTGGTTCCAGCTACATAGAAAACCAGTCCGAGCACATTGAACAAGGTGTTTTGGCTGATCGTCACCATGGCATTGCCGATAATCATCAGGATGAATGAGAGGCATCGTGCGAACGTCTGCCGGCTGAACTGCTCTTCGAACATGGCGATGAAGAAGGTGGCTATGGCAAGTACATTGATCAATATGCAAATACCAAGAAACAGGGGGTTGGTCACACTTGCCTCAAAAAGAAACGAAGGGGAGTTGACCGATACCGGTACGATCATCGACAAGAACAGCGCACTTGCGGCTGCTACGAAGGAGTATTGGCTGAGTTTCGCTGGGTTGATTGTCTGTTGAAAGAGCCCTGAGGCCAAAAACAAGAATGATGAAAAGAGCAGGGAGAAGTGGTAAAACACTGATATCGCAGACGGGCTGAGAATGAAGATATGGGTGATTGAATGATAGAGCGGCAGAATTTTCACATTTCCCAGGCTTATCATGAGGAACAAGAGAGGAAGCACCCTCGCTTCGGCTCCGATATTTGCACGATAGAAAAAGCAGAGCAACAAGGCTGCAGTGAACGCCACCCAGAGATGAATCAAGGAGGGAAGCAGGTGCGAACGTGCTGTGGCCCATGTCTGTAGCTGTACAGAACTGACGATGCCGTGAACAATGCAAACAGTGAGAATGAGGGTGATGAGTCCTTGAATCCCCAGGAGGACGAAACGAAGATTTTTTCCCATGGTATCTTACAAAATATCGCGGTAGGAACTCTCAGAGAGAACCCCGAGCCGTTGACAGGTGTAGGCACTGCCGAAGGCGGCAATGTAGGAATCCACGAGAATCCCCAAGCCGTTGAGGATCGGCATCAGGGCGATGAGCGTCATTTCAGCGCCATACAAATCAATCTTCAGAAATTGCAAGGCGATGATGGAGATGAAGAACACCTCGTAGCCGAGGTAGAGCGGGCTTGCGTAGGCAAAGAGAGCGCTGGTCAGGGCTACGAAAAGGATGACTTTGTCGGTAGGCATTGATTGCGTGGCTGCATAGAGCAGGCTGAGAACGCTCAGGGTGGCAATCATCGCCGAACCTCCCCTGCCGATGAGGGTGTACAGGGGAATTGCGGTGGCGCTAACGCGTTTCTGGCAACCAAGGTTGTGCCTGGAAAGGGAGATGGTGATCGGGCTGGAAAAGAAGATGCTGCCGCTGAAGAGCCCTGCTGCAGCCGGAGCGAGCATGCGGTAGATGACCATATAGGGATTGACACGGAAACGGGTGACCAGACCAAAGAGAAGCGGAAGCACAATCAGGACGACCGAAAGAGTTGCCGCGATCAGCATAAGCAAGAATCTGCCGGCAACAAAAATGGTCCCCTCAGCCTGCAGGTGGCTGAACCAGTAAGAGGATGCAAAGAACAGAAAGAGGTGACCGGTGGTGCTGTAGGCCCTGGCGAGACGGAACATGGTCTCGCTGAGGGAGTTCATGGTCACGTAAGCCGGTCTGATGACCTCCACATTTGGTTTCAAAAAATACCCGAAGACCAAGGCTATCACTAAAACAGGAAGCAAAAAGCTTTCTGCATTCGCCAGTGTGTAGAATGGGTTGACCGGAAGCATCGACTCAAACAGGGTGGAAATCGATTGGGGTGCGATGATGGAAAGCGTGGAAGCATCACTGCCTGCACTGGTGCTGGCAGGGAAATAGGAAGGGAAGAACCTGAAGACAAGAGCGGAAGAGAGCACCAACAGCAGGGTTGATAATACACTCCAAAGGATGGTGGTTCGTGCAAACACCCCTCCCTTGCTGTCTTTTCGCAAGGAGGCTATTCCGCTTGAAAAGCCGAAAAAGACCAGTGGGATCAAGACGAATCCACCGAGCTGCACAAAAAGAGCAGTGATGGTATACATCACCTGTTGGAATATTCCCGACTCTCCAAACAACAGGGTTGCAGCCAAGCCCAAGGCCGTTGCAGCCAGATAGCTTATCCAGGTTTTCATACCATCCAAGAGTATCTTATCAGATGCAGCAAGTCAATCAAACGTCGCTTTTCAGCCCAACAGCTGATCAAGCTTATATCCAGACTGCATCTCAGCTTCCATCAGGTCCTTGATGAAGGAGCTGATATTTCCCATTCCCTTGATTACGGCAAGAGAGAGTGCTGAAAGATAGATGATCTCTTGCATTGCCTCCTTTGCATACCACGTTACTCCCTGATACTCGTTGACCTGTGCATACTTGGAAAGGCTGGGGTCGGAAAGCAAATGTTTCAGGATCTGTTTTGGATCTTCCATGCTGTCATTCACCATGAAGGCTGCGCTTGCAAGAATGGCAGCGCTATGACAGGCTTTTCTGGCGGCTTCCTGGGTGAATCCGGCTTCACACAGCTCTTTGGAGAAGAACCGCGAGAGCAGCAGGGTGTCGCTTGCCCGCATCGCCTCTCCGATGGTTGCCTCATCGCTGAGGAACGGCTTGAGGAAGAAGGAGGCTGCAACCACCGCTTCCATTTCGTCAAGAATGCGCGAGCCGTGCACAAGGACCCGGGTTTCCTCTTGCTTGAAGAGGGTGCTGTACCGCTGGACTTGTGAGAGCATCTGGGCGGGATTGACATCCTGCGGCAGGGATGGCAGTGATTTCTTGGCAGCGGGATGCAGGTTCTCCACGGCAGCCACCAAGTGGGCGTAGGCCTCAGCCAAGGTGAGAATGAGTTTTCGTTCGCTCTTGCTGGTGGCTTCTCCTCCCAGGATGAGCCTGATCTGCTTGAAAAAGCTCTCCGAATGGAAGCTCTCCATCGCCTTGTACACGGGCTTGAGCCGAAGTGCAAGAATTTCCTGTTCGAGATTGGGTATTCCCCCATCCCCGATCTGCTCATACAGTTCGGAGTAGGTGCCGTCGACATCCTCAACCTCGCGGATGTTCAAGAACACCTTTGTCTCAAAACCCCTGAGATGGACTGCAAACCCTTCGTCATATACCTTCAGCGAAGGTTTCATATAGGTAAGGCCTTCGTTGAACGAATCATACAGGAGGTACCTTCTCCCTCCTACCGTCAAACCGAGAGCCTCGGCAAGGCTTGTGGTCTCGCTTCGTTTATCCTCGCCAACCTTCAGCAATTTGGCCGAGCTGGTCTTGATCCAGCCCTCCACGCACTCATACTGGTTGTTGTAGAGCACCAAGGCGCGTTCCCGCTCGGTGCCGTTTACATAGCAGAAGGCCGACTGTTGTACCGCTCCATCCCGATAGAGGTCGAAGAGCTGGAAGTAATCGACACCGCTGAACAAATACCGCTTTCGCAAAAGCGGGAAGATTCTTCGATAATGCTCATCCACCAGATATTGGTTGGGTCTCTCATTCCAATATGCACGGCGGTACTCCATGCCGTATTTCTCACGATAACCCTCGATCTGACCATGGCCGAACATCGGCAGGCCGGGCATGGTGACCAGCAGGGTGCAGACGCCGAAGTACTTGTCCCCGTCGCCAAACTGGGCGATTGCAGTCTCCTCGTCGGGATTGTTCATGAAGTTGACAAAGCGCTTGAGGATTTCAGGTTCGAAAGCGATGGTGTTCTTGATCGTCTCCCGATACTTCTGGTTCTCCTGATTCTTGAGCATGTTCATGAATGCGCTGTTGTAGACTCGATGCATTCCCAGGGTGCGGACAAAATATCCTTCCATCATCCAGAAAGCTTCGGCAAGCAGCAGGGTGTCGGGAAGCTCCTCGTTGATGCGGTCGACCACCTCCCGCCAGAACTCCTGGGGGATTCTCTGATTGAACTCAAGTTCGTCCATCCCGTGCTGGGTACGGCCCGCAATATCACCGCCGTGGCCCGGCTTTGGATACCAGAGCCGCTGGATGTGTTTCTTTGCCAGCGTCATGGCGGCATCGAACCGAATGATCGGGAAGTTGCTCGCGACATGCTTGATCTGCTGATAGACAGCCTCGCGGGTGGCAGGATTGAGAAAATCGAGTTGGGCGGTATCGTTCCAGGGCATCGAAGTCCCATCGTTGCCATGGAAAATATACGAAGTCTGTCCAGATCTAAGGTCACGGCGCCTGAAGGTGACGGCAGCATCGCTGCGGTCATAATAGTGGTCCTCCAGCTTGATTTCCACATTCGGGTCGGAGGAGAGATTGGGACCGTCATAGGTATAGGAAGGGAAGGGAGGATAATCCTGCTGGATGAAATACTCGCTGTGGTTGAAAACCCAGTCGCCGTCGATGCCTGTGTGGTTGGGCACCATGTCGCTGGCCAGTCGGATGTTGTAGCGGCTGCAACGCTGGCGCAGGTTGTCCAATGCCTGCCATCCCCCGATGGCCTCTGCAATCTCATAGTTCTTCAGCGAGTAGGCCGATGCCTCTGCATCGGGATTGCCGCACAGGTTCTTGATTTTCTTGCTTGCCGAGCTGCGTTCCCACAACCCGATGAGCCATAAGGAGGTAAAGCCCCGCGAAGAGAGTTTCTCCAGTTCCTGGTCGGGAATCTTGTCCAGTGTATCGATGGGGCGGCCGTATTCCTTGGTAAGCTGGTCCAGCCACACCAGTGTTGACTTGGCCATCATGATGACGTTGGGCATCCAGTTCCTGTCAGCGGTAAAAGCCTCATACTCATGATCGAAAATGCTGTAGTCGGGGACAACCATCACCGGACTTCCTCCACCACCAACCGGCGGGTAGTGCGGCTTGTCCTCTTCCTGTACGAAATCGATGGCCCTGAGGAGCATTGTTTTCAGGTTCTGCGGGATCAGGTCGGCCCAAGCTTCAAGAATATAGCTGATTTGGTCGAGCAATGAGTCCGGATAGAGCTTTGCCGGCCGGGTGAGAAAGGAGAAAATGTCCGAATCGCTGTTAGCCATGGCCGCGGATGCCCTGGTATATCCACCAAGCAGGGCTGTAACCGCCTGGGAAGCTTGGGGGAAGGTGAGGCCTTCGGGAGCAAGAAAGGGTTTTGCGGCAACAATGAGGGCAGGGTTCTCCTGCATGACCTGATGCAGAAAGTAGCCGCGCAGCGACTCTTCATAAAAGTAATCCAGAGGAAGCGACTGCTGCACCAAAAGGGGAGAGGGGAACTCCTTCATATAGAAGGCAAGAACTTCCTGAGCGGCATGGTTCTTGTTGATAAGGGCGGTAAGGCGGGTGAAGAAATCCGGTTCGCTGTCGTTGAGGTATCGACTGAGAACACTCTGATAGAGCTGATGAAGTACTGCTGTGGCATGGAGTCTGCCTGCAGAAACCCAGTCATTGCCCCCCTTTGTCTTCACCTTGCTGTTGTAGATGTATGCGAGTTCCGTTGCTTGCTTGTAGAGCAAGAGAAGATCGGAATCCGACGGAAACAACGCTGGAAAAAAATCCATTTCAGTTCTGGTGCGAACTGAAATGCGAAAATCACGTGTAATCAAAGCACGCCTCCCTGAGGGTGGATCCATCCCTGAACAGTACAGTCAGTATACCATGAGAGCGTATGGTTGTAACCCCTTTCTTGAAAAATGGGTACTGTTAGACTAATGTATTTGTTACCGGAAGAGAAGAATATGTGTCTGTGAGCATTCTTACTGCAAGATTGATCACCAGTGGCAAGGAAATCTCTTCCTCCTGGGTAAACCGCTCCAGTACAAAGGAAGCAACCGAGCCGTGCATCGGTCTGCCGATACCGATTCTCAGCCTGAGAAACTGGTCGCTTTGGGTATGCGTCTTGATTGACCTGAGTCCGTTGTGTCCTCCCAGTCCCCCGCCTTGTTGCAGCCGCACAGTACCGAACCCCAGCTCCAGATCGTCATGGATGACCAAAATCTCATCAATGGCATATCCGTAGAAATCCATGCAAGCACGGACCGACCTGCCGCTTTCATTCATGTACGTGGTGGGCTTGAGCAGCCTGGTCGAGTTGTCAAGGCTCACCAGGCCATGGAACTTCTCGCTCCAGCTTGCGTGCGGATAGTGATGTTCGGCAACCATCCAGCCGACATTGTGCCGTGTTTTGGCGTACACCTTGCCAGGGTTGCCCAGAAATACCAGAAGCTTTACCATAGCCGTATCATACGGACAATACGGGAGGCATGCAACGATGTACGTGATGGTTTTCTATGTTCCCCAGTCGCATCTGGAGGTGGTCAAGGAAGCTGTTTTCAATGCAGGGGCCGGTACCATGGGTCCTTATGACCGGTGTTGCTTCCAAACCTTGGGAACCGGACAATGGCGGCCCCTTTCTGGAAGTACTCCCTTCCTTGGGCAGGTGGGAACGCTTGAACAAGTGCCCGAGTGGCGTTTAGAATTGGTTGTCGATGAAGAGCATGCCGCCCAGGCAGTCCAAGCCCTCTTGGACAGCCATCCCTACGAGGTCCCTGCCTATCATTTGATCCCGGTCTTGACCCTTGAGGGGGTCGAGTTCAACGAATAGAGGAGCTTCTATGGCAAAAACGATTGCCCAGATCAATGAGAAGATCAAGGCGGGTAAGGCGGTGGTGGTCACAGCCGAGGTCTTTACCAACATGGCACAAGAAAAGAGCTTGGTTGAGCTTGCCCAGGAAGTTGATGTGGTCACCACAGCCACATTCGGTCCGATGTGCTCTTCGGGGGCGATCATCAATTTCGGCCATTGGTCTCCCGGCATCAGGATGGAGGAGATCTCCCTCAACGGGGTGAGCGCCTATGAAGGGCTTGCCGCGGTCGATACCTATATCGGTGCAACCAGCGAATCAAAATTCGATCCAACCTATGGCGGTGCCAATGTCATCGAGGATCTCATACGCGGCAAGGATGTGCGCCTGCATGCCAGGGGCAAGGGGACCGATTGCTATCCGACCAAGGAGATCGACACCTGGATCAACAAGGAGACGGTCAACGAGTTCTACCTGTTCAATCCCCGCAACGCCTATCAGAACTATGCTGCAGCAACGAACAGCACCAATCGAATCAAATACACCTATATGGGGAGCCTGCTTCCCCGCTATAGCAATGTCACCTATTCGACCAGCGGAGAGCTCAGCCCCCTGCTCAATGATCCGTTTTTGCGGACCATCGGCCTCGGAACCCGTATTTTCCTCGGTGGCACCGAAGGGTATGTGGTTTGGAACGGCACCCAGTTCAACACCAGGCGCGAGCGCAATGAGTTTGGGATTCCCAAGCTCCCGGGAGCCACATTGGCGGTAATCGGTGATGCAAAGCAGATGTCAGCCGATTACATCAGGTCGGCTTACTATGAGAAGTACGGTGTATCCCTTTTTGTCGGCATCGGGATTCCCATTCCGGTTCTGGACGAGCGGATGGCCAAGCATCTGAGCATCTCCAATGACCAGATCGAGACCACAATCCTCGACTATGGACAGGAGAATCACCCGGCGGTCGGAATGGCAACCTATGCCCAGCTAGCCAGCGGGAGTGTCACCCTGCCTGATGGCAAACAGGTTAAAACGGCTCCTCTTTCCTCGCTTGCAAAAGCTAGGGAGATTGCCGAACTCCTAGGTCAATGGATCCGTGAAAAGCGGTTTTTCCTTACCGAACCGGTACAGATGTTCCCCAAGGACAGCTTTGTCAAACCCCTGGTTCCCCGTGAAGGAGGTGAGCAATGAAACGACGCTATGCCTTACGCTTCTCTCCCACCTTGGTGGAGCAGCCGATCGTCAGTAAACTTGCCCGCACCTACGATGTGGACATCAACATTCTCAATGCCGATGTCGCCAGCGGTCGGGGAGGCAAACTCATTGTAGAGCTTTCCGGGACCGAGGAGAACCTCGATGCCAGTGTCCTCTACCTTTCTGAAGTCGGTGTCATCGTCTCTGAAATGGTCAAGGAACTGCTCTTTCGGGAGGAAGGCTGCATCCACTGCGGCGCTTGCACCGCAGTCTGTTCACCGAGGGCGCTGAGGATGAACAACGAGGCAAAGTTGGTCTTCGATGTTTCGCTCTGCGTAGTGTGCGGACTGTGCACCCAAGCCTGTCCGCTGCGCCTCTTCGAGGTCTCAAACGAGCGGGAAACGTAAGAAATACTCTCTCTATGCGGATCCACAGCCTTTGGAGGGATATGCTGCAATGAACCGAACGGAATACCTGAAAAGACTGCTCTCTGAGCGCGTTGTATTGCTTGACGGGGCGATGGGAACCATGATTCAAAGCCAGGGCCTCAGCGTCGAGGACTTCACGTTGGAAGGCCTTGCTGCTTATGGGTGCAATGAGGTGCTCAATCTCAGCCGTGGCGATGTCATCTACGCGATTCACCGGCAATACCTCGAAGCAGGTTCCTCCATCATCGAGACCAATACCTTCTGTGCCAATGCCTTCAATCTGGCGGAGTACAACTTGCAAGACCAAGTCGAACCCATCAATCAGGCAGCGTGTGAAATAGCACGTGAAGCAGCTGCTGATTTTGAGGCCGACAATGCAGGGTATGCCTTTGTCGCCGGAGTGCTTGGGCCGACCAACCGTTCCCTCTCCTTCTCCCCGAAGGTGGAGGATCCCGCCTACCGGCAGAGTGACTTTTCAGATTTTTATGCAATGTACCGCCAGCAGGCACGAATCCTGGTCCAAGGAGGAGTGGATCTGCTCTTGATAGAGACCGTATTTGATACGCTTGCCGCCAAAAGTGCCATCCTTGCCTGCCTCGATGCCATGGCCGAGGAGGGCAAATCCATCCCGATCATAGTCAGCGTCACTTTCAGCGACCAGAGTCGGCGAACGCTTAGCGGCCAGACGCTTGAAGCCTTTGTAACCAGCCTCAGTCCATTCCCGCTTTTCAGCTTGGGGCTGAACTGCTCGACAGGCCCCGAGGAAATGGTCCCCCTCATAGAAAGCCTCGATGCAATCTGCCCCTTCTACGTCTCCGCCCATCCCAACGCGGGCTTTCCCGACAAGGAAGGTGTCTATACCCTTACACCCGAACATATGGCCGGACAACTCGCTTCAACCTTGCAGGCTGGAAGGCTCAATATTCTTGGTGGCTGTTGCGGCACCACTCCGGCCCATATTGCCGCCCTGGCCCGGGCCTGCCACAAGGCGGTTCCCAGAAGCAAGCCCGTGCCTTCCACTACCTTGATGCTGAGCGGTCTTGATTTGATAGAGGTAAAACCCAACAACCTGCTGGTGATCGGTGAACGTACGAATGTTGCAGGATCGCGCAAGTTTGCCCGATTGATCAAAGAAGAGAAATGGGAGGAGGCCCTTGCCATCGCCCGAGAGCAGGTAGCGCAGGGAGCCCGGGTGTTGGATATCTGCATGGATGCCTCCATGCTCGATGCAAAGACGGGCATGCGCTCGTTCTTGCGTCATATCGCCGGAGACCCTTCGGTGAGCAAGGCTTCAATCATGATCGACTCCTCCGACTGGTCGGTGATCGAAGAGGCCCTCGGCGAGGTGCAGGGCAGGGGGATTGTAAACTCCATCAGCCTGAAGGAAGGCGAGGAAAGCTTCATCAGGCATGCCAGGCAGATTGCCCGGTACGGGCATGCCATGGTGGTGATGCTCTTTGATGAAGAGGGACAGGCTGCCACCTATGAGCGGAAGATGGCCATCGCCGAGCGAAGCCATGCCCTGCTTGTCAATGCTGGCATCAGGGAGCAGGACATCATCTTCGATGCGAATGTGCTCTCCATCGCCACCGGTATTGAAGAGCATGACACCTATGCCCGTGATTTCATCCTTGCAACACGGGACCTGAAGCGGCGCTATCCCTTGTGCCACACAAGCGGCGGGGTTTCCAATCTTAGTTTTTCCTTCAGGGGCAATGAGGCGGTCCGAACAGCGATGCATGCGGTTCTGCTCTCCCTTGCAGACCTGGATATGGCGATCATCAATCCCTCGTCTCTTCTCGATGGAGAGCGCTTGGATGAAAGAACGAAGACCATCATCGAGAAAGCCCTGCTTGCAGAGGATGAGGACCTGGTGCAGAACCGAGCCAATCTGATTGCTCTCGCCCTTGCAATGCAGGACGATGAGAAGGTGCAGCAGAAAAAAGCCGACCGCAGCGGGCGAAGTGCAGCCGAACGTCTCTTCGACGCCGTGCTTGCAGGCGACCATGCATATTTGGAGCAGGATCTGCAGGAGCTGGAGGGCGAGAATCCCCTTGCGTTGGTGGAAGGGCCCCTGATGGATGGCATGAAGGAAGTAGGGAGGCTCTTCGGGCTTGGCAAGCTGTTCCTCCCCCAGGTAGTACGAAGTGCACGTACAATGAAACTAGCTGTTGATATCCTCCAACCAAGGATTGCTGAGTATTTGCAACAGAATACCCTTGATTCAAGCAGTCAAAAACGCCCGGTTGCCGTGATGGCTACCGTCAAGGGCGATGTGCACGATATCGGCAAGAACATCGTCAATTTGATTCTTCGCTGCAATGGCTTCGAGGTGATCGACCTCGGGGTGATGGTGCCTCCCCAGGTCATCTGGGAGGCTGCCGTAAGGCACAAAGCAGACTTGGTCGGGCTCAGCGCCCTGATCACCCCCTCGCTGAAGGAGATGGAGCATGTCATCAAGCTGTTTGAAGAGAAAGGTTCCTCCATTCCCATATTTGTAGGGGGGGCGACCACCAGTGAACTGCATACGGCGGTCAAGCTCTCCGTCCTCTACTCCGAGTCGGTGATTCAAACAAAGGATGCGTCGGCCATGGCTTTGGCCGCAAAACAGGTGGTAGGCCCGGATGGGAAAGCCTATATACGTACGGTGCAAGCTGTCTATCGGCAGCTGAGGGAAGAGCATCAGGGGCCAAAACAGGGCCAGTCCTCCTACGTAGAGGCCCTGCTCAAGCAAGAACAGAAGCAGCAGGGAACCAAAGCCAAGCTCTACGGGGTACTCACGAAAACCGACTTCAGCCTGAAGGATTTGGCATCCGGCATCAATTGGCGCATGTACTGTTCGGCTTGGAAGGTTCCGTTTGACAGTCAGGAAGGCAAGAACCTCGTTGCCGAAGGAAAAGCCCTGCTTGGCGAGCCTGAGATCGTCAGCCTCTTCGAAGCAGGATGCAAAATCGTCTACGGTTTGTTTCCCGCTTCCAGCGACCGCTTGCAGGTCAAGGTAGGTGATGCCGGCTTCTTCTTCCTCCGCGATGAGCAAAGCGGTTTGTGTCTGGCTGATTGTATTGCCGCCGATGATACGGTGGGTCTGTTTGTTGCCACTTCCTCCCTCACCTTGGATCGGTATCTGAAGCAATTGGAGAAAGAAGGAAAGACCATGCAGCTGCTCTCTCTCAAGCTGCTGGCCGACCGGCTTGCCGAGGTGTTGGCCGAGCAGGCCCAGATCCAGCTTAAGCAGCTCTGGACGGACGAAGACCTCTCTTTCATCCGACCGGCTCCCGGGTATCCCTCCTGGAGTGATCACAGTGAGAAACACACGTTGTTCTCCCTGCTGGATGCGACAGCTGCCATCCAAGTTCGACTGACCGAAAGTTTTGCCATGAATCCTCCCTCATCGGTGTGCGGAATGCTCATCGGAGGGCAGAATCTTCGTTACTTTGGCGTGCAACAAGTCAGTGAAGAGCAAAAGGCCCTCTATGCAAAGAGAAAAGGGGTGTCGATGGAGGAGCTTGCCACACTGCTTGGTGGTATGGAATACTGAAGCCATGCAAGTAATCGATATACTCCGACAGGCCAAGCGCCCCTTGTTTACCTTCGAACTGGTACCTCCCCTCAAAGGTGGTGATGTTCGGACGCTGTTGGAAACAGTGCGCCAGCTCTCCCATTTCGAGCCTGCGTACATCAATGTCACCAACCATCAGCAAGAAGTGGTCTACCTTGAACGGCCTGATGGTCTTTTGGAGCGCAGGACTGTCAGGAAGAGACCGGGAACCATCGCCCTGTCGGCCTTGATCCAGTACACCTTCAACATCCCGGTGGTGGCACACCTGATCTGCGGGGGCATGGACCGTGATCAGCTTGAGGATGCCTTGGTTGAACTGAACTTCCTGGGAATCGAGAACGTGCTTGCCCTTCGCGGGGATCCCCCCAACGGGGAGAAGCGGTTTGTCCCGGTCAAGGGAGGCTATGAGCACTCAAGCGAATTGGTAAGCCAGATCAATGACTTGAATATGGGCAGGTACTTGGACCAGGGGTTGCAAAACGCCCAGAAGACCCATTTCTGCATAGGGGTTGCGGGTTATCCGGAAAAGCATGCCGAAGCTCCGAACCTTGCACGCGATATTGAAATGCTCAAGCTCAAGGTGGATGCAGGAGCCAACTATATTGTGACCCAGATGTTTTTCGATAATGCGGTGTATTACCGGTTCGTCGATGCCTGCAGAAAGGCCGGCATTACCGTTCCCATCATCCCGGGGCTCAAACCGATTGGAAGCAAGCGGGATTTGGCCACCATCCCCCAAACCTTCCATGTCGATTTCCCCTCCGAGTTGGTCGAGCTGTTGACCAAGGCCGACAAGCTCTCCGAGATTCGTGAAATCGGGGTGCACTGGTGCACGCTTCAGACGAAGGACCTGCTCGCCCATGGGGCGCCGGGGGTGCATTTCTATACGCTCGGCAAGGCGGAGTCGGTTGCAAGCGTCGTTCGTTCCTGTTATTAGCGGCTGCGCACCACCCCGATTTTGGGACAGCGTTCAGCCTGTGGACATTTGCTGCAGAAAGGGCTGACCGGTGTGCAGATCAGCTGGCCATATCGCACCAAGAGTTCATTCAGCGGTATCCAGAAACGCCTGGGCATGACATGCTGCAAGGCTATTTCTGTCTGCTCGGGTGTTTTTGTCTGCACCCAGCCAAGACGGTTGGCGATCTGATGCACATGGCAGTCCACACAAATGGCATCAATTTGATATCCCAGATTCAAGGTGAGATTTGCGGTCTTTATTCCCACTCCCGGCAGTGCAAGCAGCTGTTCTCGAGTGTCTGGAACCCTGCCATTGAATTGTGCTATCAGGATTTCTGAAATCAGGCGGATGTTTCTTGCCTTTGTTTTATAGAACCCGGCAGGATAGATGGCCTGCTCGATGGCTTCTTCGGAGAGGCCGGCCATGGCATAGGGATCACCGGCCAGGGCAAAGAGCCGTTGGCTCGCTGCAAGGGTGACCTCATCCTTGGTCCTCAGTGAGATGAGGGTGGCGATCAGAACCCGGAAGGGGTCGTGCTCCCGCTGGGCGATGATGGAGACGGAGGGCAGTATCTGTCCTTCAGCTTCTAT